>JAEIGA010015492.1_pt1 | contig 11607 bp, 13 predicted proteins | sample 9270691 | NCBI WGS metagenome assembly JAEIGA01 (sample SAMN17057246, study PRJNA624740) | gut metagenome | biome: biome; isolation source: fecal sample | host: Bos grunniens | place: China: Xizang | collected 2019
ATGGGAACCATGGCAACACCGGATGGACGCAACGCAAAAGAACCTTTGGCGGAAGGCTGCTCACCAGCCCATAACGCGGACAAGAACGGTCCGACCGCTGTCTTCAAGTCCATTACCAAGCTGCCTACCGAAAAGATCACCGGCGGTGTTCTGCTCAACCAGAAGATGACGCCGCAGATGCTGTCAACGGAAGAAAACAAGCAGAAACTCGAAATGATGCTCAGGGCATTCTTCAACAGACTTCACGGCTACCATGTCCAGTACAACATCGTTTCAAAGGAAACACTCCTGGATGCCCAGGCACATCCTGAAAAGCATAAGGATCTGATCGTCAGAGTCGCCGGCTACAGCGCATTCTTCAATGTACTGTCCAGAAAGACACAGGACGATATTATCGGAAGAACAGAGCAGTCCCTGTAAAAAGAAAGAAGGAAAGAAAGATGAAACTGTTTATTGATGACGCAAATCTGGAAGCAATCAAAGAACTTAATGAGTATTACCCTATTGACGGTGTAACCACCAACCCGTCCATTCTCGCCAAAGCGAAAAGAGATCCCAGGGAAACACTGAAGGCGATCCGTGAAATCATCGGCGAAGACAAGATCATCTTTGCCCAGGCTGTTGATCTGACCTATGACGGCATGATCAATGACGCGCATATGATCGTTGATCTTCTCGGGAAAAACACGGTTGTCAAACTTCCTTCCACCCCGACCGGTTTCAAAGCAATGATGGCTTTGAAAAAGGAAGGCATCACAACATGCGGTACAGTTGTCTACACACCGATGCAGGCATATCTGGCAGCCAAAGCAGGCGCTTCCTATGTCGCTCCCTATGTCAACCGCATTGATAACATGGGTTACGACGGCGTCAGAGTCGTTCAGCAGATCCAGGATATTCTGGAAAACAACGATATGGACTGCGAAGTTCTGGCAGCTTCCTTCAAAAACAGCCAGCAGGTGCTCGAGCTTGCCGAATACGGTGTCGGCAATGCCACGTGTGCAGCTGATGTCATCAAAGGCTTCGTAAAGAATCTGGCAATTGACGGCGCCATTCAGGATTTTATCGACGACTTCAAAGATTTAACAGGTACAACATCCATGTCTGATCTTGATTAAAGGAAGAAAAGAAAGACATATGACCAAAATTATCTGCTCCCCTGGAAGTTATATCCAGGGACCCGGTGAACTGAAAAAACTGGCAGGCTATTACAGCCTGCTTGGTTCAAAAGGCGCTTACCTGATCGTAGACGCGTTCATTCTCAAAACCTATAAAGATGAAATTATCTCCAGTTTTGAAGCAGAAAACATCCCGTACTCGATCAACGAGTTTGGCGGTGAATGTTCTATGCGTGAAATCAGAAAGCATGTTGAAAATATGGGGGAGTACGATGCTGTATTCGGCATCGGCGGCGGCAAGACACTTGATACTGCTAAAGGTGTGGGCATCTGCTATGGCAGCAGCCCCTGTATCATCGTTCCTACTGCAGCATCCACTGACGCACCATGTTCAAGGCTTTCTGTGCTTTACACAGAAGATCACGCGTTTGATCAGTATATGCCGCTGCACCGCAACCCGGATATGGTGATCGTGGATACAGATGTGATTGCCAAAGCACCTGTGCGTTTCCTGATGGCCGGAATTGGTGACGCTTTCGCGACATATTTTGAAGCGGCTGCCTGCGAAAAGAAAAACGCGGTCACAATGACAGGCGGTCATTGCACAAAAGGCGGCATGGCTCTTGCAAAGCTCTGTCTTGATACTCTGTACGAAGACGGTCTCAAAGCCAAAGCTGCAGTACAGCGTCAGGTCTCTACAAAAGCTCTGGAAAACGTCATTGAAGCCAATACATATCTTTCCGGTGTCGGCTTTGAATCAGGCGGTCTGGCGGCAGCTCATGCCATTCACAACGGTCTGACAAATCTGGAAGAGACACACCATCTTCTCCATGGTGAAAAGGTTGCCTTCGGTGCGCTGACACAGCTTGTGCTGGAAAACAGATCCGCAGAAGAAATCGAAAAAGCAGTCAGATTCCTCAAAGCATGCGATCTTCCGGTTACACTCGGGGATCTGAATCTGGCTGACGCGGATGATGCGAAGCTGATGATCGCCGCTGAAAGCGCATGCGCTCCGGATGACACAATGGGAAATATGCCTTTTGAGGTCACGCCGGCAGACATTCTGGCAGCGATGAAGGCAACTGATCAGATCGCAAAACAGTATTAATCAATCAGACGGGGCATTACAAAATGGTGCCCCACTTCATTAAAATTCTTAAGATAACAGGATTATTATATGAATATACTGACATTTGACATCGGCGGTACGTATATCAAATACGCCTTAATGAATGAAAACAACGCATTTCTTGAGAAGGCCAAAGTAAAAACACCGCAGTCATCACGTGAAGAACTGATTGACACGCTGGCTGAGGTCTACAGCAGGTATGCAGATATCAGCGGTATAGCAATATCCATGCCCGGAATCATTGACAAAAAAAACGGCTATTGCAGTATGGGCGGCGCCCTCACCTATAACAACGATTTTTATCTGCGTGATGCACTTTACGCAAAGTGCCCGGTGCCGATCGTGATTGAAAATGATGCCAAATGTGCAGCAATGGCGGAAGCCTCTTTCGGGGCACTCAGTGATGTGGAGGACGGCTTCGTGCTGATTTTCGGCACAATGATCGGCGGCGGTTATATCAACAATCATCAGTTGATCAGAGGCACTCATTTCTCAGCAGGTGAAGTCAGCTATATCACTGCTTCCCGTGACGGCTATCCGTATAAGGAAGAGGTATTCGGCAACAGATGCGGTACACCGCGTCTTTGCGCAATGTATGCGGAAGCCAAAGGACTTGATCCGGCAGCTGTCAATGGCGTTACCGTATTCACAGCCGTTAATGAAGATGATCCGGATGCCTGTGCGGTTCTGGAAAAATACTGCCATGAGATCGCCATTCAGATTTTCAATCTTCAGACTGTCATTGATCCGCAGCGCTTCGCGATCGGTGGCGGAATCAGTGCACAGGCTGTTTTCCCGGAAACAATCCAGAAGGAGCTGAATAAGCTTTATGCGGCATGTCCCTACTCTGTTCCGCATGCGGAAGTCGTCACATGCAGGTTCCGGAATGACGCCAATCTGGTCGGCGCATTAAGCTGCTGGCTGGTTGAAAACGGAAACACTGAAACATCTGACAGCTTTTAAGCATTTCAAAGAATCAAAATTTCAAACCATTCTTTCATTCGTCAGAACATACAGAGGTCACAATCATTTACGCAATATTGCTGGAGTAGAAGACACTCCATATGAGGATGAAGCTTGGTAATAGCTTCTATATTATGCATGGTATGATAGGACCGACTTTTGGGACCGACCTCGAAAAATATAACTTGTATTCGGCAAAATATGCTTGTAAATGGATGAATTCATCCGTAAAAGAGGGTATAAAACAGTAAAAATCACACAGATTAGCACTGGTCCAGACCCCCTCAGCTCCACTTGTTATTATCGCTTTCAAAATCTGTTATGTAATTATCAAAGGTGAATTGAATCACCAAAAAGTGTCGGTTTCCGGCAGATGGATGCTGGATGTGCAGATTGATGCGGGCCTCACTTTTTTCTTTATTATGAAGTATTTGTATATTGATGAATCGATCGGTGAACAGTTGTATATTGTGAGAGGGATTCTTGCGGATAATGAGCGAGATCTGCTTCTTGGCATATCGTCAGTTAAAAAAGCAGACAGCCAGCATTCCAATGACAAGAAAACAGAAAGAAACTGTTTCAAACGGGTTCAAATCAACAATTCTTGAAAGGGCATATCCGCAGATCAAACGTAACTGCCGTATAAGGTTAATATTTCAGAGCTTTTGTCCCGACAGAGCGAACACCTGTGATACGTATAAAGCGGATCATATACAGAATACTATCCCGGCGGAAAATCTGTTCTGTCTGTATGTGCATAAATCATGCCGGTGTTTCTTTTAAATATACTCAATGGGCAAGGCAACCAGGTTTTCCCTCAGATATGTTTTCCTGTCGATCAGACAGAGAATGACTCCCATTCCGCGTTTTTTGTCAGGAATCTTATCCAGAACTTCATTAGCAGAGGCCATGGCTGCTTTCGGATTGCCGGTCATCTTTATTTCAACAGGATATAATATCCCGTTTTCATTGATCACCAGATCAATCTCGTTTTCGCCTGAAGCCTTTCGGTCTTTTCCCCTGTAATAAAATACACTGAATTTATAATTTTCTCCTGCGTTGCTGTAGGATTTCAGAATCTCAGAAATGACAAATGTTTCAAACATATTGCCGGCAACGGCAGAATTTTTTAAAGCATCGGAGGTAAGCCATCTGGTCAGATAACAGGCAAGCCCCGTATCCCTGAAATATATCTTCGGTGTTTTTATGGCGCGGTTCAAAGCACTGGCACTATATGGCTGCAGAATATAGACGATTCCTGTACGCTCCAGAACAGATATCCAGCTTTTTACTGTCGGTTCACTGACACCTGTCTCACTTGCAATGTTAGCGTAATTAAGCATCTCACCCGTTCTTGCTGCAACAGCAGTCATAAATTTGGTGAATATCAGACTGTCTGCTGTGATCAGTTCATTGATATCCCGCTCAAGATATGTTGCAACATATGAGGAATAATAGTCCTGCCAGTCCCGCTCTGTATCATACAATTCAGGATAAGATCCTTTGTGAATGATCTTCCATATATCAGAATATGTTTTCAAATCTTTTTCTCTGTCCTGCAGATACTCTTCCGTCGGAACAAAATGGCGGTTGAAAGCAACGCCAAATATTTCTCGCAGAGATAAACCAGAAAGTTCCAGAATCGAGACTCTGCCGGCAAGAGATTCACTCATACCTTTCATCAGTTCAAGTTTCTGTGAACCGGAAAGAATAAAGTCACCTCTGTCATCAGAGTTATCGACAATCAACTTCAATTCCTCGAGGATACTGCTTTCTTTCTGTACTTCATCAATAAAGAGAGGTCTCGGGTTATTCAGGAAGAAAAGCTTCGGCTCTTCCTTTGCCTGCAGCCGTGTAAGCCTGTCATCAAAATTTGCTCTATGATAATCAGGAAAAACATGCTTGATCAAAGTTGACTTCCCGACCTGTCTGGCGCCTGTAAGCAACAGACATTTACTGGAAGTTACTCTTCTTTTCAATACAGATGTAATCGCTCTTTCGATATACACTATATACACCTCCTTTCGACTAATCTAAAATTCAATTTTATTATAGTCGGATTATCATGCTGATTCAACGAAATAACGTGACTAATCTAAAGCCTAAATTTAGATTAGTCGCAATTTCTGGGAAATAAAACGACGGAATCATGCCGGTGTTCTCTTGATGCGCTTTTTGGCATTTTTTCATATACTCAAATCTGCGTTGGCACCGGCTTCGGGACCGACTTTCAGGACCGACTCTAAAAAATATAACTCGTATATGTCAAAATACAGCAGTAATTGAAAGATTTCAAACGCTAAAGAGGGTATAAAACAGTATAAATCACATAGATGAACACTGTTCCAGACCCCCTCAGCTCCACTATCTAAAAAGTTTTATTTAAATGCTTTTTTAGTTTTTGGCAACAAGCAAAATGACACTTCAGAATAAGATAGGCCTGATGGAACTCCGGATGGCAGGAAGAATTAAAATCATCACCAACGCAAAGGTATCGGAAATTACCGTAAACAGCATCAGATATACAGACACAGCAGGCAATATGGTGACTGTTCCGGCAGCTGCTGTTGTCTCTGCTTTCGGATACAAAGCACATAATCCGTTTCAGGAAACAGTTGAAAAACTGTGCAGTGAAGTATATACGATCGGCAGTAATGTAAAGGCAGGCACGAAAAAACTTCTGGAAGATCTCAGATACGGGGGATTGGTCACAAAGATCATCTCTGAACTTACACCTGAGGAAAGTGCTGATCAGTAACGCGAAAGTATCCCGATCAGATCATTTCCTGTGATTACAGGGCATTTATCCGGATCATTTTTTTACCGGCTGCCAGCATGCAGGACTGTAAATGTCCTGTTCTTTGTATAATTAAGAGGACAGATGATATGTCGATTTACAGAGAGGAAAACGCAAAAGAGTCTTGGGATGCAGGTATGAAACTTGCAGAACTACGCTGATCCTCAGATCATGGAGTAAAAAATGACAGTAATTATTCGAAAAGTCCGGCAGGGTGATGCAGACATCCTGGCATATATTCAGACAGAAAGCTGGAAGGCAGCATTTTCGGATATTCTTGATGCTGAAACATTGAAGAAATGTACGAATATCGACCGGGCGGCTGCTATGTATCAGAATCTTTTAAATGAGAACAAAGGAAACGGATACATTCTTCTGGCTGATGGGAAACCTCACTGCATTGCATATTGGGATGCGGCACGGGATGCTGAGTTTGCCGGCAAAGCAGAGCTGATCTGCATTCACAGCCTGCCTGATAACTGGCATAAAGGGTATGGCAGTCAGATGATAGACCGGGTCCTGGAAGACATCATGAAAGCCGGATATTCCGAAGTGGTACTGTGGGTGTTCAGGGACAATAAACGTGCCAGAGCATTTTACGAAGCAAAAGGGTTTTCATTTACGAATATTTCAAAACCGGCTTTTGATACGGAAGAAGTACTTTACTCAAAAGAAACAACCCGGATGGGAGAAGAGAGAACATTATGAACATCAATACACTTAACATATTGGCAGATGCTATATCTGAAGTCGGGTCATGGCACTGGTGGGTTATAAAAGATGACATGGTTCAGGTACAGTTCTGCGACATTCTGCTCTATGATGAAACGAAGTCTGAGAAAGAACCTCATACAACAGATGTTTTAGCGGTTCGCTTCTATGGTCATGCATTTGCGGTTTTTCTGGATAATCTGGATGAAGATGACTGGTATGTTCGCCTGTATGATGACGATTCTGATATTTATCCTGTTGATACATATGATCTGGTATTTGATGATATAAAAACAGCCGGACTGCTGCTGGATGATTATAAGAACACAATACCGATCAAAGACTTTGACGGCCCGGAAACTCTCTCTGCCGCGAAGCATCTCCTCTGTGCCAGATGTGACAATGTCGGGTTTATCGTTGGAGGAGATGAGATCAAGGTTGTCGGGAAAAACGGGAAATATACAGAAGAAGAAATCGAAGCAGCCTCCGGGAAATGGTGGAACTATTGGAAAGATTATTGGAAATTACGGGGAACAAAAGACGCATATGAAAAAGATTATGCGTGTGAAATAACGATTCCTGTCAGAGATAAGTAACTGATGGAAACAGAAATAATAATGTCATTCAGAACATATCTGCTGGAAGAGCACGGTCATATGAACTTCCTGGCAGGTGTTACAGCACTATGCGTTTCGCTGACTCATTATCATCTGAAGAATATGTAAAGAAGTTGTAAGAAACGAAATCGGGATCTGTGGAGAGGTTATGAGCAATATCATAAGGCTGAACAAAGCAGCACCAAATGACGAATGGATAGTCATGTCTAATCAAGGAACGGATTGCTTTCTTGATCTTTTGATCGCTGCGGCAGACGATTTTGAAAAGACCGAACAGCAGAAGGAACTTATCTCTTTTCTGAAAGATCAGAAAGATATTAACACCGCAGCTCCGGGAACAGCCGGTTTTGACCTGGATGAATTGCCCTGGAGTAAAGATACACTTTCTGAAGATGTTTCATTTATGCTGGAAATCATCCGGATGGCAGGGACAGTGGAAGCTGCTGAAAAGCTTGACTATCGTCCGAACCTCAAAATCGTTACTCCATGGCTGGATCGATTTTCACTGATGATCTGGAAACTGGATAAGGATTATCTCTATGGGACAGAAGAAAAGGATCTCGTTAAGCACGGAATTGAAGCGATTCGGACGATTTTGTGCGGAAATAACTGCAATGCAAAACGCCGGCTTCTCTTTTATCTTGATAAGTACCTCGATCCGTATTATCAGAATGACTTGTCTGAACTGTATAAACCCCTAAAGGAATTGCTTCAGGAGGTGGTGATATCCGACAATGAAGCTGATGTTATTGAGGAAGCGCGTTACCTCCTGGAAGCATATATGGAGATGGAATAAACAGATATATTCCGGTTTGCAGAGAATAGAAGAAACTTTTGGGGGAACACATAATGAAAAAGACCTTTATTGAGATGAAACTCTTTCAGGTAAAGTCCGACAGACTTGAGCAATTTGAAGCGAAAATTGAGGAAATGTCCGCAGATCAGCTTAAATGCGAAGGCTGCATATCGCTAAAGTATTTCAAGCGGTTTTATACCATAGACGGAATCGAACCCGGTGAACCGCCAAGAGAGTTAACCAGGATCGTAAAGTGCGTAAAGTACTACTCATACTGGGAATTTGACACAAAAGAAAACTATGGCAGGGCTATAAAATTCTTTTTTGAAAACTACAATAAGGATCTGCAAAAACTGCTGACAGCACCTTTTGATATTAATTTAGGATATTCTGTTTGAGAGATCTGCAGATCCGGTCTGCGGAGGTGTTATCCGGAATATGAGAATCACGATCGGCAGGACAACGATAATACAGAGGTAATTGATGATTTAAGGAGAGTTTATGTATTTGAATTATGATGGCCTGAAACAAAGAGAAGACTGGGAAAAGGCCGGCATCCGGCTGCCTTCCTACGACCCCGGGCAGATGACTGAAAGAACAAAAAAGGAACCGGTCTGGATCCATTTCGGCATCGGCAACATCTTCCGTGTTTTTGTGGGCTCTATCGCTGATGAGCTTGCGGAAAAAGGACTGATCGACAAAGGCATCATCTGTGCCGAAACATTCGACGACGAGATCGTGGACGCGATCTACAGACCCTTCAACAATCTGTCACTGAATGTGATCCTGCACGGGAACGGAGACGTTGACCGTAAGGTGATCGGTGTCTTCTCGGAAGCCATCAAGGCAAAGTGCGCTGATAAAGAACAGTGGGAAAGACTCAAAGAAGTATTCCGCAGTCCGTCACTGCAGATGGTCACGATGACGATCACCGAAAAAGGCTATGCACTCAAAGATGAAAATGGGAACTGGTATGGTTTTGCGCGGAAAGATCTGGAAGAAGGACCCGAAACTGTCAGCAGCGCGCCGGCTGTTTACGCGGCAATGCTGAAAGAACGTTTTGAAGCAGGGGCCTTCCCGCTTGCCCTTGTATCCATGGACAACTGTTCACACAACGGCGAGACACTGCGCAATGCCGTGCTCAGTGTTGTGCAGGAATGGCATCGTGCCGGCAAGGTCAGCGATGCATTCCTGTCATATATCAGTGATGAAAACATCGTTGCTTTCCCCTGGACAATGATCGATAAGATCACGCCGAGACCGTCTGAAGCAATCGCGGCAGACCTGGAAGCGCGGGGTGTTGAGAGAATACGCCCGGTGATTACGGCAAAGAGCACATTCATTGCGCCGTTTGTCAATGCCGAAGGACCGCAGTACCTGGTTGTGGAAGATCATTTCCCCAACGGCAGACCGCCGCTGGAAAAAGCAGGAGTCTATCTGGCTGACCGTGATACCGTAAACAAATCAGAACGCATGAAGGTAACTGCCTGCCTGAACCCGATCCATACAGCACTGACGACATATGACTGTATGCTCGGCTATGAACTGTTTGCGGACGGTATGTCTGATCCGGAACTGTCAAAGCTGGCTCATCTCATCGGTTATATCGAGGGCATGAAGGTCGTTCCTGATCCGGGTATCCTTTCCCCGAAAGCTTTCCTGGATGAACTGTTCACAGAACGTTTCCCGAACAAATATCTGGGAGACACCTCACAGCGTATAGCAGTGGATATTTCCCAGATGGTAGGGATCCGTTTCGGAGAAACCATCAAATCCTATGTTGAGCGCTGGGGAACAGCCGTTGAACTGACAGGCATTCCTCTGGCAATTGCCGGCTGGCTGCGCTATCTGCTGGGAGTTGATGACAATGGGGAACCGTTTGAGATCGCTCCGGACCCGAGAGGAGAGGACATCAGGACATATATCCAGGAGAATTTCTCCCTTGGAAGCACAGAGGAAACAGGTGATAAGCTGAAGCCTGTTCTGGCCAACGCAAATATATTCGGGATCGATCTGTACGAAGCAGGCATCGGAAAGAAGATCGAAGAGATGTTTGCGGAAGAAACAGCAGGACCCGGAGCCGTAAGGGACACACTGCGCAGATACCTTCAGTAACGGAAAGACACAAACAGACAGAAAAACCCCGCTCATTTGCATTGAGCGGGGAATTTTACTAATTATTCAAAGAGACTTGCGCCGTTTGTTTCGCAGACCTTCTTCATCCATTCATAGGATTCTTTTTTCGAACGCTTCAGGGTACCTGTGCCGTCGTTGAATCTGTCAACATAGACGAATCCGTAGCGCTTCTTCATTTCACCTGTACCAGCAGAGACAACATCGATCGGACCCCACCAGAGATAGCCCATGACATCAACGCCGTCTTCGATCGCTTCCTGTACCTGGATCATATGATCTTTTGCGTACTGTACACGGAAGTCATCATGGATCTCACCGTTTTCATCCGGTGTCTCATCCAGACCGATGCCGTTTTCAACAATGAACAGGGGTTTGCGGTATCTGTCGTACAGTACATTCAGCACATAGCGCAGTCCTTCAGGATCGACCGGCCATGACCAGGGTTTCGGGGAAACAGCCTTCAGATACGGGTTATCAACACCCTTGATTCCGCCTGTATCAAATTCTGCGTCTCCGCTGTACTGATAAGCTGAGGACTTGTAATAGCTGAATGCATAATAGTCGACGGTGTAGTCTTTGATCATCTGAAGACCTTCTTCACTGATCTCAGGGCAGATGCCTTTTTCTCTCCACATTCTCTTCAGATATCCGGGGATCGTTCCGTTGCACATAGGATCACCCATGTAAAACAGTGCCATGCGTGACAGGTTGTATGCGCCGAGTACATTCTTCGGATCACAGTTGACCGGATAGTTGGCAGCAGCGGAGCTGGACAGCATGCAGCCGATCCTGTTGGCAGGATCGATCTCATGACCGATCTTTACCGTCCATGCATTGGCAACCAGGATATTTACATATGCCTGCCATTTATCCTTTTCGTTGACGACCTGAGGATTCACCTTATTTTCCGGATCGAGGGAAAGCACACCAGCGGAAACCATCGGTCTTCGGTACATATTATTGACTTCATTGAATGTCATCCAAAGGGTGACCTTGCCTTTATATCGTGTGAAAACAGTTGTTACATAACGCTTCCAGAATTCCAGCATCTTATCACTGCACCATCCGCCGTATTCCGTCAGCAGATGCAGCGGTGTTTCATAATGAGAAAGTGTAATTGCCGGTTCCATTCCGAGTCTTCTCATCTCGTCAAACAGATCATCATAGAATTTCAGACCTGCTTCATTCGGTTCTTCTTCATCACCGTTCGGGAAAATACGGCCCCATGCGATCGATGTTCTGAAGCACTTAAAGCCCATGCCTGCCATCAGCGCAAGGTCTTCCTTGTAACGATGATAGAAATCAATGCCCTCATGGCTCAGATAGATCTTGTTTGGATC
>JAEIGA010015493.1_pt1 | contig 11606 bp, 13 predicted proteins | sample 9270691 | NCBI WGS metagenome assembly JAEIGA01 (sample SAMN17057246, study PRJNA624740) | gut metagenome | biome: biome; isolation source: fecal sample | host: Bos grunniens | place: China: Xizang | collected 2019
GATAAAATGTGTACTTTTACCCATGGTTAAACTTGTTTGTGGTAAAACAAAAGTAACCAAAAAGGACTGATTCATGCAAATGGAACCAGTCCTAATTTTTTATTCACTCAAAAAAAGTTTTATCGGACAGCAATAAAAAAAAATGTAACTTTGCTTATATAAATCAAGTAAGTATAATATCATGAAGAGATTTTTCAACGTTATCATTTTAGTAGTATTTGTTTTTGCATTAGTATCTTGTGCAACAAAGAAGTGGACTAATGTTAGCGGAAACGTCAATCTTGAAACTCTCATGCAGGAAAGGTTTTCAAAACTTTATCCAAGCTATAAATCAGGAGAAATTGTTGTTACTAAAATTGAAGAACGCATTGATGAAAATGGCAAAACACAATATCGCATAACATATACCGATAAATCGGATGATGATGATTGGGATGCGTTCATTTGGCAAACAATCTACATGCCTGTACTAAATGATTAGTGTTTATAGACTAGTTGGTGCGTTTCCCAATATATAATCCATGACTATTACTGCCTAATCAGTTTTGGATTGCATTTATGAGCATAATCGCCTTTCAGTGCAAGCTCTTTTGGTATTTTGGTAGAAAGAAATGGCATTTTTTGTGATTTTGCGATTTAACTTGTAACTTTGCATAAGTTGTAATAACTTGGATTTATGAAAATATTGTATCGGATATATCAATGTGTTGTTATGTTACCATTATTGGTAATTTCAACAATTATTACCTCATTGACGGTGGGGCTTGGTTGTATGCTTGGTGGCCATTGGTGGGGATATTATCCAGCAAGAATTTGGGGAAAGTTTGTTTGCTGGATTACAATGGTTAAAGTAACGGTTGAGGGGAAAGAGAATATCGATTCCAAGAAACCTTACGTGTTTGTGGCTAATCACCAAAGTGCCTATGATATATTTGTGGCGTATGGCTATCTTGGTCATAGTTTTAGGTGGATGATGAAGAAGAGTCTTGAAAAGATTCCATTCGTAGGGTGGAGTTGTAAACGTGCCGGAATGGTGTTTGTAGATAATTCTTCACCAGCTACAATTAAAGAAACTATGGCAATCGCTCGTCGACAGTTGCAAAACGAGATGTCGCTAATTGTTTTCCCTGAAGGGACTCGTTCATGGAATGGCAAACTATCTCCTTTCAAAAAGGGTGCATACTTATTGGCTGTGCAATTTGGTCTTCCCATTGTTCCTGTAACTATTGATGGAGCATTTGATGTGATGCCCCGATTTAAGAAACTTCCAAAATGGGGACATGTGAAATTGACAATTCACAAACCCATCATGCCTCCTGAGGGTGGATTCAGAGTTAAAGATATAATGCAAGAAACATACGATATTATTCATTCGGCTCTTCCCGAAAAGGATAAATAAAATATGTATTCAACGCGTATTGCTAAAATTGAAAATAATACATTGGTAATTGCGTAGTATATTGATGATAATTTTTGTTTGCGACTGAAAAATATTGAAATTATAAATATTAAAAGAAATCGTTATGAAGAAACAAACATTTATTCAAGTATTGGTAGCTGTAGGTATTTTTATTGTGCTTGTATTAGGACTCATGTTTGGTATTCCAGCCTATAATGTATGGCAACAAGAAATGGAAGGTAAAGCCGAAATGGCAAGAGCTGAACAAAATAGAATGATTCTCGTTGAAGAAGCTAAAGCAAAATTAGAGGCTGAGAAATTGAATGCTCAAGCAGAAATAGAGCGAGCAAAAGGTATGGCTGAAGCAATGGAAATTGAGAATGGGAAACTAACAAGTACTTATAATCAATATCTGTTTATTCGCACCTTAGAAAAAATTTCAGATAAAGGATCATTACCTCAAATTATTTATACCCCAACCGAGGGTTTGGTTCCTGTAATGAACATAAATCATGGTAATTAATAATAATCAGTTATAAATTGAATAGGGCATCAAATCAAAATGATGCCCTATTTTTATGCAATAGTACCAAAATCGAGTAATGTATTTGCAGTTATTTCTTTTTATTGTTGTTCTCGTCGGGGAATTTGTTGGGATATTCGAGAGCAATGCGTGGACGCTTAAGTGCATAGATGATAAGGGTAATGCCGATTAATACAAAAGGTACACTTAGCCATTGTCCCATATTAAGCGTCATTGAATCTTCCCAGGCGACTTGATTGTTTTTTACAAATTCAATCAAGAAACGTGAGCCAAATACCCAAGTAAAGAAAATTCCGAGCAATAAACCTTGTCGTTCTTGTGCGTTCTTTTTCCAATACAGCCACATCATTAATCCGAACAACGCAAAATAGCATAGAGCTTCATAGATTTGGGTGGGGTGTGAGGGCGCGGTAAAAATAGGTTCGGCACCGGTTTGCCATGCTCGAATATTGTCGATGAAGCAGAATGCCCATGGCACATCGGTTACGTGTCCGTATATTTCGTGATTAAATAGGTTGCCAAGACGAATCAGCCCAGCAACCATTGCAACGGCAATTGCCAATCGGTCGAGAGTCCACAATACATTGCGATGTGCTGTGTATTTTGAAAATAGAATCACAGCAAGAACAACACCAATTGTGCCACCATGGCTGGCTAATCCGCCTTCCCATACTTTGAATATTGCAATGGGGTCTTGTGAATATTGGTCCCATTCATAAAAGAACACATGTCCGAGTCGAGCACCAATGATAGTGCCAAGCATCACGTAGATTAGGAGTGAACCAAGCCAACTTTCGGGAGCTCCTTCTCGTTTGAATATTTTTTCTATAATTTTATAGCCGCCTAAAAATCCAACGAGAAACATCAATGAATACCATCGAAGATCAAAAAATGAAGTATCGAGTAGGATAGGGTCGGCAGTCCAAGTAATGAAATTAAGCATAACGATAATGTGAATTATAAAATGTTATTGTTTTATCTGTGAAAAATATTCTTTAGTTGCTTGTTTTACTTTGGGGCTTAATTTTAGAATGGCAATCATAGTTGGAAATGCCATAAATCCATAAAATAAGTCGCAAACACCAACGGCAGCCGATAGTGGAACAACGGCAAATACGACAAGTGAAAGTATAAAAAAGTAGGTGTAATATTTTGCATTTTTAGCCCCGAAAAGGTAGCTTGCACATCGGTTGCCATAGAATGAATATGAAAACATCGACGACATTCCAAAGCATATTACTATTGCCATTAAGGCATATTTGCCACCGGGAATTGCGTTGCCAAAGGCTTCCATTGCAACTTGAAGTCCTTGAACTCCTTCTACGTTGATATTGCCACAAAGTAGAATAGCCAGAGCAGTGAGCGTACACACCAATCCTGAGTCGATGCTTGGTCCCAACATCGCAACTAATCCTTCACGCACAGGCTGGTCGTTTCGAGATGCTCCGTGCATGATTGATGCAGTTCCCACGCCGGCATCATTTACTAATGCCGCTCTACGAGCACCAATGAGAGCAATGCCAATCAAAGCCCCCCAACCGGCTTCAAGATTAAATGCTTCGCGAAATATGCTTGCAAAAACATTGGGAACATCTGCAATGTGGGTAATAATGATATATAGCACCATTAAGAAATAAGCTCCAACCATAAAGGGGACGAGTACAGTAGCTACGTTGGCGATGCGTTTGATTCCACCAAGCACTACTAATGCAACAATTGAGGCTACAGTGATTCCAAAGATTAGTTTGAATGAATGTAGGTTGTCAAGTGTTGTTATTGATGAAATTGTTGAGAGAAAATCGCTACCGGCAATCCATTCGGGAGTTGTGAATGTGGCTACAGCTCCTTCGGCAAGTTGGTTGGCATTCATTATACACATAGTGCCAAACATGCCGGCAATAGCAAAAAATACTGCCAATGGCTTCCATTTCATGCCTAATCCTCGCTCTATTATAAACATCGGACCACCTTGAGGGTTTCCTTCGTTGTCTTTCCCTTTATACATAATTGCCAATACTCCCTCGTGGTATTTTGTACACATTCCCACCAGAGCACTTACCCATAGCCAAAATATGGCACCGGGACCTCCCATAACCAAGGCTATCGATACGCCGGCAATATTACCGAGCCCTACGGTAGCTGCTACTACCGAGGCAAGAGCTTGTGCCGAGCTGATTTGTCCATTTTTAGCATCACTTTTGGTGCGTAGTGCAACAATAGCGTATGGTAAGCGACGAATCGATACAGCTCCCGAATATATGAAAAGAAACAATCCACCACCTATGAGTGTGAAAAACATGGGATAACCACACACAAAATCGGCGATTGTTGTAATTAAATTTCCTATTGATTCAAGCATGAATAAATGATATGATTTTGTTAGAATGATATATCGCACAAAGTTACATCATATCACGCCAACTAACAAATTATCATGCACTTCGTTTTGCTTATTTATTATAAATAGATATAAAAACTCGACGAAAGAATCAAGCCACGTCGAGTTTTATTATAGATTATAAGAGTGCTTAATGAACTACTTTTTAGCGTAAGCCCATTCCAAATCTTGAGAAATGTTGATTATGAAATCGCCCATTCGTTCTAATTGATTCACAATATCAATATAGTAGATACTTGTTTGATAATTCTTAATGTTGGTTTCGATCTCCTCGATTTCAGAATCGCGAAGGTCGTTTCTTAGATTATTGATTTGTTCTTCGGCGTTGTAAGCATTGGAAATTTCAATTAGAGAGCCTTTGTGTGCTGCGTTAAGGTTTGTAATCATCACATCATAGGCTTTTTCTATGCTTGCTACCATTCTTAATAACTTGTCAATGGTGTCTTGATCAAATGTTTTATTATGAATGTTACGACGAGAAAGTATGCGGCTGATTGCTTCGCCCGAATCGCCAAGAGATTCTAATTCGCCAATTATTTTATACATTGCTTTTATCCTATTTGAGGTTTCTTCACTGATGTCACCAGCCGAAACAGCATTAAGGAACGCTGCAATTTCATATTCAATTCGGTCAGATATTTCTTCGTATTTAACCAATTTACTGCGATATTCTTCAAATTTATTGGTGTCTTTTTCTTGAATCGCTAATTTGGCATATTCAAGTCCTTTTTGGGAGATTTGAGCAAAATGTATAATCTCATCAAATGCTTGTTCGGTGGCAAGTTCGGGTGTTGCAACAGGACCGGCAGAGATGTATTTGAGTCGGAACACTTCATTTTCTTGGTTTTTCGGAGTTTTAATTATCCAAACAACAATCTTTTCAATATACTTGATAAACCAAACTAATATTATAGTATTAATAGAATTAAATAATGTGTGTAACATTGAAAGACCATACAGAGCTGCAACACCTTCGGCTGAGTTGGGATTGGTTACAACAAAACCATCATTGGCAGGGTTGGGTAACCCGAATATAAATTCGGTAATTTTCCCAACAAGAGTAAGGAATGGGGTAAAGAATATTAATGCCCATACTACTCCAAATACATTGAATATTGTGTGCGACATTGCTGCTCTTTTAGCTTGGGTGTTACCAACTGAAGCCGCTATGTTGGCAGTAATTGTGGTTCCGATGTTTTCTCCTAATACCATTGCACAAGCCATGTTAAATGGTATCCACCCCATGCTTAACATGATGAGGGTTATTGCCATTGTTGCCGATGATGATTGTAAGACTAAAGTGAGAATAGTGCCGAAAGTAAGAAAAATTAAAACGGAACTAAGCCCGTAGCTTGACCATGATTTGACAAATTCTAAAACTTCGGGGGTGCTATTCAAGTCGGGTACTGATTCTTTCATGAATGAAAGCCCAAGGAATAACAGACAGAACCCCACAATTAGTTCCCCTATATTTTGTCGTTGATTTTTCTTTGAATTAGAAAATAGGAATCCAAATAGCATTAATGGGACAGCAAGGATAGATATGTCGGCTTTGAACCCGAGCCACGATACAAGCCATGCAGTTACGGTAGTCCCAATATTGGCTCCCATAATGACACCAATAGCTTGTCCAAGTGAGAGTAGTCCGGCATTAACAAAACTTACTACCATTACGGTTGTAGCTGATGATGATTGAATAATTGATGTAATACCAAGTCCGGTCATGACTCCCTTAAATGGGTTAGATGTCATTGCTGAAAGGAAACTGCGAAGTTTGTCTCCTGAGGCTTTTTGAAGCCCCGAACTCATTAAATTCATACCATATAGGAACATGCCTAATGCTCCTAAAAGAGTAAATATTTGAAAAATGTCCATTGTTTTAGTGTATGTAAATAGAATTTAGAATTAGAGAAGTTTTGTTTTTGAAACAACAAAACCTAAGGCATATTCTTCAGCCGAAAGAATATGCTACATTTGAAGTCTATATGGAAAACACTAAACAATAAGTTTACCAAGGCTAATCAATTTATGAAAAGGCTTGATAAACGAGAAATGGACGATGTGAGATTTTTGTTGATAAATTTTTCTTAAGTAGGAATCGTCAAATTTTCCTGCTTTTATTGTTTTGAAATGATTGTTATGAGAAATATTTGTCCTTTTTGTTTGATTTTGTAATCGAAGGACACTTGGAGTAGATGTTTGACGAGGAAGATATATATCTAAATCATAAACAAAGCAATCGTCAAGGTAGGTGCAGTTTTTAGTAGTCAAGTCAGTGGCATAATCATCTAAGTTAGTTGATTTTACCTCTTCTTTCCCATTAATAAAGGTTACTGCAATTATAATGGGAATAATAAAACTTAAAAGTTTTTTCACTGTTAAATTTATGACTTGTCGTAAATTTTATACAAAGATAATGCGTTTATGTGGAATCTCAAAATTGAAAAAATAAAACACCATTCGCTCATAGAAAAACAAGGCGAGTGTCGTTGTGATACATCGCCATACTATTTTAAGAGGGATTAAATTCTTATTATACAAGGTGTGCGATAAGATTATCGCGGTTGCCGGGTAATAGGTCAATAACAGGAATCTCAATCATTGTATATGCTCCCGGTTTTTGAACCATTGAAGCACGAGCCACACTCACGAGCATTTGTGCGGTAAGTGCAGGATTGTTGATGCTCATGTTAAATTCAAAACGTTGGTTTTGAGTTTTGCCTGAAACACCTTTGCGTACCATGTTTACGCCATGTCCCATATCTTTCACTTCATCAACCGACTCTACTTGTATCACATGGGTTTCGTCGTTAGCAAAATATGGGTCTTCTTTTACAGCTTTAGCTACTTGTTCAAGAGAGTAGCCATCTTCAAGTTCTACATATACCATGCGACGATGAATTCCTGTCCCTAATGGAATTGTCATGGAAAGAGCATTTTTTACACCCTCTTTTGATTTCACACACACTGTGTGTCCCATACTCATGCCGGGACCGAAGTTTGTATAAGTTAATCCTTTAGGAGCAGCAGCTTGAAGCAAGGTTCTCACTACCGAATCGCTTCCCGGGTCCCAACCGGCCGATATAATAGCCACAGTGCCGTTAGCTTGAGCTACCGTATTAAGATTTCGACGAAGCTCAACGATGCCGGTGTGAATATCGAAGCTATCAACAGTATTGATCCCTTTTGCGAGGTATTCTACTGCATATTTTTCAACCTCACGGGTAGGGGTGCATAAGATTGCCACATCAACCTTTTCGAGTTGGTCGATGTTGGTAACTACGTTATAATTGTTTAGTTCATCAGGAATATTGTTTATGCTACGACGCACAATGCCGACAACTTCAAAGTCGGGAGCCGTTTCGAGTGCATCAAGCACAAATTTTCCAATATTACCATATCCAACGATGGCTGCTCTGATTTTTTTCATAAAATACTAAGTGTAAAGTTGTAGATTTGAAGTGTTTATTTCCTCTTTAGGCTTCGCCATGCTCCCCCAAAGAGTGGGGGAGTTGACTATTGCCTATGAGGTTTGAATTTTGTTACGATTATTCGGGTTGACGGCCGTTAACGATAGCTTCAGTGTCACGAGCAATCATCAATTCTTCGTCGGTTGGAATCACAACCACCTTAACTTTTGATGCAGGAGTAGAGATTACAGTTTCTGTTCCACGAATTTTTGCATTGAGTTCATTGTCGAGTTCTACGCCCATGAAGCCGAGAGGAGCACATACGTTTTCGCGCACACCTGTTTGGTTTTCGCCCACGCCACCGGTAAATACGATGATGTCAACTCCACCCATTTCGGCTGCGTATGCTCCGATATATTTAATGATGCGTTGTTCATACATAGCCAACGCCAATTGAGCACGTTCAACACCAGCGATGTCGGCAGCTTCAATTTCACGCATGTCAGATGAGATTTCTGAAACGCCGGCTACGCCACTTTCTTTGTTGATGATGTTTTGCATTTGGGCAGGCGTAAGATTGTGTTTAGCCATCAAATAAGTCAATGCACCCGGGTCGATATCTCCCACGCGAGTACCCATCATAAGACCTTCTGTTGGAGTTAAGCCCATTGAAGTGTCAACGCTCTTGCCATTAAGAACAGCAGTGATTGACCCACCATTACCTACGTGGCAAGTGATGATTTTTTGTTCTTTGATGTCAACGCCGAGGAACTCACACACGCGTTGTGATACGTAGCGATGGCTTGTGCCATGGAATCCGTAACGACGCACACCATCTTCAGCATAATATTTATAAGGGAGGGCATACATGTATGATTTTGCAGGCATTGTTTGGTGGAATGCTGTGTCAAATACACCCACTTGAGGCACATTAGGCATTAATGCTGTAATAGCTTCGATACCGGTCATATTGGCAGGGTTGTGGAGAGGAGCGATGTCGTAGCATTCTTTAATCATAGCTTTAACATCATCGTCGATAAGTACACTTTTGTTGAATTTTTCTCCACCATGCACTACGCGATGACCAACTGCATCGATTTCGTCGTAGCTTTTAATGCAACCTTCTTTCTCGTCGGTGAGGTTGTTGAGGATTGCAGATACAGCACCATTGTGGTCAACGTGTCCGAGTGAAACGGTTTCTTTTGAACCGTCGGCACGTTTGAATTTCAAGAATCCATCTTCAAGACCGATGCGTTCAACTCCACCTTCAGCGAGTGTATCATTATTTGCAGTTTCAATGAGTTTATATTTTACAGAACTACTGCCGCAGTTTAATACAAGAATTTTCATGATTAATTATATTTTTATTGTTGAGATTATTATTTGTTTTCTTTGAGACCGATTGCTTGGTTACAAGTAATGATGACTGTTTTGTAAATGTCTTCGGGGAAGCAACCACGAGAGAGGTCATTAACAGGTGCAGCAAGGCCTTGGAGGATAGGGCCTACAGCTTGAACACCACCAAGTCGTTGAGTGAGTTTGTAAGCAATGTTGCCCACTTCGAGAGATGGGAATACAAGAACGTTGGCACGTCCATTTAATGGGCTGTTAGGAGCTTTGCTGTTTGCTACTCCCGGCACTAATGCTGCATCGGCTTGAAGTTCTCCATCGAGAATTAATTCGGGAGCCATTTCGTGAGCTATTTCAGTGGCACGAATAACTTTGTTTACACGTTCGTGGCGAGCACTTCCTTTGGTTGAGAAACTGAGGATTGCCACACGAGGCTCAATTGCTGCGATGTCGCGAGCTGTTTGAGCAGCCGAAACAGCGATTTGTGCTAATTCTTTATCGGTTGGCTCCGGTATAACAGCACAATCGGCAAATACGAGTAAGTCATCAGTGCCATATTGTGAGCCTTCGGGGAGAAGCATTATAAATGCACCCGACACGACATCAATTCCGGGTTGTGTTTTGATTACTTGGAATGCGGCACGAAGCACATTGCCGGTTGTGTTTTGAGCACCGGCTACTTGTCCGTCGGCATCGCCGGCTTTTACCATCAAACAGCCGAGGTATAGAGGATTGGCTGTTTGTAGGCGAGCTTCTTCCATTGTAATGCCTTTGCTCTTGCGAAGGTCAAAATAGATTCCGGCGTATTTATCGATTACTTTTTCATCGGCGGGATTGACGATTTGTGCTTTGTCAATGTTTTCAAGTTTAAGGTCTTTTGCCATAGCAAGAATATCGGCAGGATCGCCAATAAGGATTACATCGGCAATGTTTTCTGCAATAATTTTATCAGCAGCAGTCAGAGTGCGAGGTTCTGTACCTTCAGGAAGTACAATACGTTGGCGATTTTTTATCGCTCTTTCGGTTAGTTTTTCAAATAATCCCATAATGAAAGTGTCTTATAAGTTTGTTGAAATTTTTATATATGCAAATTTACATAAAAAGGATAGTTTAATAAAAGAAAAAATGAAAAAATGATGATTATATCAATAATTTTATATTAATTCGCAGTTGTAAATATAAACCAATATTAATCATAACTGAAAATAAAGATACCTAACTAAAACATGGAACATATAAAATACAAATTGGAATTTGACATGAAAGCCACTCCCATAGCGATTTTATGGGACTATATCTCGAATGAAAATGGATTAAAACAATGGTTTGCCGATGATGTAAAAATTAAAGACCGTGAATATATTTTTAAGTGGAAAGGATATAGCCAAGAGGCTCGAATGGTGGGAATGCGTAAAGGGTTGGCTTTGAAGTTGCAATGGCTTGACGCTTCTGAGAAAACCTATTTTGAAATGCGTATTCTCACTAGTGAGATGACCGACAATATTGTGTTGCAAGTTGTTGATTTTGCACAAGAAGATGAATTGGAAGAGTCTAAAGATTTGTGGCGTTCGCAAATTGATACGCTTCGCCGAGTGATAGGATGTAAGTAATTTAGATTAAACAATTTGTTTATTTTCGTTGTTTTAAGAAAAACTCTTGAAACAATGAATAAAAAACACAAAAAGCAAACTCCGATAAAATTGAGTGTGTGGTTGACAATACTTGCTACAATAATGATATTTTTACTCCTTATTTGGCTTTCGGTTGTTGATACACCTTCAGGAGTGTGAAACTATGTATAAAAATCGGTGGTAAAATAAAAAAAGACTTGCATCTTTGAAAAGGCAAGTCTTTTTTTATTCTTTGCAAGAAACTGTTCTTACTTAACGCGACGTTCTTTGATACGTGCTTTTTTACCTGTAAGACTACGAAGGTAATAAAGTTTAGCACGGCGAACTTTACCATATTTATTAACTGTAATAGAGTCAATAAATGGTGATTCGATTGGGAAGATACGTTCAACACCAATGTTGTCGCTCATTTTGCGAACTGTGAAGCGTTTCTTTTCGCCTTCGCCTGAAATTTTAATAACTACACCACGGTATTGTTGGATACGTTCCTTGTTACCTTCTTTGATGCGGTAGGCGATTGTGATAGTATCACCAGGGCCGAACTCAGGGTGTTGTTTGCCTGTAGCAAATGCTTCATTGGCGATTTTAATTAAATCCATTTCTTTGATATTTAAAATGTTAACATTACTCGCAATATTCACGGTTCACTTTACACGCCAGAGATTGCGAAATCGGTTGCAAAGGTAATAATAAAACTTGAAATATGCAAGTATTTCACAATTATGAATTTATGTGTAGAGTCAACAAGCAAGTGCAAAATTATTTTAATAATTTGAAGAATTCAATTTTTGGAGAAGAAAAATTTAGTTATTCTCGAGGTCTTCGATTGATTTTAGCTTGAACAGCATCAAACTGACTCTGCTCAATTAGTCTA
>JAEIGA010015494.1_pt1 | contig 11605 bp, 11 predicted proteins | sample 9270691 | NCBI WGS metagenome assembly JAEIGA01 (sample SAMN17057246, study PRJNA624740) | gut metagenome | biome: biome; isolation source: fecal sample | host: Bos grunniens | place: China: Xizang | collected 2019
AAGAAAGCACTGAGAAAATCATATTATGTGCTGTCTCAGGATTGAAGCAGAAGAGAATAGGCTTCAAAAAGTACTTGTACATATCTTAAAATTATAAAACATACAAAGATACAAAAAAATCCTTTACCTACATTTCCTGAAAAGTACCATCATCAAACATAATAATGATTTTTGCTACATTACGTTGTTTTACAAATGGTTGCATAGCTTCTTTTGAAGTATTGATGTCAGTCAGGAATTGCGTCTTCTGCTCAACGGCCGGTATATCATCAGGAATAATTGATTCTCGAGACGTTGATTCAGTGTCTTCGATGTCATATTCAGAAAAAAGCAGATCAGAACCGATGACAGGCTCCGGGGTAGAAGGACGTGAGATTTCAACAGATTGATCGCGATACATCTTTCCTTTACCAAGCATAAGCCAATCCATATTCAAATGGGGATAGCATGCCATGATTGCCTTTATAAACTCATAGCTTGGATAGTTTCTTCCAGACAGGACATGTGACACGCTGGCACGCACAACATTGATAGTGTCTGCAAACTGGGACTGTGAAATGTTTTCTGCAGCAAGGAACTGTTTAAGACGTGTGTTCATAATTGTAATATTAAACATGACAAAAGTAAAAAGAAATTTGGAAACAAACAATACACCAGCATGTTCAAACTTGTTAAAGTAGGGGATTAAACGACAGAAAAATAGCCTATCTTTACTTTATATAAATACATATAATTATCTGATTTTGTGATATATATATTTTATGAATCATTCATTTTAGACGAATTTAGCCCATTTTATGTGCAATTGGGAAGAATTAACTTAATTTATATACTGCAATTAGTTAGATAAAATATCGTAAATATCTGATTTATCGCATATTATAATTTAAACAAATTGAGAATAAGAAAAATTTATATTACATAATTAAAGGTTACAAAATTATAATTCACATCACCTGAAACTCCTGCTTCTATTTACATTTGTGATGTTATAATTTATATTTGTGATTTACAAATGTAATAATTCTTGTAAACAGGTGATGTATACTACTTGTATAAACATGATATTTTTATAAACGCTGAGAATTACGTATTTTTGCGTACATTATATTATAATAGAAAATATCGAATTCTTCATGATACCTGAAATACACATAGAAGACTATAATTACGATCTCCCTGACGAGAAGATTGCTAAATATCCCCTGTCACAAAGAGATGCCTCAAAACTACTATCTTATAAAGAAGGTACTGTAGCTGAAAATCGCTTCAAAGACATAACAGATATATTACCGTCTGACCATCTTATGGTTTTTAATGATACCAAGGTGGTGCCGGCAAGACTCCATTTCCAGCGTTCAACTGGTGCTCACATTGAAATATTCTGTCTGGAGCCTGTTGTACCTGAAGAGTATGTCAGCATGTTTTCTGTGACTGACAGATGTCGCTGGAAGTGTATCGTCGGTAATGTTAAGAGATGGAAGGCAGATACACTCTCCCTTTATAATCCTGATTGTGATCCATCCATTTCAGAAATGGATCTTAAAGCTGATCTGATCGAACGTCAGGGAGAGACGTCCATAATAGAATTCTCATGGTCAAACTCTGCACCGTTCTCCAAGGTTCTTGAAGTTTGTGGAAACATTCCCATTCCGCCATATCTCAATAGAGAAACTGAAGCTATTGATCTGGAAAGATATCAGACGCTGTATGCCCGTTACCGTGGATCTGTCGCAGCGCCGACTGCCGGTCTGCATTTTACAGATGAAGTACTTCAGGGACTCAAGGTCAAGAATATTGATATAGCCACAGTTTGTCTGCATGTAGGTGCCGGCACATTCCTGCCTGTGAAGAGTTCACTTGTATCTGAGCACAACATGCATCGTGAACCGTTTGTGATCACAAAAACATTTCTGAACAAACTTCGTTCGTCACTTGGAAAAGTGATTGCAGTAGGAACGACTTCAGTAAGGACACTTGAATCGCTTTACTACATCGGAGTCAGCTGCATCGAGACAGGTCATCCATCAGATGTGGACCAGTGGGCACCATATTCACGAAGCTATAGCTATTCTGTAAGTGAAGCATTGGAATCAATTGTATCATATATGGATACAAATTCACTTGAGAGCCTGCAGCTCGGTACAAGAATAATCATAGTGCCAGGATACGAGTTCAAGATTGTCGATATACTCGTAACTAACTTTCATCAGCCACAGAGCACATTGCTTCTGCTGATATCTGCTTTCGTCAAAGGAGATTGGCATAAAATCTATGATTTCGCTCTCGAGAATGATTTCAGGTTCCTCAGTTACGGCGATAGTTCTGTTCTGTTCAGAAGATAATTCATTTGAAAATACGCAATGTTTGACTATATTTGCATATTATACAAAAACTATTGCAACCTATGATAGATTTAAGTGAATTCGAAAGCATCAGTCCTTATACTGATGAAGAGGCTTCAGAGGCGTTAGGCAAACTGGCTGAACATCCGGCTGCCGGCATTGCTTCCAAGCATTTCTTTCCAAATGAATCTCCTGAATTCCTACCAAATATACTTAAGCAGATAAAGACAGTCGACCAGTTTCAGGAAGTGGTCATGAGTAAGTTCGTACGCTGGGTCATTGACAACACAGCTCACAACTTCTCATATGATGGTATTTCCAATATCGATCCTGAGAAGAAATTCCTTGCGTTGTCAAACCATCGCGACATCATCCTGGACCCTGCTATAACTCAGCTTGTCCTTTATTCGAATGGCATTCCGATGACAGAAATTGCTGTGGGAGACAATCTTATCAGCAGCAAGGAGATCGAGTACCTTATCCGTTCCAACCGAATGATCAAGGTAATCCGCGGAGTATCTGCCCGTGAACTCTACCTGTCGTCTCAGATGCTTTCGAAATATATCCGCCTTAACATTACAAATCAGCGTCGCTCAATCTGGCTTGCACAGAGACAGGGTCGTACGAAGAACGGATACGACACAACCGAGCAAGGTCTGCTCAAGATGCTCGACATGAGTGGTCAGAATGACTTCCAGAAGAACTTTGAGGAGCTCAATATCATCCCGATGAGCATTTCTTATGAAATAGAGCCATGTGACATATTGAAAGCACGCGAAATAGTGATTTCCCGTACTCAGAAATATGTCAAAGCCGAAGGAGAGGACTTCAACAGCATCATGGTGGGCATCATGCAGCAGAAGGGCAACATTCACCTTAACATCGGTACACCTCTCACATCGGAGGAAATTGCCGCTGCCGCACAGTGTGACAAGAATGACCGTTACCAGCTTATCCGCAGTGCAGTGGATGCAAGAGTCATTCAGGGATATAAGCTTTGGGGTAATAACTACATCGCATATGACATTCTCAATGAGACTGATAAGTACTCAGAGAACTACACAGCAGAGGAAAAGGCAAAGTTCGTCGCTTATATGGAACATCAGCTCGGTACTGTAGAGCCTGAAATCAACAGAGATGAACTTAAGGAAGTCTTCCTTGGAATCTATGCCAATCCTATAGTTGCTAAAGAGAACCTTCAGACAAACGAATAATCAAACCTGGCACAATAATATAAGGAGCGCAATCAGAACCGTATCAGATAACGGACTGGATGCGCTCCTTTATTATTATAATATCCCGACGCAATCAGCTGATGAAGAGCCAGGTCATATATCCTGCTTCCATCAACAGAAGGATTGCTGCTTCAAGTCTGTCAATCTTGCGGGATGTGAATGCAAAGGCACAAACCAGGATGAAGACAGCTGCGAGAAGTACTGTTCCAAGATCTACTGCAGTGATCGAAGAGAATGACAACGGATGTATCAGAGCAGAACCGCCGAGAATCAGCAGTATGTTAGATATGTTGGAGCCCAGGATATTGCCTAAGGCGAGTTGTCCTCTGCCTTTGAATGCTGCCACAACACTGGTTGCAAGTTCCGGCAAAGAGGTACCGGCAGCCATAATGGTTATAGCTATGAACTTTTCGGACATATGGAAATGATTTGCTATCGCCGTTGCTGAGTTGACAAAAACTCTTCCGCCAAAAACAAGACCTGCAAGACCGAGTATGATAAGGAATATCGACTTTCCTGTTCCCATTACTTTGACAGAGTCATCATCATCCCCCGATTCCTGAACATTATCTGGCTTTCTCAATAGCAATCTGAAGTACATTACCATGATCGCAAGAAGAATTATTCCATCAATACGTGTAAGTCTGTCAGAGCCGACTCCGAAGATTGTAGATTTCATACCAAGCAGAATCAGAAGCACTGTAACAAAAATGTTAAGTGGAATATCTCTCTTGAGACTTTCCTTTGTTATGATCAGGGGAGTTATCATCGCCGTTACCCCAAGGATCATGAGAGTGTTGAATATATTCGAACCTATCACGTTTCCGATCGCCATATCAGACTTGCCTTGTATGGCAGAAATAAAACTCACAACCATTTCAGGTGTCGATGTTCCGATTCCGACAATTGTAAGACCAATTATAAACTCACTCATTCCGGTCTTCTTGGCAATGCTGGATGCTCCGTCAACAAGCCAATTGGCTCCCATCAGAATGAAAACCAGACCTACTGCAAGCAAAACAAATTGAATAGTCATAAAATTTCAATAAAAACAACCCGGCAAATTTACGAAAAACGTATCAGATTAGAAAATAACTTATATTTGTAAAAGTGAACATCATAAACATGCCAAGATGAAACAATTCATACTCACAATTTCATTGATTCTATTCTGGATGACTGCAAGTGCAGGTGATTCGACGAATGTATTCTACAGGATACGTCTTGATCAGGATATAGACAAGTCCGCTCAAAGACTTGTTGTCCTGGGACTTGAAAAGGCAAGTCAGGCAGGTGCAGATTATGTACTGCTCGACCTTGATACTTACGGAGGCGCAGTGGATGCAGCCGACAGCATCAGATCAGCCATTCTTCGCTATGACAAGCCGGTAGTGGCATTTGTGAATATGCAGGCAGTCTCAGCAGGAGCCCTTATCAGTATTGCTTGTGATTCGATATATATGAAGACCGGCAGTTCGATAGGAGCTGCTACCGTCGTCAACCAGAATGGAGAAGTCATGCCGGACAAATACCAGTCGTTCATGAGAGGCATGATGAGATCAACAGCTCAAGCCACAGGCAGAGACCCTAAAATCGCTGAAGCGATGGTAGACGGAGAGAATGTGCTCAGCCTGACACCTGAAGAAGCGATGGAAGCAGGTTACTGTAACGGCATTTGTGAAACGCATGAAGAAGTTGCCAGCCTTGTTTCAGAAGGTAAGGATTACACTATGCGAAGCATGGAAGACGAAATGACATGGATAGACAGACTTATTCAGATTCTGTTGAATCCTCTTCTTCAGTCCATCTTCATGATGATGATAATAGGTGGAATCTTTGTTGAGATTCGCACACCGGGCATCGGACTTCCTCTTATTACAGCAATTGCAGGTGCTTTGCTGTATTTTGCACCGGCATATTTCGGACATCTTGCAGAGCATTGGGAAATACTGATGTTTGTGGTCGGTCTGATTCTTATAGCGCTTGAGATTTTCGTCATTCCAGGTTTCGGTGTATGCGGAATATCAGGTATTCTTCTTGTTATTGTATCTTTGGCGTTAGCCATGGTTGATAATCTTGATTTTCAACAATTTGACGGCTCGCTGAATCTTAATCCCATCATTCGTCCTCTTGCTTATGTTACCGGTTCATGTGCGATCGCAGTCTTCGGATCTGTATGGCTGATAAGGAAGCTGTATGCTACCAGATCATTCGACAGGATTGCTCTCAGACAGGAAATGAAGGCAGATGAAGGATTTACAGGAGTGATATCCGGACTTGAGACATACATAGGCAGCAATGTCAGAGCTCTCTCTGACATGCATCCGGGTGGAAAGGTACAGACCGATGACGGCCGTATCCTTGAAGCAACCCTGCAGTATGGTGGTTTTGCAAGAAAGGGAAGTACCCTTAAGGTTATTCATGCAGAACAAGGACGTCTATATTGTGACACAATTGATTAGACTTATATGGAGAACTTCTGGTCATTCTTTTCATTCCCACTCAATATCCTGCTTGCCGTCTTATGGTTGGTAGTGTCTGGATGGATGTGGAAACACCACTCAAAATCAGGTGTGGTACGGTTTCTTCTGTCCACCAGGGCAACTGTTTCAGCACTGACTCTTCTGCTGTGCGGATGTTTATGGATCGGATGCAGCGGTGAGAGAGGATTTGCACAGAATCCTATTTTTGTCATTGTTCTGCTGTATGTCCAGACAGTTTTATATCTTGTAACTCTCCGTGGATGGCGCAGACCTGACGGAGTGGTCAGATGGCGTTTTCTATTGATCCATGCAGGATTGCTGATAGCATTGGGTTCCGGATTCTGGGGCAGTCCCGATTCATCTGAACTCAGGACAGCACTGGTTCCTGGCGAAACTACTAATACTGCATTAAATCTAAAAGGGAAGCCAGAATCCTTGGGTTATGAACTGCAACTGATTGATTATAAGAGTGAAATATCTTCAGAAGGCACTCCATCCCATTATGAAGCGAAGTTATCTGTCGATAATGCTGATGCAGTGTTGATTTCCGTCAATCATCCGTATTCCCCTCGGTTTGGAGAAGATATTTATCTTGCCAGCGTTACAACAGATTACTGTATCTTGCAGATTGTAAGGGAACCATGGCGATATTTTGCCTTGGCTGGCATCGTGATGTTGATTGCAGGAGCGTTTCTTATGTTCATTAAAGGTCCGGGAAGATGACAGGTTGGGATTTTTTCATATATTTTGCATGCGCAACGACCGGATTGTCTGTTGTTGCATCTGTAGCATCCTTGTATAGACGACGCAAGTGTGCGACCATATCTGCTGTCGTTTCAACATTAGTACTGGCAACATTCATCTGTCTGCTGTGGAGTTCGTTGGATCGACCTCCGCTACGTACAATGGGCGAGACACGGCTTTGGTATTCTTTCTTTGCTGGAATAGCAGGCCTGTTTACATATCTCAGATGGGGTTACAGGTGGATATTGTCATTCTCAACCATATTATCCACTGTATTCATTGTATTGAATGTAGTAAAGCCGGAGATTCATGATCAGACACTTATGCCTGCTCTGCAAAGCGCATGGTTCATACCGCATGTTACCGTATATATGTTTTCATATTCGTTTCTCGGATGTGCTTTCCTTATCGGGGTAGTGAGCTTGTTCAGAAAATCCGACAATCTGTTTCCTGCAGCTGATACGCTCGTCTATATCGGCACGGCATTCCTTACCTTCGGAATGCTTTCAGGGGCGATCTGGGCAAAACAGGCTTGGGGACACTTCTGGAATTGGGATCCGAAAGAGACTTGGGCGCTGGTAACCTGGATTTCATACCTTATATATATACATTTGAGATTATATAGAAATTCAAGTGTGAAATTGTTGTGCTTTTTACTTATATTTGCTTTTGCGTGCCTGCAGATGTGCTGGTGGGGAATCAATCTCCTCCCGACAGCTCAGGACAGTATACATGTTTATTAGGTGTTATGAAAAAACTTTTGAAACGCTTTGCAGTGGTCCTGCTGGTAGCAGGAGCTGTCTTGACCGTCATTTACAGGATGGTCAACCATGTACCATCTGCCGATCTTCCTTTGAATGAGCAGGTTTACCAGATCTTCACTGATGGCGGATGTCTCAGTTGTCACTCTGCCGATCCTGAACTTCCGTTCTATGCAGAATTTCCTGTAATAGGCAAAATGGTAAAACAGGATGCTGCGGATGGTTACCGTGCTTATGACATGACAGGTTTCATATCAGCTCTCAAAGATGGCATTAGTGTTAACCCAGCTGAACTGGCAAAGGTGGAGAAGGTCGTCATCGACGACAGAATGCCGATGCCAAAGTATTATCTCGTACACTGGGGAAGTTCCTTGACTCCAGAAAAACGTGAAATCGTTCTTGATTGGGTTCTTGATGCAAGATCTGCAATGTATGCTCATCCAGATGAGCCGGTACAGCCGATTGAGAACCCGGGAGAATATGATGAAGCTAAAGTTGCTCTCGGTTATGCACTTTATCACGATACACGCCTGTCAGTAGACAATACCGTTTCGTGTGCTTCATGCCACGAACTCGATAATGCCGGTGTGGATAATCACCAGTATTCTCATGGTGTAAATGACCAGCTTGGCGGAGTGAACGCTCCTACAGTTTATAATGCAGTATATAACTTCGTTCAATTCTGGGACGGACGTGCAAAGACGCTCGCAGATCAGGCTGCCGGTCCGCCGCTCAATCCTGTAGAAATGGCATCTGAGTCATTCGACCAGATCATTGCAAAGCTTCAGGAAGACAAGGATTTCGTTGCTGAATTTACTGCAGTATATCACGATGGTCTCACCGAAGCTAACATTACTGATGCGATCCAAGAGTTTGAGCGCACCCTGGTCACTCCTGGTTCTGCCTTTGACAAGTGGCTGCTTGGTGACGAGTCAGCTCTTACAGCAGATGAGATCGAAGGATATGAATTATTCAAGAAGTATGACTGCGCCACATGTCATGCCGGTCCGATTCTCGGAGGACTTACATATGAGCTGATGGGACACCGTCGTGACTATTTTGGAGACCGCGGTCTTGAATTGACACACGAAGACAACGGACGCTTCAAGGAAACTGGTATCGAGCGTGACAGACACCGTTTCAAGGTACCGGGACTACGTAATGTAGAACACACATGGCCATATTTCCATGATGGAACAAGAGAAACCCTTGAAGAAGCAGTAAGAGACATGGGTATCTACCAGAGCGATGTAGAACTGACAGATGCAGAAGTGACAAAGATCACTTCATTCCTTAAGACACTCACCGGTGAATTTAATGGAGTCAAGATCACTACCACAAATTCACGCGATGAGATTCACGGTCATTAGGAAATTATTTACGTTTTAATGCAACCACGTTCTCCACATGATGAGTGTGCGGGAACATGTCTACCGGCCGCACGGCTGTGATGACGTAATCCTTGCAAAGAATCTCAAGGTCACGTGCCTGTGAAGCAGGATTGCAACTTACATAGACCATGCGGTCGGGGGCTGCATTAAGAATAACCTGTGCTACGTCAGGGTGAATACCGGCACGTGGCGGATCAAGGATAATTACATCAGGACGACCATGTTCCTGTACGAATGAGTCTGTAAGAATATCCTTCATATCACCGGCAAAGAAGTCACAATTAGTGATTCCATTATTCGCAGCATTGATTTCAGCGTCTGCAATTGCCTCCGGAACATATTCAATACCAATCACTTTCGATGCCTGGCGAGATACAAACTGGGCTATTGTTCCGGTTCCTGTATAAAGGTCATAAACAACCTCCGATCCGGTCAGAGCAGCATAATCACGAGCTACGCTATAAAGTTTATATGCCTGTTTAGTGTTGGTCTGATAGAATGATTTAGGACCGATCTTAAACTTAAGACCTTCCATATATTCATAAATTGCATCTTCTCCCTTATATAATACGCATTCCTGGTCTGAAATAGAATCATTTGCCTTGCCGTTGATCACATAATACAGGGAAGCGATCTGAGGGAATGCAGCTGATACAGCATCAAGTAGGGCAGTGCGCGCTTCAATGTCTTCATAATAGAAGCATACGATAAGCATTACATTTCCTTCCTGAGTTGTACGTACGATCATGTTTCTCAAGAAGCCCTCGTGCTCACGTATATTGAAGAATGTCAGGTTGTTATCAAGTGCATATTTCTTGATAAAGAGACGGATTTCATTAGATGGTTCCGGCTGAAGATGACAGTGATTGATGTCAAGAACCTTATCGAAGAAACGTCCTACATGGAATCCAAGTCCGTATTTTTCCTTCTCAGAAAGCACTTCAGCATTCTCGTCATCAAATATCCAACGACGCTGTGAGAAGGTGAATTCCAACTTGTTACGATAATAAGTGGTCTCATCAGAACCGACAATAGGTGATATTTCCGGTACATCAAGATGTCCGATTCTGACCAGTTGATCATACACCTGCTGCTGTTTGGCCTGAAGCTGCATTTCATACGGTAGCGGCTGCCACTTACAGCCTCCGCAGATTCCGAAGTGCTTGCAGAACGGTTCAAGACGATGTTCTGAAGGTTTTACCATACGGAGAATGAAACCCTCCATATAGTTTTTCTTTTTCTTGGTGACTTTTACATCTACAACGTCACCAGGAACTGCGAACTGTACGAACAAAACTGCACCGTCAATCTTTGCCAATGCTTTTCCTTCAGCTGCAACAGCCTCAATGACAACATTTTCCAGTATGATATCCTGTTTCTTTCTAGCCATATTATCGTTTGAATTTTTGAGACCGCAAAAGTATCAAATTATCACGACAATAACAACTTTTACCACTCTCAGCTCACCCCGCTTCTTTTGCTACACAATTTACATTATTATGGGAACTTGCGATAAATTGGAATTCCCAGTTGAAATCCAATTTAGGTTTGCGACTTGATTAGTGTGCAAAGATAAATCCGAAGTAGATTCGTGGCCCCATAGGTCTGTTAAGGCCGTCTGAGTTGATTGCAAGAAGCCAGTCTGCCTTAAGAGTGAGTCTGAGTGCTTCACCTACTGCGTATTCTATTCCGATATAAGGATCAATTGCGAAGAAAGGCTGTTTGTGGAGCACGGATTTCTGCTCAATATCCCAGTCATGCTTGTCTCCTTCGAACATATAGAAGGAGGTTTCCATACCGCCGCCTACTGTAGCGCCGAAATATGGAATAATTTTGCCTTTCTGCCAGTACAAGTCGGCTAGAACGCCTGTCCAGAAGAGTTTGTTGTGGCTTCCGCTTTGAACACCTCTACTGATAGGGGCAGTTGAGAAATATCCCTCAAATCCCGTCCTGAAATGCTTTGAAAGATGGAGCTTCGCACATCCTCCGATACCAAATGTAGGGCTGCTGACGTATAGGTCATATGGGCTATCGCCTCCAAACTGATATCCGGAGTGTACCATCATTCCACCAGAGAAACCTTTGATGACTTTCTTTTCTTGAGCATTGGAGATGGTTGCAAAAGTGATCAATAAGATTATGGAAAGTATAAGTTTGTGCAGTTTCATAGTGCGTTTGGTTTTATTTCTTATGTCCTGGACCTTCCGGGAACCACCCTTTGCGAACACGCTCTCGCTGATGGATCACTTCAAGGATACTCCAGAAAGAAGAGAAGGCAACGACGCCAAGAATTGTCGACCAGATCAGGTGACTGACCATTATCGAGGCTATCCCAAAGAGTACTCCTGCGATTGCAAAGATTATCCAGCTTTTGATGCCAATGTAGTATTCCGCCTTGATTACAAGCGGATGGAATAATCCTATAATAAGGAATGTGGAGAATCCCACAAGAAGTCCGGTGAAGTTCATAGTATATGATTTATCCGCGCAAAGATAAGTCAATTTTACTTAAAAAGATGCCTTATGTGCAGCCTTAAATGCCCGTGAAACGGGAATTTACTTCAATAGACAGATGCTTGCGAAAAACAAAGCGAAAATCAGTAAGTTTATTGCAGTCCTGCCTAAAAGCGGGTTTATTGCAGCCCC
>JAEIGA010015495.1_pt1 | contig 11605 bp, 12 predicted proteins | sample 9270691 | NCBI WGS metagenome assembly JAEIGA01 (sample SAMN17057246, study PRJNA624740) | gut metagenome | biome: biome; isolation source: fecal sample | host: Bos grunniens | place: China: Xizang | collected 2019
CAAGATCAATCGCGTCGGCGCGGAAAATATCCTTTATGCTCAAAGCGTCCTTGCGCTCGCGGCGGCGCTTTTCGCCGAAAGCCCTGTTCTGAACGGCAATGCGCCTGGCATTGGCCGACAGAAGATTGCGCTGGGCCCATTCGTCGAGAGCGGCATGCTCGAAATACCATTCGCCGCCACGGACCGTAGCATCAATTTCGCCGCGCTGAGCAACATGCTTAAGCTCGTTGGCATCTATCTGAATATGCTCGGCCGCTTTTTCAAGCGAAAGAAATTCATGACTCATTTGCGACCTCCTGTGCGCCCGCGGCAGATGCGGACGAGTTCTGTCATAACGAGAACATCGGCGCTGCCGGCGGATGACACCACCCTTTCGCGCAAGGCGACAAGGCGGGCGCGGGCGGCCCTCAGTTCCATTAGCGACCACTTGGAAAGAAATCCCATATTCTTCTTAACGGCAAAAGGCGCCATGCCGGACGTCGCATCGTCGGTCCGTCCGGTCGCCGAAGCGTCTTTAAGTTCAAGAAGCGAGCGGATGAACTTTTCGGCGACCGTCACCGTCATGACGGCAAAGCCGTTCTCGCGCTCGAACTGGGATAAGGACGATACGAGTTTTGCCGTGTCGCGCATGCCGAGCGCGTCGGTAATCGACCATATCTCAGGCTCCACACCCGCCCCCTGTGATGTGATTTCGGAGATATCGGCAACGGAAATCGTCTTCTTCGCGCCGCCGAGAAAATCGCGCATCTTGGCGATTTCATTCATTATAGAGCGAGTGTCAGTGCCGACGCGCGAAACAAACACCTCCGCCGCCCCGGAATCGAACTTCAACCCCTCGCTGCCAGCGAGATCAATCGCCCTGACGACGGCCTCCTTCGCGCGCTCCCACGGCTTTCCGGAAGAGAAAACAATAACCTCGCCCGCCGTCTTCATGGTTTTCGCAAAAACGGATGTCGCGAGCATCTTTGTGGCGGTAATGACAAACTTCTGATTCTCCGGCATCGGAGATGCCGCAAACTTCGCGGCAAGTTTTTCGAGCGCAGTCTTTACCTCCTCCGCGCACGCCTTGCCGCCGGACTGCGGAAGAAATTTCACATTCTTCCACCACGTCGCCTTGAACGGATCCAGGAACGGCGGAGTCGAAAAACTTTCATCCGCCAGAGCGATATCGCGGAGCTGAAGCTCGGCGTTCGTCGAGAGATTAGAGTCTATAATCTCCAGCCCCTCGGCGTCGCCGAGGATTTTCTTCGCGGTTTGAGAAACGAGAAAATCGTCCTCACCGATTATCAGATGAAGATTTTGCATTTCTGAAAAAAGACCAGCCTATAAATCCGAGACCGAGAACAAAAAGAAGAATCGAGACATTCTGTGCACTCGAAAGACCGCACATCTCCGGCCGCGGATCGTCGCGCAGAAACTCCATGAAGAACCGGATGAGGGAGTATCCGATCATATACGCTCCGGCGGTATAGCCCTTGAATTTCCTGTACAAAAGCAAAAGTGCCGCAAAAAGCAGCAATAACGCGGCGGCCTCGAAAAGCTGCGTCGGCAATACCGGCAGCGAACGCGATGCGAATTCTCCCGTGCGGTGCGCCGCCCAAACGGGAGAGTTCGCGGGAAACGTCACGGCGAGGGCGCTCTCGGACACCTTGCCCCAGCAGCATCCGTGGAAAAAGCAGCCGATACGCCCGAACGCGTGTCCGAGAGGTATCCCGACACAGAGGACATCGGCAAGATGAAGTACATCAGGTCGCTTGACGGCGCACCATACGGCAAACGCGAGAGCTCCGCCGATGAGCCCGCCGTAAAACACAAGTCCGCCGTTCCATATCTGAAATGCGGCGGCGAAATTTCGATCAAACCCGTCTTCATGCCAGTATTGAACAACATGGGTGAGGCGGGCGCCGATCATACCGGTAATGATAAGCGCAAATACAAGATTGGAAAGCTCGGGACGCTTATAAAGCTTTTCGACCACGACCCAGGCAAGAAAAATTCCGGTGGCGACGCATAAACCGAAAGTCTGTATCGGGAAACCGGATATCAATTGAGAATGCATAAAATCCAACCTTTCAGCAAAAAAGTGAAATAAGATATACAATCGTGCCGTAAACCCATTTGTATGCATCAGCGGTACAACCGGCAACCGACGAAACCGCAAATCCAAATGTCGAAGTGACGGATGAAAGCCAAAGAAGAATCAAAAACACATTTACCGCAAATATAAACGCCCATGAAAACGTACGCCCGTAGACGGTTATATCGGGCTGACGCTGCGATAAGGTCTCAAGGGTGAACAAGACATGAAACGCCCATGTCAATCCGATAAAAAAAAGCCATACCGGAATACACGGCAGCGGCGTAATGAAAATTCCAGTTATCAAAGCGGCAACGATGACCACAAACGTATAGAACGGGAAAAAATACGGGGCAAGCGTTATAAGAACATTCGTCTTGGTAAGATTCACACTGCCGCCTTTCGCGGACACGCGCAGTTTCGACGGTTTGGCAAGAAACATAATCCCCCAAAGCGCATGAGTCAATTCATGCCCGAATACATACGTTTTAACGGGATGCGGCAGAGAAAACCAGCACACGACAAAAAAAGCGATCCCTCCCAAAAGACAAAGCGCCAGTGAAATCGAAGCGTTTGAATTTACAAGCACCTGGCAAAAAGACCGTGAAAGCGCAAAACACAACGGCAGAAGACAAAGCCCTATAAAGACTCTAAGAATTTTACCGGGCATGAAAGAAATCACTTCCTGTTTTTCTCTGAGAACACATAAACCACTTCACCGGGATAAACTCTTTTATCCTGCCGCGCAACGGATTCAACCTGTTCAGATTGACTTTGAAACCGCCTTATTCTCTCGACATATTCATTGCTCTCCCTGTTGATATCCTCTATTTCGGCAGCAACAGACATTTCTTTTTCCTTAAGTCCGAAATACTGTCTTAAAACAGGAAGCCAATTGAATATTCCCACCGCCAGAATCATCAATATAACAACAACGGTGGAAATCGTATATATTTTCTCTCTTGTGTTCTCCTTCATGGCCTCAATTATATCAAAAAGTGAAACAAAAAACATTGACTTTGAAAAAAAAAGTGAGATACTATACGCTCGTTCACTGCTAATAAGATACATTGCAGGGACAAAAAGTAAAGGAACAGGCTAAAATGAAAATTACAGCTAAGAAATGCACCTGCAAGAAGGTTGTCACCAAGAAGGTTGACAAGCCCGCAGCTAAGAAGGCTGCCGCCAAGCCGGTCGCCAAATCGGTCACGTTCACGGTTCATGCCGATAAGGGCAAGGCCGTCTATCTTGCCGGTGATTTCAACAAGTGGGATCCCGCCGCCAAGAAGATGGCGTACAAAGCCAAGGACGGCATCTACGCCGCCACGGTCAAGCTCGTCCCCGGCGAGTACCAGTACAAGTTCGTCATCGACAGCACCTGGTGCGCCGACCCTGAAAACGTCAACTCTGTTCAGAACGATCAGGGTACGTTCAACTCCGTCGTCGTTGTCAAGTAAGACCTGACGATTGACCGAATAAAAAGAAAAGAGCCGCAAATCACAGCGGCTCTTTTCTTTTTTATCTGACGGAACCATTGATTATTTCAATTTAAGCGCCTCCTTGACGGCCTTGCCGTATGCTTCCGCCATGCGAACCATGCCGATGTCATTGGGGTGAACGCCGTCGACCGTTCCTTCTCTGTCATCGCCGAGCATTCCCTTGCTCGGAAGGAAATAAAGATCAGTCCACCCCTCTGCGATCAGCTTATCGTAAAGCTTACGCGTAAAATTCTCCTTCGGATTCGTCGGCCTGCAGAAGACGTCGCAATGTCCCGCCATAATGATCGGCACTCCGGGACGCTTGGCGCGGAGATTGCGGATGAACGGCTCATACTCGGGAAGCCCGAGCTTATCCTGATACTTCATATTCCAAAGGCAATCAAGCACATAGCAGCTCGCATCGATTGCCGAGACGTGCTCACTCATCTCATACTCCATCTTGCCGGAGCCGGAAAAACCGAGATTTACGATCGGCACGTCAAGTTCGCGACCAAGAATGCTTACAAAACCAAGTCCCGGACGTGAAGCGCAACCGCCATGAGTGATGGAGGTTCCGTAGAATACAACAGGTTTATCAATGCCGCTTGCGCGCGGAGGCAAAGGCGAGAGATTCGCTTTCTCATCTATACCTACCTTAAGAGATTTCAAACCGTTATATAAGGGGAAATTGATGATAACCTCATTAAAACCTCCCCACAGATCAACTGTTATAGCCGAACCCTTCGCAGAGGAAATTCTGCCGGTTTTCACATAACGCCACTTCTTACCGGGCTTTCTGACATACACATCAAGACCGCTGACACCGGTAGCGGGCATGTGGTCCATCGCGAGCTTCGCATCGTAAGGCACCCATTTTATCTGAAGTTTTTTGGAATCTGTTGAAAATCTCGCCTGCATACCGGCAGTATCATGCTTCATCGCACGAACGCCGCGATTGACATTTGTCGTGACATTTCTTGGAAGGCGATCGTAAAAATGTTCGACATCCGTAAAAGCCCTACCCTCTATCGGAAGATACTTACCGTCTATCCATTTAACGCCATTCGTGACCACAGCGTTTTGAATCGCCATATTCGGATCATACGCTGCTATATCTTTGGCCGCAAATGCGGCAACAGATACAAGTGCAAAAGTAAGAGCTGTTACAACAGATTTATTCATAAGCCAAGTCCTTATTGATGTTGGAATTAACGTACACCGCCATTTGCTTTGGCGAGTTTTTTCAGTTTGGAGGAAAACGAAAGCCGCTCTACGGCTGAAAGATGATCAACATACAAAACGCCGTTGAGATGATCTATCTCATGCTGAAGAGCCCGTGCGAGAAAACCGCGGGCGGTTATGATCTGGGGGCGGTTATTCTCGTCGAGATATTGACACGTCACCTGCTGCGCCCGGGTAACCGATCCGCCGATACCTGGAAAACTCAAACACCCTTCTTTATCGCGCTGGGAACCTTCCTTCGCGATAATCTCAGGATTGAAAAGCTTCAACGGCATCACAACAGGTGCATTGAAAAGTTCGTCCTCGTCGTCTTCACATCCCTCCGGAATCTCTATCACGCACATTTTTTCCGTCCGCCCGATCTGCTGCGCGGCGAGCCCGACTCCGCGGGCCTTACGCATCGTTTCAAGCATATCGGAGGCGAGAATGCGCAATTCCTCCGTAACCGACGCTACAGGAACCGATTTTTCGCGGAGAACCTTCTCGCCGTATTTGCAGATTTGAAGAACCATAAACGCCCCTTGAAAAAAATATCAGACCCCAGTCGAACCGAAGCCGCCGTCGCCGCGGTCGGTCTCGTCAATGATATCGGTTTCTTCTATCGTGGGCTGCGTGACCGGCGCTATGACGATCTGAGCTATCTTATCGCCCTTCTTAACCTCAAAATCGACACCGGTCGTATTGAAAAGAATAACACCGACCTCGCCGCGATAACCGGAATCAATCGTACCCGGCGTATTAAGAACCGTAATGCCGCTTTTAAGCGCGAGTCCCGAACGCGGCCGCACCTGAGCCTCGAACATAGGCGGAAGAACCATCACCAGCCCCGTCTTGACCAAAGCGCGATCATGGGCCTTAACCGTCACATCGACGACGCTTTTAACATCCATTCCGGCATCGCTCTGATGAGCGTATGCCGGAATTTCAGCGTCCGGATGGATCTTTTTAAATTTAAGAACCATTGCTTACTTAGACGGATTATCGATATCTTCACTGGCATCCGACCCGGAATCATCGGCATAACCGTAGAATTTAAGATTCCAATCAAGCCACTTCGATATTAGATCGGAAAGAGTATTATAGCGGCTCATCATTTCGATGCCGCGGGCAAATTCCATTCCGTCCTCATAATCTTTCGCAGATCCCGGCACGCGATCCTGACATACAACCACGGCTGCACGTCCCTTGGAAAGAAGAATGAAATCGGAAACGCCGCCCTTTACAAGTTTACGGGACGCAGGAACAATCTTAGAGGCATTGGGGAATCCCGCCTTTGAGAAATCCCATTCATTGTACCTGTTCTCCCAACCAAACGGACGCTGCTTTGTGAATGCGCAAGGCTGGAAGACGAAATTGGTTGAAACATTCGCTGATTTAAGAACAGCGTCTGCTCCCTTCTCGATTACGGACTCGACGGTTTTCTTAAATGCTTCAGCTCTGGCGCTTTCAAGCGCCTTTGGTCCAACAAGAGCCTTCATCTTCTTGTCAAACTCGGCCTGCGCCGCCTTTTCCGCGGGAGTTTCATTCTTGACTTCCGCCGTCTCATCATCGTCGTCGAACCTGGGAACACGGAAAGTCTTCGCGGTTTTGTCGAACTCAGGCTCAAAAGCTTCGCTTACCCCGGCAGACTGGAATATCCACAATGCGTTGGCCGTGGAAACAATGTTGAGATCGGTATCGGACAGATTTCTCACCTTATCCCTGAATTCCGCAACATCGATATTCGGAAACTCAAATTGAACGGGTTTGACAAAGCCGGAAAGATTATTATTCCCGCCAAACGCAAACCAATCACTCGTTTTAACGGTCAAATTCTTTTTGGCCGCAAGCTCGTCAAGAAACTTGACCGTCTTGTCCTTTTCGGAGTCCTCGGGCATCGTCGAGGCAATCTCCTCCTCAAGGCTCGCACGAGCAGCCTCGTTCTTAAGGTCGACAACTATTCTGTCACGAACCTCTTCAAGGGGTTTTACGCTGACGGTGTCGTTCGTGGAGGCGACATCGTAAAGACCGCTTTCCTTGTTCTCCTCGTAACGGGCCTTGATCTGCTCGTCGGTGACGGTAACCTTGGCAAGAAGATTAGATGCAAGAGGATTAAGCTTCACATAGCGAACCTTGTAGCGATCGGGGAATGCGAATGAAGCTTTGTTGTCGTTATAGTACTCGCCGATCTGCCCGGGGCTCACCTTGACCTTCTCGGCAGCACCCTTATCCTCCGTAAAGGTCGCGACGCGAACGGTGAACTTGTCGCTGAAGTCATAACATTCCTGCTCCATCGCTGCGGAACAAAGACGGGATTGATCAGATATGGCGGCAGAAATGCCCATTTCAAGCTTGAGCGCAAGCCTAAAATACTGTTCAAACTGATGAACGGTCAATCTGAAATTTTTATTGACGGCGTCAGCATAGAATTGAGGATCGAATTTCGCAGTTTTAGAATCAGCGAACATCGGAATCACTTTTATACGCTCGGCAAGAAGTTGATCCGGCACTTCCAACCCCGCTTCGTCAAATGCAGCAAGAGCCGCATAGACTTTCCATACCGATTCAACCTTAGACTCGTCGAAAAATCTCGACAGGCCTACAAAATCAAGGATTCCGGCGCGGACAAGATAATCACTTTGCTCATAAAGACCAGGATTGAAATCAATCTTAGGAAGTTTATTGAAGGCTTCCGCCGACCTTCTCGAATCTGATCCGTAGAGACAACCGTTCGGAGCTACGAAAGCTATCGTCACGATCAATGCAAAAACACTCCAAACCCACTTGTTGCGAATGAGTTTATTGAATTTGAGGATTACCATTTTTACTTTCTTTCTTTTTTATTGCTGAAAAATCACTTTTCGAAATCAAAGGCCTAAATCATCCGAAGACTCCGTCTGTGGCGTGGTAGTGGTCGTTGTTTCGGCTGAAGTTCCAGAAACAGCCTCCTCGGTTGTAACGGCTTCCACCTCCTCTGTGCCTGTCATATCAGCAGCGCGCTTGGCAAGAGCTTCGCGATCTTTCTTGGATGTGGGACCGAGCTCGCCGGAATTGACCTCCTTGCAATGTTCGGTGAAGGCACAACGATTCTTGAGATCGCCGCTCGCATCGAACGTAATGACGGTAACCGAAAGATTGGGACCAAGATTGTTCTTCCCGCGATAGATACGCACTACAGTACGGGGAGAAAGCTTCCAATCGAGAGTTTTCTCTTCGATTTTCATTTCGCCGGTTCCCAAATCACGGTATGAAAAACATCCCTGATCGAGTTTTACGAGAATATCCCCTCCAACACCGTGAAGAGACGTGACAAGGAAATCATTGGACGTGCGGATTTTAAGCTCGTTGGCTGCACGCATCGATGCGATATCAAAGTTACGACCCTTGATTGAGAGGGTTTTGGTAACGCAACGGACAAGAACCTCGTCTCCGTCTACAGTCTTGGTGTATGTGTACTTCGACTCGCCGGCGGGATTATATGCGACAAAACCTGGAGCGTTCACCGTGAAAAGCCCTTCGGGAAGATTGTTGGGCATTTTTATGCTGATTGTGCCGGAATCAAGCGTAATGCCGCGCTTTTTATCTCCAAAAGGCATCATAAGGGTTCCAAACGATGAATTGCCCTCCATGTGGACTTCGCTATAATAACCAAAGGCAAGAATAAGTCTCGAAGCCGCACCTACCGTACGATACTTCGAACCGAGCGGGTAATAGTTGCTCTCTTTAACGGCCTCCCATTTACTCGAACCGGGCGTCAAAACCTCTACCGTTCCATCCACCGTACGGCAGCATGGAAGAAGATAAAAAGGCTTTGACGCGTCTTTCGAGCCGGCGTTTTCGCCCTTGTCCGCTATCTTGGTCAGGGCAGCGTCGGCCTCTTCGGTTTCTTTAACCATCTCATCGAGATTCGCAATGAAATCGTCGAGCTCCTCGGCGGATGCACTCAACGAGAAAGCGGCCGTAGAAACTGCCAGTATGCGTACGAGATTTTTCATAGGAGGTTCCGTTTTTGATTATCAAACGATGTAAGCGCCCTTGGAAGGCTTGATAAGGCTGCAGACGGGCTCATCGCCGTACTTCGCCTTGTATTCCTTCGTGATCGCGGCCGCGATCTTGTCCGCCGCCGTCGGATCGACGAGAAGGCAGCAGCTGCCGCCGAATCCGCCGCCCGAGAGACGCGCGCCGTACACCTCGGGAATCGCCTTCGCCGCGTCAACGATCGTGTCGAGCTCGTCACAGGAGTTCTCGAACCAGTAGCGGCTCGACTCGTGGGAATCGTACATAAGAGCGCCGAACGACTTAAGATCGCCCTTCTCCAGAAGAGAGGCGCCCTGAAGAACGCGCTCATCCTCGCCGATGGGGTGAACGGCGCGCTTGGCCGTAGTCTCGCTGAGACCGCCGCGGTAAAGAACCCACTCGGCCATCGTGACGTCGCGAAGATGCGTAACGGGCTTTCTGAGAACGCTCGCGAAATACTTGGCCGCGTCTTCGCATGCCTGGCGGCGAGAAGCGTAAGCACCGTCGACGAGAGCGTGCTTGGCGTTCGACTTGACCATCATGAACGCGACGGACGGCCCCATCTCGACGGTCTCGAACTCGTTGGTGCGGAAATCGCTCTTGACGAGCGCGCCCTCCGCGCCGTACATCGAAGAGGCCTGATCGAGAAGACCGCAGGGGCAGCCGGCAAAGGTGTGCTCGGCTTTCTGACCGATCTTGGCCATCGTCGTCTTATCCTTCTCGATGCCGTAAAGCTTGGAAAGCGCGAGAACCGTACACATCTCGAGCGCCGCGGAAGAGCTGAGTCCCGCGCCGAGAGGAATGTTGCCGAGGAACATACCCTTCCAACCCTTCTTCGCTTCGGCGGGATTGCCGTCGAAGAGCCAGTTAAAAGTACCTGTAACGTAGTTCTGCCACGTCATCTCCTTAGCGGGAGCGACGGAAGAAACCGTGAACTTCGCCGTCTCCATCAGATCGGCAGCCGTAAGCTCGCACGTCTCGTCGTCGGACGCGATGACGGCGAAGAACGTACCCTTGTCGATCGCGGCGGAAAACACATAGCCCTCGTTGTAGTCGGTGTGGTTGCCCAAGACCTCAATGCGACCCGGGGCGTAAGCCACGATTTCGGGCTTTTTGCCGTACATCTTCTCGAACTTCGCAACGAGTTCGTCGTAAATTTCCTGATTCTGCATAGTTGTAGACTCCCTTAAAATGTTTAATTACGCCTCTGCACGCTTGGTGGGTTTAGAAAGGATGTGCGCATAAACAAGCACATAGGCAAGAAGAGCGATTGTAAGCCAATAGCTGCTGAGAATGCCGACCGTATCGGCAATCCAACCCTGAAGAGGAAGACAGAAGCCTCCGCAAACCATAGTCATGAAAATACCGGACCCGGTCGGGACATACTTGCCAAGACCTTCCGCCGCCAGGTTAAAAATACCACCCCACATAACTGAAGTGCAAAAGCCGCAGGCAACCATAAAACACATCGACAGAGGAAATTCCTTGCCAAAGATGCTGATCATCTTGACAGGGGAGTAGATGGCGGCGAGCATAAGAGCGATGCCGCCGAGCGCGCAGAACGTAAGCATCACTTTAGAAGAAACCTTACCTCCGATGAGTCCGCCGATAAGACGACCGAACATCATGCAAAGCCAATATGCGCCAACGAGAATTCCCGCGACCGCAGCGCCGACATAACTCTCCTTTGCCTTGTAAGTGATTTTCCTGCCGACCTTCATGCCGGATTCTTCAACTTCCTTATAAACGACAAAAGTTTCACCGGGCTTGGATACGGGAGCGACATACTTCTCGCCCTTAGCTTCAGCAGCCTTCTTTGCGAGCTCCTCCTTCTCTTCCTGCGCCTTGTTTTCAGCCTTAACGACTTCCACTGGAACCGTTTCTATCGAAATCTCCTCGGCATCGGTCATATAAAGCGTGGCCATATTCGGAATGCCGCATTCAATAATGATATAGAAGAATATACAAATCGCGCCGAATGTAAAATGACGGAATTTAAGCGTTTCGATAATATCCTTGAAAACGGAAGATCCGCCCGACAGACGAACAGCCTTCTCCTCTTCAGTCTCCTTATGAGGCTCAGGAATCATCGAGAACATAATCACAATAAACGCGGCGACAAAGATGCCGATCGCCGTGTAAAGAACGGGGGCGACCTCGGCCACTTTCGCTTTTGCTATATTGGCCACGAGCATTCCCACGAAATACGGCGCAAGTGTCGCTCCGACGGAATTGAGGGAACAGCCGAACTGAACAAGCTGATTACCCTTCTTGCCTTCGCCTCCAAGCGTATTGAGAAGCGGATTCACGACAAGATTCAACAGACACATCGAAAATCCTGCGACAAACGCGCCCGTAACGTACACCGCGAACGACTCGACGAATCCTGAGGCAAGCTGAACCACAAGACCTAAAATACCGATGCCGACGGCAAGAAGCGATGTGAATTTATATCCTTTACGTTTAAGAATCAGGCCGCCAGGGATACCCATAAAGAGATATGCGAAAAAGTTTGCCGCACTACCGAGTTGCGACGCGGTATTCGAAGCGCCGAACTGGCTTTTTACCACAGGCCCCATGTAACCGGCAATATTCGTCACGAACGCAATCATGAAGAACAATGCAAACATCGTAGCGATGGCGAAAACGTTTCCGCCCTTCTTTTCTTGCATACTCATTTAAAGTATCCTCTCATTTTAGTTTTGTAGATATTGTATTATATCGTAATTCCACGTATGAAGTCAACAATACTCAACCGCGGACAAACCGCCTTATTATGTTCACGGAAGTCGGAACGGCCACAATAATCGCG
>JAEIGA010015496.1_pt1 | contig 11605 bp, 10 predicted proteins | sample 9270691 | NCBI WGS metagenome assembly JAEIGA01 (sample SAMN17057246, study PRJNA624740) | gut metagenome | biome: biome; isolation source: fecal sample | host: Bos grunniens | place: China: Xizang | collected 2019
CATCCTTGAGTGCACTGAGCAGAGAGAGAGCGGTGTACCAGGTATCTCAAGATACATCACAACTAAGAACAAGAAGAACACAACTCAGCGTTTGGAGCGTATGAAGTACAATCCGTTCCTTAAGAAGGTAACCCTTCACCGCGAGATCAAATAATTAAGGAGGATTAAGAAATGGCAAAGAAAGCAGTCGCAACCTTCAAGGCAGGTACACTCAAGAAGATGGTTAAGTGTATCCGTATGGACAAGTCTCCAAAGACAGGTGCTTATGTATTCACTGAGCTCCTCGTTGAGGAGTCAGAGGCAAAGGATTTCTTCGCGAAGAAATAATTCTCTGAAAAATGAAAAGAGGCGTAAATGGACAACCGTTTACGCCTCTTTTTATTTTTTATATTTATCCAAAAATCATTACATTTGTAGGTTAAACAAAGTGTATATGGGTATATTTGATAAGGGTGTCAAAAAGACTAACAGAGGCTTCTTCGAGAGGCTCTCAAGGGCGATTGTGGGCAAGACAGAGGTGGATGACGATATGCTCGACGCAATTGAGGAGGCGCTGCTCGCCACCGATATGGGTGTAGACACCACAATGAAGATCATAGAGAATCTTGAGGAGCGTGTTCGCAGGGACAAATATGTTTCCATGGACGAACTGGTGGATATCCTCAGGGATGAGATAGCAGAGCTGCTTAACATAAAGGAAGGTGAGACTTCAGATGATGAGGTTGTGCCTTTTGACTTCAGCAAGAAGCCTTATGTCATTATGGTTGTAGGTGTGAACGGAGTCGGCAAGACAACAACCATAGGCAAACTCGCAAGCGGACTCAAGGCTCAGGGCAAGAAGGTTGTTCTCGGTGCCGCAGACACATTCCGTGCGGCCGCAGTAGATCAGCTCACAATCTGGTCTGAGCGTGCTGGCGTGGATATCGTAAAGCAGGCAATGGGATCCGATCCTGCTTCAGTGGCCTTCGATACAGTGAAGTCGGCAGTAGCAAAGGATGCGGATGTGGTCATCATTGATACTGCAGGACGTCTCCACAATAGGATTGACCTCATGAACGAGCTTACAAAGATCAGAAACGTCATGAGAAAGGTCGTTCCGGATGCTCCACATGAGGTGCTCCTTGTACTTGACGGTTCTACAGGCCAGAATGCTTTCCAGCAGGCCAAGGAGTTCATGCGCGCGACAGACATCACAGCTTTGGCGGTGACTAAGCTTGACGGAACAGCAAAGGGCGGCGTTGTGGTCGGCATCGTGGACCAGTTCCGTATCCCGATCAAATTTGTAGGTATCGGTGAGGGCATCGATGACCTCAAGGTTTTCAATAAGAGAGAGTTCACACGCTCGCTCTTCTCCAAGGATGATATTTCGTAGCAAATAAATAAGATAAATATATGAAGATTTCGTACAATTGGCTCAAGGAGTATCTTGAGTGTGATCTCGCTCCGGAAGAGGTGGCAAAGGCGCTTACTTCAATCGGACTTGAAGTTGATTCGCTCGAGCAGATCGAGGAAATCCCAGGCGGTCTTGCCGGTGTAATCGTTGCGGAAGTGGTAGAGTGCGTAGAGCACCCTGATTCTGACCACCTTCACATTACAAAGCTTAACACAGGCGCTCCTGAACTTCTTCAGGTGGTTTGCGGAGCCCCTAACGTCGCTGCAGGACAGAAGGTCCTCCTTGCTACTGTAGGTACAGTCCTCGGTGAGGATTTCAAGATAAAGAAGTCAAAGATCCGTGGCGTTGAGTCATTCGGCATGATCTGCGCTGAGGATGAGCTCGGTATCGGAGAGTCTCATGACGGCATCATGGTCCTTGACCCGGAAGCTGTAGTGGGAACACCTGCCAAGGACTATCTCGGACTTGCGACAGACGCTCTCATTGAGATCGGACTTACAGCTAACCGTGTAGACGCTGCTTCACACATCGGTGTGGCAAGAGATCTCTATGCATATCTCAAGCATAACGGTGTGCCTTGCAGGTTCAATATGCCTGATGTTTCGGCATGGGCAGACAATGACGCGGAGGGCGCGATCCCTGTAGAGGTGCTCGCAGTTGACGGTGCTCCAAGATATACCGGTACAACAATCAAGGGAGTAAAGGTTGCGGCCTCCCCAGAGTGGCTCCAGAAGAAGCTCCTTGCGATCGGCCTCAGACCTATCAACAATATCGTCGACATCACCAACTTCGTGCTTCATGAGATCGGACAGCCTCTTCACGCTTTTGATGCGGCTAAGATCGCTGGTGGCAAGGTCGTGGTACGCAGGGCAGAGGAAGGCGAGAAGTTCGTAACTCTCGACGGTGTAGAGCGCACATTGAGCGCTGCTGACCTCATGATCGCGAACACTGAGAAGCCAATGTGCCTTGCAGGAGTATTCGGTGGCGAAGAGTCAGGCGTGACAGAGGAGACTACTGACGTGTTCCTCGAGAGCGCGTACTTCAACCCTGTTTCAATCAGAAAGAGTTCAAAGAGACATGGCCTCAAGACTGATGCGTCATTCCGTTATGAGCGTGGCGCAGACCCTCTCGTAGTAGAGTATGCCGCTAAGCGTGCGGCTCTCCTTATCCAGGAGCTTGCCGGCGGCCAGATCGTTGGAAGAATGCAGGAGTGCTATCCTGAGAAGATCGAGAAGAAGGTGGTCGACCTCGACTACAACCGCATTGAGGCATTCGTAGGCAAGAAGCTTGGTCACGACGTGATCGAGGGAATCCTCGAGGGCCTCGCATACGAGTTCCTTGAGAAGACTCAGACAGGAGCAAAGGTTGCGGTTCCTTCATACATGATCGATGTATATCGCGAGTGCGATATCGTAGAGGAAATCCTCCGTGTATACGGATATAACAACATCGAGCTTCCACAGGCAATGAGAATGTCTGTGAACGCTCCTCAGAAGCCGGAGCCGGAGCAGGTGCGCAAGTCTATCGCAGACTTCCTTGCGGCAAACGGTTTCGTGGAGACAATGAACAACTCCCTTACAAAGTCTGAGTACTACTCTAAGCTCAAGACTTTCCCTGAGGAGAAGTGCGTAAGGATCATGAATCCGCTCAGTTCGGATCTCAACGTGATGAGACAGACTCTCATCCTTAATGGTCTTGAGGTGATCGCTTACAATATCAACCGTCAGATCAACAACATCAAGACATTCGAATACGGTTCGGTATATTCATTCAACCCAGAGACTGACGGCAAGACTCTCGAGTCTTACGAAGAGCACACATGTTATGCTCTCTTCATCAGCGGTCAGCCAGAGAAGTCATGGAGAGTGGACCCGGGCAAGGGTAACTACTTCCAGCTCAAGGGTTATCTCGAACTCCTTCTCAAGCGTTTCGGATGCGATATATATTCACTTGAGACTGAAGCCGCTCCGGCAGATCTCTTCTCGGAGGGACTTGCATATAACCTCCCAGGCTCACACCAGCCGCTTGCAGTGATGGGAACCATCGCTCCTGCAAGACTGAAGCAGTTCGGCATCAAGCAGCCGGTATTCGCTGCTGAGATCAACTGGCCGGCACTCTTTGAGCTTGTGAAGAGAAATAAGATCAAGTATAAGGAACTTCCTAAGTTCCCTGAGGTAAGACGTGACCTTGCACTCCTTCTTGACGAGTCAGTAAGCTATGCGGACCTTCGCAAGAGCGCGTTCCGCGTAGGTAAGAAGCTTATCAAGCAGGTAGGTCTCTTTGATGTCTACAGAGGTGACAAGATCGCTGAGGGCAAGAAGCAGTATGCAATGAGCTTCGTTCTTCAGGACCTCGAGAAGACATTGACAGACAACGACGTGGAGAAGGTGATGAACAAGCTTCTCTCTACATTCCAGAACGAGTTCGGAGCTACATTGAGATAGTATGAAGAGAGTTCTGCATAAGATCCTGATATTGCTCGCGGCAGCAGTGCTCCTCGCCTCTTCCTGTGGAGGGAATAAGGCGAGGGTCATTCCGCGTTCCAAGATGTCCAAGATCTACGCGGAGATGTTTGTCATGGACCAGTGGGTCCAGAACAAGCCAGGCCTCAGGATGATTGCAGATACTTCCCTTGTGTACGAGCCGATACTTGAGAAATATGGTTATGACTCAGAGGACTATCAGTACACCGTTGAGTACTACATGGCCGATCCTGAGCGTTTCTCAAGAATACTGAGGACTACGGTGTCTTTGCTGGAAAAGGATCTCAAGGCCTTGAGAAAGCTTCAGGCTGAGATCCAGCTCCACGAGAAGCTTCAGAAGGAGATCGAGAAGTTTGAGATCACCATGTTCCAGTTCTACGATGAATTCGTGACTGAGGATGGATTGAGAAACCTGTCTGACAGCGTCGATGTGGTCTGGGATACGACTTACAATGCACATAGGTTCAGAAGGTTGCCTCGAACAGACACAATCTATGAGGGACCTAGAATGATTGTCAGGGACACAATAGCGGTGAACGATTCATCGGCTGTTGCAGACAGCCTGACAGTGTCTGACAGTCTGGAACTGAAGGAATCTGCCCCGAAGCCCAAGCCTGTAGTCTCGGACACATTGCTCAAGAAAATGCGGAAGCTCACAGGTGGCCAGGGACTTAAGTCACGACAGACCGTCCGACCGGAAAGACCAGTAAGCAAAAAAGAAGATTGACATAATGGCAACAAGAAGAGTAACAGCGGAATATATTTATACATCAGGTCCGTACGGAATCATCCGGAACGGATATGTCGAGTATGACGAGGCTGACGGAACTATTGTGAGCGTAGGCGAGTGCGCCGAAGGCGAGCAGGTTGCCCCTGGAGCCATCACTCCGGGATTCGTTAACGGACACTGTCATATAGAACTGTCTCACCTTCATGGAAAGTTCCGTAAGGGCACAGGCATGGCAGGTTTCATTGATCAGATCAACGAATTGCGTGACTGGGCTGGCCGTGAGGAAAAGACACGTCTGGTGAAGGTGTGGATGGACAAGATGTGGGCTGCAGGTGTTTCGGCTATGGCAGACATCAGCAATGATGACGCATCGTTTGAGGTGAAGAAGTCGCACGACATGTACACGAGGACTTTCCTTGAGGTGTTCGGCAGCGAGCCTTATATGTGCGATGGCGTAATGGCTGATGTGACTGCACTCAATGAACTGGCCGACATGGCAGGTATCGATGCCGCTCCGACTCCTCACTCATGCTATACCATGAGTCCGGATCTTCTCAGCGCTTCGGCAGCTGCAGGTCTTGCAAGGGGCTTTCTTTCGTATCACTCGCAGGAGAGTCAGGAGGAGGAAGACCTTCTCAGGACAGGTTCAGGTGCCATGTACGAGAACCGCAAGCGTTCAGGCATGAGCACTCCGCCTGTAACAGGAGAGTCATCTTTGAAATATTTCATAGAGAGGCTTGCGGAAGCGGCTGATGCTCCATATGAGCAGCATATCCTCCTTGTGCACAATGTGTGTCTTGCGCAGGATGACATCGATGCTGCCAAGGCGAAGATGAAGAATGTATATTGGGCTATATGTCCATTGTCAAACATATTCATACATAATGCTTTGCCACCGATCGCCCTGATGAGGGAGAATGGTCTTGACATAATGTTGGGTACAGACTCGCTCTCCAGCAACGACGACCTGGACATGGTAAAGGAGATGTATTGTCTTCGTGCCAACTTCCCTGAAGTGCCTATGTCGGAGATAATCACATGGGCGACTGCCAACGGAGCACGCTTCCTGTCGAAGGAGGACGTCTTGGGAAGCCTTGAGGTGGGAAAGAAACCGGGTATAGTAAGAATAAGCAACATTGATGAGAATGGATGTGTGACATCTTCAAGCTCATCAGAAAGAATAAGGTAATGCTGCACTTTGATGACATAGTCTTTGGACCTATCTTCAGCCGCAGGCTCGGGTCTTCCCTTGGAGTCAATATACTGCCTTCGAAGGGCAAGTTCTGCAATTTTGACTGTGTCTATTGTGAATGCGGCTGGAACAAGGATGGAATTGCGGAGCGCAGGTTTCCGACATTGGCAGAGGTGGCAGAGGCCCTTCAGGCAAAGATGTCCCAGGCGCGAGAGGACGGAGTCGCAATTGACTCTATAACTTTCTCCGGAAATGGCGAGCCGACGATGCATCCCGAGTTCCCGGAAATCATAGATGTCACTCTCCGAATGCGTGACATGTATTATCCGGAGGCAAAGGTGTCGGTGCTGTCCAATGCGTTTCTTGCATCGCGTGAGACTGTGGCAGAGGCTTTGGCCAGGGTGGACAACCCGATATTGAAGATAGACGCATCCAGCGACGATCTGATAGCGAAGATCAACAAGCCATGCGGTTCTTATCATCTTGATAAAGTAGTGGAAAGTCTCCGCAGGTTTGATGGAAACTTCATCCTCCAGACTATGTTCCTGAAGTCTCCGGACTTTAATACGGCAGAGCCGGAGGCTCTTGCGGCATGGCACGATATAGTCCGCGAACTGCGCCCAAGACAGGTGATGGTATATACTATCGACAGAGAGACTCCTGATAAGTCTCTTGCCAAATATACGGTTGAGGAGATGGCTGAGTTTGTGAAACCTCTTGTGGACGAAGGATTTGACGTACAGATAAGGGGGTAGCATATGAGACTTGTGATACAGAGAGTGGCTCAGGCCGGTGTGGCGGTGCCCGCAGAAGGCTATGAGTCAAAGATAGGCAAAGGATTGCTGGTGCTTGCGGCATTCATTGACGAGGATACGGAGGAAGACCTTGACTGGTGTGCAAGGAAGTTGGCGGCGATGCGTATTTTCGATGATGCAGACGGTGTGATGAACCTGTCTGTAAAGGATGTGGGAGGTGAGATCATGGTCGTGAGCCAGTTCACGCTTTATGCATCTACGGTAAAGGGAAACAGACCGTCATATATAAAGGCGGCAAAACCGGATGTGGCGATACCTCTATACGAGAAATTCCTCCTGAAGGTCGAGGAGGAGGCTGGCACGAAACCTGCCAGGGGCATATTCGGAGCTGATATGAAGGTGACTCTTCTGAATGATGGACCTGTGACGATCATCGTTGATTCAAAATTGAAATTTTAACATTATAAACTTATATGGCAGAATATCTTACAAAGTATGGCTATGCCCCGGATCAGGAGGCAATGGGCCGTGCGCTCGAGCTTATCGCAGCGAATCTTGAGAATCTCGCTTCTGAGAATGTGTACAAGGAGTGCTTCTCAATGATGGACCTTACCACGCTGAAGACTGATGACACTCCGGCTTCTGTGGCGAAGCTGGCGGAAAAGGTCAATGCTTTCCGTGAGGCATACCCTGAGTGGCCTCTTCCTGCATCAGTATGTGTTTACCCTAACTTCGCTTCAACTGTGAAGGACACAAGAAAGTGTGACTTCAACATTACGGTGGTTTCAGCATGCTTCCCATCTTCGCAGAGCTTCCTTGAGGTAAAGCTCAAAGAGTGTGAACTCGCGGTGGAGCAGGGTGCAGATGAGGTAGATATCGTCCTCGCTCTTAATGCATTCCTCGCAGGTGATCACGAGGCTGCGGCTGAGGAAATCCGTCAGGTTCGCGCATGCATCGACGCAGTCGCTGCAAAGCAGGGCAGAAAGGTCCATCTCAAGGTGATTCTCGAGACAGGACTTCTGCGCAAGCCGGAGGCGATCGCAGAGGCTTCGTTCCTGGCAATGGAGGCTGGTGCAGACTTTATCAAGACATCTACAGGTAAGGTTGATGTGAATGCAACTCCTGCTGCTGCATATGTAATGTGCGAGTGCATCGCCAAGTATTATGAGGCTACCGGAAAGAAGATCGGTTTCAAGCCTGCAGGTGGTATCTCTTCAGCAGCTGACGCTCTCTGCTACTACTCGATCGTATCGACTATCCTCGGTAAGGAGTGGCTTAACAAGGACCTCTTCCGCTTCGGAGTCAGCCGCGTAGCTAACAGCCTTCTCGCAGCAGTGGAGCAGAAGACTGTGTCATTCTTCTAGTCCTATACAGTGATTAAACTCACTTTAAGGTAAAATCAGATAAAATCTATTATAGAAATCGCCCTTGGAGATGTCTCTGAGGGCGATTTTTGTAATTAAGCAAATACTTTTTCGGTATACGGATATTACTCAGGAACTTTGCCTCCGTAATTAAAATGCAATGATTATGAGAGGTAGATTGGTAATGATTATGCTGGCATTGATGGTCATATCATGCAGCAAGGATTACACGCATGGCGGGCGATATATTGATTATGAATATGGCCGCAACCTTAAGCACGATGCCATAGTGTTGGGTGAGCGTCTGGATAATCCGTATAAGACAGAAAATATGGCCAGGGCTCTCCAATCCCTTTATCCCACTAAGGCCGATAGGGTAGAGCTGAAAACTACTGATCTTTATGTCCGCTTTCTTCCTAAGGACAAGGAACAGTATGATATGCTGGAGGATATCGGGCTGCATCTGCAGGATCATCCTATGGATTACGACATTGTCGTGGAAGGCGACTGGTATCATGATCCTGATGTTCCCGAAGGTGATGTGACATGGCAGTATGCTGTCGTGCCTGCTGATTTCGTTTTTCCCGCCGATGTGCGTCATGAAATCATTCATGGGTGCTATCTGTCGGAAAATGACCCATTGTCCAAGTCTTATGATGCCGATATCGATTGGGATGCAGTTGAGAGGCAGGCATATGTGATGACCGGCAACTCATCTATGCTTGCGGAGCCGCTTACCAAAGCCTATGACAAGATGTGTCCTTCGGGCAGGATAACCATAGTCGACAAGCACGCCAATGGAGGCAAGCCTTTCGGCGTCGCCGGGGTGCAGGTGGTTTGCAATTCGTTTGTGAAGATCAGTATGGCATATACCGACCGTGATGGATATTATACCATGCCGAAGGCGTTCTCCTCTGATCTGAGATATCGTCTTGTGTTCAAGAACGAAAAAGGGTTTGCTATAGGATTCAATCTTATTCTTCTTCCGGCTTCGGTGTCTACCTTGGGCCGCAGCGTCCCTGATGGTGTGTCTATGACCGTGACTGAAGATTCGGAGGAAAAGCTTTTCAAGCGCTGTGTTGTCAATAACTCCGCATATGACTATTTCACCCGCTGTGCCATCGGTGATATGAATATGACTGCACCTCCGTCAGATCTTCGTATATGGCTTTTCTATGGCCTGAGTGCAGGCAGTGCCGTGATGATGCATCATGGAGCGGTTCTGAGCCATGACCTGATAGACAGATATCTGGGTGTTTATGCAGACTTGCTTGAAGTGTTTTTGCCCGATGTCACCATCGGTGTCGACGGCCGTGACTCATATAGGGATATATATTCGTGTACTTGCCATGAGCTGGCACATGCCAGCCATTTCATCAAGACTGGCACATCATACTGGAACAGGTACATCAAGTACATAATGACGTCTTATGTCAAAAGCTTGGGAATGACATATGGCGACGGTACAGGAGAGGATGCGGGGGTCTGTGAAGTGGGAGAGATGTGGGCCTACTATATGGAAAGCAAGATGTATAAGGACCGATATGGCGGATCCTTCCCATCGTTCGGCACATCTTTCTGGTTCTATCCTCAGATATTCAGGTATCTTGATGAGAGGGGAATCTCCTGCTCTGACATAGACTCGGTCCTTGGAGCGGATGTGGATACCAGGGAGGAACTGAAGTCGGCATTGATCGCTTCATTCCCCGGTAAGCGTGCAGTGATAGAACAGGTGTTTGGCAGATATAAGTAATCCTATGAGAAAATATGTGATAGTGGTGTCGGTATTTATGCTGACGATGGCTCTGCCATCCTTTGCCCAAAAGTTCAGTCTTTCTACAAACCTCATTGACTATGCCTGTCTTGGTACGATGAATCTTGATGCTTCATATTCGTTGTCCAGACGATGGAGCCTTGTTGCCGGAGCACGCTATAATCCGTTCACTTTCAATGAGGGAGATCCGGATGCCCAGTTCCAATACAGGCAGCAGTCTTATTCCCTTGGAGCGAGGATGTGGCCATGGCATACTATGTCAGGATGGTGGTTTGCCGGCAAGGTGCGTTATCAGGAATATTGTTATGGAGGCATTCTGTCCAAAGAGGCGGAGGAAGGTGACAGGTTCGGTGCCGGAATCTACGCCGGTTATACACATATGCTTACCAAGCATTTCAATGTGGAGTTCGGCGTAGGGGTATGGAGCGGCATGGCAGTATACCGCAGGTATTCCTGTCCAGTGTGTGGAGTTACAGTCGGAGCAGGGAGAAAGGTGTTTCTCCTGCCTGATGACTTGATGATATCGTTGGCCTATGTCTTCTAGAGTTCTGATCGGTGTGGTTTGCGTGTTGCTTGCTGCTCTGGCTTGCAGCCCGTATCGAAGGATACAGCATATACGGTCCGGTGAGGTCATGATAGGCCTCAGTGTGCCTGCGGAGCCCCCTGTCGAGGAAGAAGAGGATATGGAGGTGATGATAGACAGCATCAGGGGGTCGTTGTCGGACGGACCGATAATAATGAACGCGATAAGAGATTCCGAAACAGGTGAGATGGTGGCCTCTGACGTGATCTCGGCTTCGAGGGTGACTGCCCGTTTCAGGAACGTAGCTGAGAGAGCCGGATATGTGACGATCGGCTTCGATATCACTGTGCCGGCGGAGATGGCGGATTCAAGGTGGCAGCTGAAGGTCAGACCCAAGATGTTCATCCAATCGGATACCGTCGACCTGGAGCCTGTCTACATCACGGGAAGCGGATATAGGGCTGCGCAGTTGAGGGGTTACCAGCGATATCGAGCTTTCCTGGCCACAATCATCACTGACACATCGGATTTCGTCCATTTGCATCAGCTTGAGATATTCCTTCAGAGACATTTCCCTGAGACATATGCCATGAAGAACGACAGTTCGCTGGTCCCTGAGCCGATGGCGGAGAATCTCTTCGGAGTCACGCAAAGGGAAGCCCTGAGGCATTATACGAGCCATCTGAGGCGTAGTATGAACGAGCGGAGGAAGCAGCGGGCTGACAGGCTTTATCAGCGTTATGTCAAGGATCCGATTGTGACGGAAGGAATAAGGTTGGATACGGTGCTGGTGGGGGATGACGGTGACTTTACATATTGCTATGAGCATACCTTCGCAAGCCGTCCTCATCTTCGCAAGGTGATGGTGGCATTGGATGGGGACCTGTACGAGATGGGCGAGCATCTGACGGCCCTGCCTTTTCCCGATGAACTGACCTTCTATATCAGTTCTCTTTCATCCCTGGCAGATCTTGCCACGCGGTATAGGATGATAATCCTGGAGAGGGTGGTGTATGACAATACAAAGGCTCTGATAGATTTCGAGGTGGGTAAGTCGGAAGTTGACACGACACTTGGGGAGAATGCCTCAGAGATGGCGAGGGTATATCGGTGCATCGAAAATGTTCTGGACCGTGACGATCTGGAACTGGACTCCCTGGTGATAGTGGCATCGTGTTCTCCGGAAGGGTCGTATGAGTCGAACAGGAGACTTTCTGAGGCGCGTTCGCGTGCTGTCATGGACTGCATCGGTGAATATGTCCCGGAAGAGTGGAGGGATAGCCTTGTCGCATCTTCGCTGCCGGAGAACTGGCAGCAGCTGAGATTGCTGGTCCAGAATGATACTGTGATTTCACCTTCGGACAGGAAGGAGATATGCTCGGTGATGGACC
>JAEIGA010015497.1_pt1 | contig 11605 bp, 13 predicted proteins | sample 9270691 | NCBI WGS metagenome assembly JAEIGA01 (sample SAMN17057246, study PRJNA624740) | gut metagenome | biome: biome; isolation source: fecal sample | host: Bos grunniens | place: China: Xizang | collected 2019
AGCCATTAATCTTTCAGCCATGATTAAACCATTGGTCAAGTTCAGGTTTCTTTCGATGTTTTCATCGTAAAATACCAGATTGCTCATTAATTTGATAGTTAGGTTTAAAATGTAATCAGTTAAAATGCAGCTTTCCGGAAACATGATCCTTTCACAGGAAGAGTTGGTCAAGTCTCTTTCATGCCAGAGAGGGTTGTTGTCCAATGCAGCATTTACAAATGATTTTACAATTCTTGCAACACCACAAATCCTTTCAGCAGTAATAGGGTTCATTTTATGAGGCATGGTACTGCTTCCCACTTGTTTTTCAGGATCGAAGTACTCTCCCACTTCCATGATTTCAGTTCTTTGCAGGCTTCTGATTTCTAATGCGATTTTATCTAAAGTACTTGCGATATTGGCCAAAACACTTATAAATTCAACATGGTTGTCTCTTTGCACTACTTGGTTTGTAATTGTAGCTGCAGGCAATCCTAAAATTTCTGCAACTGTTTTGTGTATTTCCCATCCTTGCTCACCTAAGGCTGCAGTAGTACCTACTGCCCCGTCCATCATTCCAATACAAACGTTATTCTCAGCATGTTCCAATCTTTCGTATTGTCTATGGAGTTCGTCTGCCCATAGGCCGAATTTCATTCCGTAAGTGGTTGGAAGAGCATGTTGTCCGTGTGTACGTCCAATACATACTTTCATTTTGTTTTCACTTGCTAAATTAAGCATTATCTTTGTTAATCTTTCTAATTTTTCTTTTAGCACAGTTATTGAATCTTTAATTAATAATGAATTTGAACTGTCTACAATGTCATTAGATGTTGCTCCGAAGTGCACGTATTCTCCGGCACCATTTTCACAAACTTCAGTAATTGATTTTGATAAAGCTGCAATATCGTGGTTGGTTTCTGCTTCGATTTCTTTCATTCTTTCTAATTTAACGTATTTTGTATTAGCTTTTGCTGCGATTTCGTCTGCAACTTCCTGCGGGATTATACCGAGTTTTCCTTCAGCCTGAGCTAATGCAGACTCAACATCTAACATTCTTTGTAATTTATTTTCTTCTTCCCAGATACTTTTCATTTCGGGAGTCCCATATCTAAATTCAATAGGGTGTATAGCCATTTCATATCAACTCACATAATTATTTGACAATATTATAATATTTTGATTTTTCATTATTAATATTTTAAGATTTTTTGGAAAGATTTATATATGGTATACTTAAAGAATAATAAACGCTATTATTAACTGAATAATAGGTGATTAATTGGAAACTAAAATAAGACAGTTTCGCCAAGAAAAAGGCATCACTCAACAACAGCTTGCCGATTTGGTTGGTGTGACTCGTCAAACAATAAATGCTTTAGAAAACGCTCGCTATAACCCTTCCTTATTATTAGCCTATCGTATAACAAAGATTTTAGGTAAAGATGCAATTGAGGATATTTTTGTCTTTGATGAAAATGATTGAATGCTGTTAATTTGTGATGTTGCATTGTCAAATTTTGTAATTGATTAATAAGTCTGCTTTATCTAATTTTTTTCAATGAATTTTTTTCTTGATAGATATGTCTTTATTTAATGAAACGCTTAAAAATATTCCTTTAAAAGAAGTATTATTTTTAATAATTATCTTATTTTTAATTCAATTTATTTTTAATTCTTTAAACATTGTTCATATAAATTCTGTTTGGATTTATATTTGCATAATAATTTATTTTTTTTATAAATTAAGAAATAATTTTTCAAGTCTTAAAGAAGATTTTGCCGGTATTTTTCAGTTTAATGTAGTGAAATATGTCTTGATTATTGTTATATTGAATATTTTTCTTTCTTATGGATTTTTATATTTGTCTGATTGGATTTTGGTAGTATTTCCAAGTATAAATGATTTTTTAAATCTTCAATTTTTTCATGTTGGCGCGAACAATTCCCTGATGGTGATTGGCGGTTTAATTGCCACCATTTTTGTTTCACCGATTTCTGAAGAATTGATATTCAGGGGTGTTTTGCTTAACAAATTAAAATTGATAGTGCCTACACTATTTGCGATATTGATTTCCTCATTGCTGTTTGCTTCTTTGCATCCTTTCGGAAGCGTTATATCAGCTTTTATTTTTGCATTGTGCATGGCCATTCTGTATATCAGAACAGACAATATCATGGTTCCAATTTTTGCCCATTTCCTGAATAACCTATTTGCTGAAGCTATTGTGTTTTTGGATAAGGGCAATATCCTGTTTACGAATGATTTGGTAATGATTTCAGTATCTCTTTTGGCGGTTGTTTCCGGACTTGTCCTTACTGTATCAATTATTAGGGAATTGAATAATATTAAATAATAATAAGTTTAGATATGTAAACATGGATTTGAGAAAAATAGGTATTCTTTTAATATTTGTCGGAATTTTTGTCACAGTTTTATTTGTGAATAATGATAAGATCTTTGTTCCTGCATTAACAATTACTGTTTTAGGATTTTTCATTACCGTTGTCGGTTTCGTAATCGAAATCAGGAAACAGAAAATCAAAAATGACCAGTTGGATAAGGATATTGACACTATTCTCCAGCCTTTAATTACTAAATATTCCAATTTGAACAAGCAATATCGCAGTGAATTCGAAGGTGAGGAGTATGCTCAAAAAAGACTTCAATTGAATAGTGATTTGGAAAGGGAAATCACAGAAAAACTCCCTTACTTGGAAAGCAGGGAAATAAAAAAAATTGTAATTCAATTCAGTCAACAGCAAGACAAGATGAATTAAATTTTTTTGAATTTATTTTACAATGTACATTTTGTTACAACAAGGTTTTAAATAGTACATTATACTAACTATAATATGTGAAAAAATATTAAGTGAGATTTATGTTTTCCCCGAATTTAGACGATGTAAAAAAAATTGCAAAAAATAATGAATATAAGCGAATCCCAATATCTTATGAATTATTTTCAGATATTGCGACACCTGTTGAAGTTTTAAAAATTTTAAAGGCTATCAGTAACCATACTTACATGCTGGAAAGTGTTGAGGATTCACAAAAATGGGGAAGATACACTTTTTTAGGATTTGATCCTCTATTGGAATTCACATGTCAAAATGGAGTTGTCACCATTAAGGGAGACAAGGATTTCAATGAATTGAATGAGGATACAATAATAATAGATACTGATAATCCTGGAGAAATCATTAAAGATTTGGTTAAAAGGAATAAATCTCCAAAACTAAATCATTTACCACCATTCACAGGAGGTTTTGTGGGATATTTTGCATATGATTATATAAAATATTCCGAACCTTCTTTGAATTTGGACGCTGAAAACCAGGACCAGTTTAAGGATATTGATTTGATGTTATTTGACAAGGTGATTGCCTTCGATAATTTCAGGCAAAAGATTGTCATCATTGTCAATATGAAGACTGATGATTTGGAAAATAATTATAAAAGGGCATGTGATGAACTGCTTGAAATTGCTGATTTGATTAAAAACGGCAAAAAAATCGAAACTGAACCGCTCAAATTAAAATCTGACTTTAAACCTGCATTTTCACGTGAAAAATACTGTGAAATGGTGGATAAGGCAAAACATTACATTCGTGAGGGGGATATTTTCCAGGTTGTCCTGTCAAATAGAATCGAAGCCGAAATTTCAGGAAGCCTATTCGACACCTATAGGGTCTTGAGAACAACAAATCCTTCTCCATACATGTTCTATTTCTCAAGCAATGATATTGAAATAGCAGGGGCATCTCCCGAAACGTTAGTCAAGTTGAATGACAATAAACTTTACACATTCCCTCTGGCAGGAACAAGACCTCGTGGAAAAACCGAAGAAGAGGATTTGCAATTGGAAAAGGAATTGTTGGCCGATGAAAAGGAACTGGCAGAGCATAACATGCTAGTTGACCTGGGGCGTAACGATATTGGAAGAATTGCGGAAATCGGTTCTGTTAGGGTTGACAAGTATCTCTCAATTGAGCGATTCTCACATGTGATGCATATTGGATCCACTGTCACTGGAGATTTGAGGGAAGGTTTGGATTCCCTTTCCGCCATCGATTCGATTTTGCCTGCCGGAACATTATCAGGAGCCCCAAAAATAAGGGCATGTGAAATCATTAATGAACTTGAAAATAACAAAAGAGGAATTTACGGCGGCGCTATCGGATATGTTGATTTAAGCGGGAATATTGACACATGCATTTCAATTAGAATAGCCTTTGCCAGAAACAACAAGGTTTTCATCCGTTCCGGAGCGGGCATCGTTGCAGATAGTGTGCCTGAAAAGGAGTTTGAAGAGTGCTTGAATAAAGCGGCTGCGGTTATCAATGCATTGAAAATTGCTGATGGAGGGATAGAATGATTCTTTTAATAGACAATTATGACAGTTTTTCATATAATCTGTTTCAATTGGTGGGCGAAATCAACTGCGACATTATAGTTTCAAGAAATGACAAGATAACTATTGAGGAAATCACTGAACTAAACCCCGAATGCATAATTTTATCACCGGGTCCGGGAAAACCTGAAAATGCGGGAATATGCATTGATGTTGTAAAAGAGTTCCATGATAAAATACCGATTTTAGGAGTTTGTTTAGGCCATCAAGCTATTTGTGAAGCGTTTGGAGGCAAAGTTTCTCATGCGAAAAGATTGATGCACGGCAAATCATCAGACATATCTCTGGATTATGACTTCATCTTCAAAGGATTGCCGGCTGAAATAAACGTCGGAAGATATCATTCATTAAGTCTGGTCGAGGATACTCTTCCGGATTGTCTGGAAATCATTTCAAAGGCCAAGGATGACGGTGAGATAATGGCCGTAAAACATAAGGATTTCAATATTTATGGTCTTCAGTTCCACCCGGAATCAATATTGACTCCTGATGGATTAACAATTATGAGAAATTTTATGGAAAAAGTTGAAAGAGGGATTTTATGATTAAAGAAGCAATTTTAAAAGTATATAAACATCAAGATTTAACTTATGATGAAGCTTATCAAACTATGGACGAAATCATGAGTGGTGAAGCAAGTGAAGTTCAAATGAGCGCTTATTTAACAGCAATGTCAATGAAAGGTGAAACCATTGATGAGATAACTGCATCTGCAGAAGCTATGAGGGCTCATTGTGTAAGGTTGTTAAACGATAAGGAAGTTTTGGAAATTGTCGGAACCGGTGGAGACGGTTCAAACACATTCAATATTTCAACAACCTCTTCCATTGTCATTTCAGCTGCAGGAATTCCTGTTGCCAAGCATGGAAACAGGTCTGCATCCAGTAAATGCGGTGCAGCTGATGTGCTGGAGGCATTAGGAGTTAATATTTACATTGAACCAGAAAAAAGCTTAAAATGCTTGGAGGAAATCAACCTATGCTTCCTATTTGCTCAAAATTATCATTTGTCAATGAAATATGTGGCAAATGTTCGCAAGGAACTTTCAATTAGGACTATATTCAATATCCTGGGGCCATTAACCAATCCTGCCGGTGCTACAATGCAGGTTTTGGGCGTTTATGAAAAGGAACTTGTCGAACCGTTAATGGACGTATTGAAGAATTTGGGCGTTGCATCTGCAGTGTCTGTTTATGGATTGGATGGAATGGATGAGATTTCAGCAAGTGACAAAACTTTTGTATGTGAACTTAAAGATGGTAAAACAATGTCTTATGAAATTTCACCGGAATATTTCGGCATGGAGCTGTCCTCAAAAGAGGATCTTGTCGGCGGCGATGCTCATGAAAATGCCGAAATCACATTGTCAATATTGAAGGGTGAAAAAGGACCAAAAAGAAATGCCGTTCTGTTAAATTCCGCTGCAGGCTTGTATGTTGCAGGCAAAGTCGAATCCTTAAGGGATGGCGTTGAGATGGCTGCGGAAATTATTGATTCCGGAAGGGCATTGGAACAACTTGAAAAATTTATTGAATTTACAAATAGCTGATGATTATGTTGGATGAGATTGTTGAAAAAACAAAACAGAGAGTTGAAAAGGCAAAAGAGATAATTCCTTTGGATGAACTTAAAGATGAAGTGTCTAAATTAGAAATAAATGATGATTTTCCATTTAAAAAGGCTTTAAGCGGAGAGGATATTGCAATCATTGCGGAAGTCAAAAAGGCTTCCCCTTCAAAAGGATTGATTGCTGAGGATTTTGACTATTTAAAAATTGCAAAAGAATATGAAGAGGCGGGAGCAAGTGCCATTTCAGTCTTGACAGAACCTTATTTCTTTCAGGGCGATGACGATTATTTAAAGGAAATTGCTGAAGCTGTTGACATTCCAGTCTTAAGAAAGGACTTTGTAGTCGATGAGTATATGATTTGGGAAGCCAAATTGCTTGGGGCATCTGCAGTGCTGCTGATTGTTTCAATATTGGATATTGTCCAGCTAAAAAAATATTTGGATTTGGCTCATGATTTGGGTCTCTCCGCAATTGTCGAAACCCATGACGGTGATGAGATAATGCGCGCCATGACTGTTGGTGCGGAAATCATAGGCGTAAACAATAGGAACTTAAATGATTTTACTGTTGATATTGAAAATAGTATCAGCTTACGTAGATGTGTTGGTGAAGATGTAATATTTATTTCTGAAAGTGGCATTAAAACAAAGGAAGATGTCACCAGATTAAAGGAAAATAATGTTGATGCAGTTTTAATAGGTGAAACTTTAATGAAAAGTGATGATAAGAAGGCAATGATTTTGGAGTTGAAGAATGGTTAAAGTTAAAATCTGCGGACTTAAAAGATTGGAGGACATAGAAATAGTAAATAGATACAAACCTGATTTTATTGGTTTTGTATTCGCAGATAGTAAAAGAAAAGTTTCTCATGAATTGGCCAGTAAATTAAAAGATAATTTAGACTCTGATATTATTTCTGTTGGTGTTTTTGTCGACGCTTCTCAGGATGAAATTTTGGAGCTGTATGACGGAGGAATAATTGAAATGGCACAGCTTCACGGAAGTGAAAATGAGGATTATATTAATGACTTAAAGCAAAAGACTAATGGGGAGATGAAAATTATAAATGCTATTGAGATGTCGCAGGACATTGATTTAAGCGATTATGAAAATTCTCAAGCTGATTATTTGCTTTTGGACAGTGGCAAAGGTAGTGGAAAAACCTTTGACTGGCGTTTGATTAGAAAAAATTTGAAAAAGGACTTTTTCCTGGCTGGGGGGTTAAATAGCTCAAATATTAAGGAAGCTATTGAAGAGTTCGATCCCTATGCTATAGATTTAAGTTCCGGTCTGGAAAGTGATGGATTTAAAGATGAAAATAAAATTAGAGAACTGATGGAGGTTATAAATTGAATAATGGAAGATATGGGGAATATGGCGGTCAATACATATCTGAAACGTTAATGAATGAGCTGCTCTATTTGGAAGAGCAATATTATCATTATATGAATGACCCTGAATTTGTAGAAGAGCTCAACACATTATTAAAGGAGTATGCCGGAAGGCCATCCCTATTATATTATGCTAAAAGAATGACAGAAGACCTTGGCGGGGCCAAGATTTATTTAAAACGTGAAGATTTAAATCATACTGGAGCCCACAAGATCAATAATGTTTTAGGCCAGGTTCTGCTTGCTAAAAAAATGGGAAAAACAAGGGTAATTGCAGAAACCGGTGCCGGCCAACATGGAGTTGCAACCGCTACTGCTGCAGCCCTTTTGGATATGGAATGTGAAGTGTTCATGGGTGAAGTGGATACAAAAAGACAGGCTTTAAATGTTTATAGGATGGAATTATTGGGTGCAAAGGTCCATTCTGTTAAATCTGGTACAAAAACATTAAAGGATGCAGTCAACGACGCATTCAGAGATTGGATTGCACGTGTCCACGATACAAATTATGTCATCGGTTCTACTATGGGGCCTCATCCGTTTCCAATGATTGTTCGTGATTTCCAAGCGGTTATCAGTGCAGAAGCTCGCCAACAGTTTTTAGATAAGGAAGGAAAGCTTCCAAATGCCGTAATTGCATGTGTTGGTGGTGGAAGTAATGCGATGGGTGCTTTTTATAACTTTATTGATGATGAAGAAGTAAAGCTGATTGGCTGTGAAGCTGGTGGAAAAGGTATAGATACGCCTTATAACGCTGCTGCATTGACCAATGGTCAAATTGGAATATTCCATGGTATGAAATCAATTTTCAACCAGGGGGAATACGGACAGATTGCCCCTGTATATTCAGTTTCAGCAGGTCTGGACTATCCCGGCGTAGGGCCTGAACATGCATATTTAAGAGATACCGGCAGGGCTGAATATGTTCCTGTCACTGATGAGGAAGCGGTCGAAGCATTTGAATATCTCTCAAAAATGGAAGGAATTATCCCGGCTATTGAAAGTGCTCATGCCGTTGCTTATGCAATGAAATTGGCTCCAGAAATGGACAAGGATGAAGTTATAATGATATGTCTTTCAGGAAGGGGAGATAAGGATGTCAGGTCAATTGCAGAATATAGGGGAGTTGATTTAAATGAGTAAAATTGCCAACGCATTCAAGAATGGAACTGCATTCATCGGATTTTTAACTGCAGGAGATCCTACAATCGATAAGACTGTTGAATATATTTTAGCTATGGAAGAGGCAGGATGCGATTTGATTGAAATTGGAATTCCGTTTTCCGATCCTATGGCCGAAGGTGTTGTGATTCAGGATGCCAATGTCAGGGCATTAAAACATAATACAACAACCGACGATGTATTTGACATTGTCCGGAGAGTCCGTGAAAAAACAGACATTCCGCTAGTGTTTTTAACTTATATTAACCCGGTTTTCTTTTATGGATATGAAAAATTCTTTAAGAGATGTGCTGAGTTGGGAATTGATGGAATAATATCTCCTGATTTGCCATATGAAGAAAAAGGTGAGATTGCAGACATTGCCCTTTCAAATGGTGTTGATGTCATCTCTTTAATTGCTCCAACTTCCAGCGAAAGGATTAAGATGATAGCCGGTGACGCTACCGGATTCATTTATGTCGTATCCTCATTAGGGGTTACCGGAATGCGTGCCGAAATCAAAACTGATTTAAATGCAATATTGTCAGACATTCGCGAAGTGACTGATTTGCCATTGGCTGTTGGTTTTGGTATCAACACTCCCGAACAGGCTTCAGAAATTTCCAAAATTGCTGATGGGGTCATTGTCGGCAGTGCTATAGTAAAAATAATTGAAGAGCATGGCGAGGATGCCGGTGATGCTTTAAAAGAATATGTATCAAGCATGAAAAACGCTTGTTTATAAAGAGTTTTCCAACTCTTTTTTTATTATTTTTACGCACTCTTCAGCTTCAGCATCTAATCTGAATGGGTCATGAGCGCAAACATCATAATTTTCCAAAACATCTGCAGCATTAATGGTTTTGGCAACTTCAACGCCTTTATTTTCTAAAATTGTATTTACGCAGTTGTTTTTACATCCGTTTATAGCTATTATCGGATATTTCTTAAGCATTGGTGTGTTTTTGTTTTCGATATCTGCAGAAGTGGAGCCCATGCATATTGATATTACGTTTTCGTTTTCTTTTTTAAAGTCTCCAACTGCAACACGGCATACCAATCCATTGGGACTCATTCCGTTGCAGGGAGCAAGCGCTATTTTTTCATCCATGAATCTAGTTTGAAACAGGTACTATTAAAATATTTTTTTTCAAAGAATTTTCAATGAAAATATTGAAAAGATAAACTTATAATATATAAAAAACAAATATAATTTCATTATTGATAAGAGGATTATTTATGTTTAAAGCAGAATTAAGTGATTCTAGTATATTAAAAACCAGTTTTGATGCTATTTCATCAATTGTAGATGAAGTACAAATTCAAACTGACAGTGAAGGCATGAGATTGGATGCCTTAGACCGCAGTCACATAACTTTCGTTCATTTAGAACTTAAATCTAGTTTATTCGATGAATACATTTGTGATGTTCCAGAAAAAATCAATATTGATACTGATGAATTTATGAGAGTTCTCAAAAGAGCCAAATCACAAGATAGAGTTTTAATGTCTGTAGATGAAGGCAATTTCATCATTACATTTGAAGGAGACGCTACAAGAACTTTCAAAATAAGATTAATTGATATGGAATATGATAACCCAGTTCCACCTCAAATCGATCATCCAACTAACTTCAAAGTACGTTTCTCAATCCTGAAAGATTGTATTAACGATATTGATATTTTCTCAGATAAAATCGCTTTACAAGTTGATGAAGATTACTTTATAGCATCCGCTGATGGTGAATTCGGTGATGCAAGCATCAAATATCTTCACGGTGAAAATATTCAAGAACATGCAAAATCTTTATTCTCATTGGATAAGATTAGAGAAATGCTTAAAGCAGATAAATTTTCAGAGGAAGCTGAAATTAGTTTAGGTACTGACATGCCATTAAGTTTAACTCTTACTATGGTAACCGGTGATGGTAAACTCAGTTTCTTGCTTGCTCCTAGATTAGAAACAGATGAATAGTTTTTCATTTGTTTTATCCTTTTTTTATTTTTAAATGACGATTTTAGAGATGGTAATCAGTGGATCAATTTTATCAGGAATTGCGAAAAATTCAAAAGAAAGAACGTAATAACGCAACTTTAGCTCGTGTAGAAGAAGATTTTTACACTCGTATCCATGTGTATTTAGATGAGCTAAGGCAAGAAGCTATTAGGGATCCATTTTCAAATGTCCATGGCATGCTTAAGGAAGCTCAGATTATTGCTACAGAAATCTGTGAAAGGCGTGAACATAAGATAACTGACGCAGCTGTTGTAAATATCCACAGGTCTTATCATTTATTCACCGGCAAGCCCCAATTTGATTTGGTGGATACCACTCCATTGAACCTGACTCCTGAAGAGGAAAAATTTTATTTCTCATTGATAGACAATTTAAAAAATCATAGGCAGAACATATCTTTGGAAAAGCTATCCGATGATGATGAAAATGAGAAGAAGGTTATCAAGCCTAAGGAAACTCAAAAAACCACATTGATTCCAACTCCTTCCGAAGATAATCAGGATGATGAGGTTTTGGATAGGTTGGATGAAATCAGCAAAGCCAAACCGGTTGAACCTGAACCAAGACAGCCTATTGAAAAACAGATTAACAAACCTAAAATGGAATCCGCTCCTAAGGAGGCAAAGCCAAAAGAAGAGCAGCCTAAAGTCATCGAAGATAACCCGAATGCATTTGATGAACAGGATGAATTTTACGATTTGGAATCTAAAAAAGTGGCTAAGGACACTGAACTCGTCACAATGTTGGTATTTGATGAAGTAGGCCCTATTGTCGGCGTTGATGAGAAAGTTTATGGTCCATTCAGACCGCAGGATCTTGTGACCCTACCTTTAATAAACGCAAAGGTATTTTTCAAAAATAGAAAAGGTCGTCAAGTAAAAATTTAACTTATTTTCCATTACATTTAAATAACTTGATAAATAGATATACTAATCGTATCTATTTGTGATAATAAAAAATTATATTTTATATAATTTGGATTTTTGCTGTGTGTAGACTTGATGCGTTACAAGGCAGTTTGAATCTCTACGTTTTTTATGATATAAATCGAGTTTAGATAAATTCATAGATAG
>JAEIGA010015498.1_pt1 | contig 11605 bp, 8 predicted proteins | sample 9270691 | NCBI WGS metagenome assembly JAEIGA01 (sample SAMN17057246, study PRJNA624740) | gut metagenome | biome: biome; isolation source: fecal sample | host: Bos grunniens | place: China: Xizang | collected 2019
AGATCACATATTCATGCAGAAGCATTGCCGACCACACAGCCAAAGTCATGGAGCAGAGCTTTGAAGGCATGCTGATGAAGATTGACGGGGTTGAGATCTGGAGCAGACTGATCGGTCTGCACAACGCCTACAACCTGCTGGCCATATACACTACAGCCGTGACTTTGGGAACAAAGCCAGAGGAAGCCCTGACAGCCCTAAGCACGCTAGCTCCGGCTCCTGGAAGACTGGAAAACATAAGAGGACCACGTGACATCACAGTCATCATAGATTACGCACACACTCCGGACGCGCTGGAGAACGTGCTGAAGACAATAAGAGAGATTGCTCCCGAACGTCAGCTCATTTGTCTTTTCGGATGTGGCGGAGACAGAGACAAGACCAAAAGGCCTGAGATGGGAAAGATAGCCGAGAAGATGGCTGACAGAATATTCGTCACCTCTGACAACAGCAGGAGTGAGAAGACTGCGGACATTCTCAATGACATAAAGGCCGGAATGGATACTGCGGGAAGAGCAAAATCGCTTTTCATCGAGGACAGAGAACAGGCCATCAGGGCTGCAATCATGACGGCACAGGAAGGCGCTGCAATCCTCCTGGCTGGAAAGGGTCACGAAACATACCAGATAAATGAAAACGGAAAGATGCACTTTGACGAGAGGGAAATCGTGATGGATGCATTCGGACAAAACCTGTAAAACAGACAAGACATGATATATCACCTTTTTGAATGGCTGGAAGGATGTGACATTCCGGGACAGGGACTGATGGAATACCTGTCGTTCAGGGCCATACTGGCATTTACAACAGCGCTGTTGATCTCGATAATCGCAGGCAAGAGAATCATCGGATGGCTTCAGAAGAAGCAGATCGGCGAGACCATCAGAGATCTCGGACTGGAAGGTCAGATGCAGAAGAAAGGCACACCGACAATGGGAGGAATCATAATCTTCATCTCCATTCTCATCCCTGTGCTGCTTTTCTGTGACCTGACAAATATCTACACCATTCTGCTGATTGTCACAACAGTATGGTTTTTCATGATAGGCTTTACAGATGACTATATCAAGGTCTTCAAGAAGAACAAGGACGGACTCAGTCCTAAGGCCAAGCTCTTTGCTCAGGGCGCCATGGCCCTTGCAATCGGTATTGCTGTATGCTTCAGCGACCAGATAGTCGTAAGAGAAAATGTAGAGATATCGGAGCCGACAGCACAGGAATTGAGCGTCGGACAGAACGAAGAAGGAGACGGCACAGTGGTGGAGCAGCAGGATATGATAAAGAGCACAAAGACCACCATTCCGTTTGTAAAGGACCACGAATTTGACTACAAGTGGCTTTCTCCGGTTGACGGGACACTCGGCTGGTATATGAAATGGGCGATTTATGTGATCATGATCGTTCTCGTCATCGTTGCATGTTCAAATGGCGTGAACCTCACTGACGGCATCGACGGTCTGGCGACAGGAACTTCTGCTATCGTAGGCGTCGTACTCGGTATATTTGCCTGGCTGGGAGGCAACATCATTGATGCGGACTATCTCAACATCATGTACATCCCGGGATCGGGTGAGGTTGCTGTGTTCATGTCGGCATTCGTAGGAGCCCTTATCGGATTCCTCTGGTACAACGCATACCCGGCTCAGGTCTTCATGGGAGACACCGGAAGCCTCATGCTCGGAGGTATCATCGGAGTCGCAGCGATCCTCATCCGTAAGGAGCTGCTCCTCCCTATCCTTTGCGGTATCTTCTTCGCTGAAAGTCTTTCTGTCATCATCCAGACAAGATACTTCAAATATACAAAGAAGAAATATGGCGAGGGCAGAAGAATCTTCAAGATGACTCCTCTTCACCATCATTTCCAGAAGGAGGGCATCCCATGCAAGTTCCAGCAGAACGCGCGCGCCATCCCTGAGGCAAGGCTCGTGACTAGATTCTGGATCATCGGAATCATCCTCGCAGTAATTACAATCGCACTTCTCAAAATAAGATAACATATAGAGAGTTATGTCTAGATTAGTAGTATTAGGTGGCGGAGAAAGCGGCGTAGGAACCGCAGTTCTCGCAAAGGTCAAAGGATTTGACGTATTCCTGTCCGATATGGGAAAGATATCGGAAGAGTATGCTGCGCTCCTGAACAAATGGGAGATTCCTTTCGAACAGGGAAAGCATACGGAAGAACTGATCCTCAACGCAGATGAAGTGGTCAAGAGCCCTGGCATCCCTGCGACTGCTCCCATGGTGAAGAAGATCTCCGAGGGAGGAATCGGCATCATCTCCGAGATTGAGTTTGCCGGTCGCTACGACAACGCAAAGAAGGTATGCATCACAGGAAGCAACGGCAAGACTACAACCACATCACTCATCTACCACCTTCTCAAGAATGCTGGCCTCAACGTAGGACTCGGTGGAAACATCGGCAAGAGCTACGCATATCAGGTGGCAACCGAACAGCACGACATCTATGTCCTTGAGCTCAGCAGCTTCCAGCTGGACAATGTATACGACTTCAAGGCAGACATAGCCATCATCACCAACATAACTCCTGACCACCTTGACAGATATGACTACAAGATGGAGAACTATGTAAAATCGAAGTTCCGCATCACCCGCAACATGTCAAGCGATGACTGCTTCATCTTCTGTTCAGACGATGAGATCACAATCAGACACCTTGACCAGATCGTCATGAAGGCTCAGAAACTTCCTTTCTCTCAGAAGGAAGAGGTGAGTCAGGGAGCGTTCGTGAAGGATGACAGAATGATCGTACGCTACAAGGAGCAGGAGTGCGACATGTACCTTCAGGAGCTTGCCCTTGGCGGAAAGCACAACATCTACAACTCAATGGCAGCTGCTATCGCAGCTAAGGCCATGGATATCGACAACGCAGTCATCAGGGAAGGACTTGCAACCTTCCAGGCAGTGGAGCACAGACTTGAAAAAGTTCTGAGCATCAAGGACGTACTCTATATCAATGACTCCAAAGCAACCAACGTTGACTCAGCCTGGTATGCACTCGAATGCCAGACAAGACCTACCGTCTGGATTGTAGGAGGCACCGACAAGGGCAACGACTACAGCAGCCTTATCCCACTGGCAAAGGAAAAGGTAAAGGCAATGATCTGCATGGGACTTGACAACAAGAAGTTCCACGAATCATTCGAAGGAGTCGTACCGGAGATCCACGATGTAACTTCTGCCAAGGACGCAGTTCAGCTCGCAAGCAGACTCGCTGAGAGTGGAGATGTAGTTCTCCTCTCGCCATGCTGTGCAAGCTTCGACCTGTTCAAGAACTACGAAGACAGAGGAAGACAGTTCAAGGAGGCTGTAAGAAACCTATAACATGAACAGCAAAGACTCGCAGGAAAACAAGAAAGGGCCTCTCTGGGCTGTGCTCCAGAAGGTAGAGGGCGACAAGGTCATCTTGATCATCGTCCTCCTTCTGCTGTTGGTATCATTCCTGGCGATCTTCTCATCGACGCCTATGCTTCCAGCTCAGGAAAGCAGGCTTCAGACGATGACCGAGCATGGCATTGTGGCTCTGCTTGGCATCGGCTTGATGATTCTTCTGTACCACATAAAGATAGGATGGCTGAAGCCTTTTGCTAAATTAGGTTTCGTATTCTCTGCAGTATTGCTGGGCATGCTCCTGATGAAGGTAAACATACCAGGTATAATCCAGACTCAGACCATCAACGGTGCAGTACGAAACTTCAGCATCGCGGGATTGCAGATTCACGTCTTCGAGATAGTCAAGGTCGCGATGATAATGTATCTGGCCTGGGCGATGAACGCAGTGAAGGAAGACTTGTCCGGTGGTAAGGGCAGAAAGCTGAAAATAGCAGAATACCTGGCCAAGAAACATAAGAGGCTGGGATTCCTGGCAAAACCTTTCGGCAAAAGGGTCATCTACATATACTTGCCGACAATGATCATCAGCTTCATGATCTTCGCCGGCAGCGGCTCAAGTGCCATTTTCATCTGCGCAATTCTTGTGGCAGCAATGCTGCTGGGAGATGTTCCTATCAAGGAACTTCTGATAGCCGGAGTCTTCATCTTCATCGGATTCTTCAGTCTTGTCACCATATATAAAGTCAGCGACGGAAAGGCGATGAAGCGAGTAGGCACCATGATAAGCAGAATGAATGCCGACTACGACATAGACAGGCTGGAGGGTCTCAAGGGTGACGAATACAACAACATGGTGGACACGCTCAGCCAGCCTGTAGCAGCGAAGATAGCCGTACATGAAGGGGGTATTCTTGGCAAGGGAATAGGAAACAGCACACAGAAATACAGAGTGCAGAACATCTATGGAGACTACATGTACAGTTTCATAATCGAGGAATACGGACTGATAGGAGGCGTCCTGATCCTGATCCTGTACGTCAGCCTGCTTGCAAGAAGCTCGATAATAGCCCGGATGTGCAACGACGAATTTGCAAAATTTGCTCTTGGCGGACTATCGCTATTGATAACTGGACAGGCCTTCATGCACATTCTTGTAAATGTGGACATCGGACCGATGACAGGACAGACACTCCCTCTCATCAGCCACGGAGCCAGCGCATTCCTGGCGTTCTGCATAGCATTCGGCATCATATTATCCATCAGTCGAATGGCAAAGAAGAAGATGGAGACAATCGAAGAGGCAATTGCCGACGACAAGAACGCCCTTCAGGAAAACATTGAAAAAGCAGCTAAATCAAAAGACTAGTCATGGAATACAGAAAGATACGCGCAATCATCAGCGGAGGAGGTACAGGAGGACATATCTTCCCTGCCCTTTCAATCGCCAATAAACTCAAGGAGCTGAATCCTGAGACTGAAATACTTTTCGTCGGAGCAGACGGAAGGATGGAGATGGAGCGTGTACCTGCGGCCGGCTACGAAATCGTAGGTCTCCCGGTAGCTGGTCTTCAGAGAAAGCTGACACTGTCAAATTTCGCACTCCCATTCAAGGTGATCAAGAGTGTGAGAATGGCAAAGAAGGTGATCAGAAAGTTCAAGCCCGACATCGCCATCGGTGTTGGTGGTTATGCCAGCGCTCCCCTTCTCTGGGCAGCAGGCAAGCTTGGAGTGCCGACTCTGATTCAGGAGCAGAACGGATTTGCCGGACTCACCAACAAGATTCTTGGCAAGAAGGCAAAATGCATCTGCGTGGCATATGAAGGCATGGAAAGATTCTTCCCTGCAGACAGAATCGTAATGACCGGCAACCCGATCAGAAAAGAAATCGTTCCGGCTACTGAACAGATGAAGAAAGAAGCCTACGAGTTCTACGGACTGAACCCAGACAAGAAGCAGCTGCTCATAGTCGGAGGCAGCCTTGGAAGCGGAACCCTCAACAATGCCATGAAGAAGTGGATAACCGAGGGATGTCCGGGAGGTGAGGACATCGAGATCATATGGCAGTGCGGAAAATATTACAAGCCATCTGTCGACACCTTTATGAACGAAGCCCGCGAGAAAGGCATCAAGGGACTGGAAAACATCCAGCATTCCGACTTCATCAAGAGGATGGACCTGGCATATGCTGCTGCTGACGTGATCATATCACGTTCCGGAGCAAGCTCCATCTCGGAGATGTGTGCAGCTCATAAAGCCGCTATCTTCGTCCCGTCACCGAATGTGACTGAAGACCATCAGACTCATAATGCGATGGCCCTGGTACGCAAGGATGCTGGAATGATAGTGACCGACGCAGAGGCTGGAGAGAAGTTGATGAGAACCGCTTGCGAACTGATCAACGATCCGGAAAGGATAGCCATTATAGAGAAAAACGTAGCCAAGCTTGCACTGGCAGATGCTGCGATGACAATTGCTGAAGAAGTTTATAAGATCGTAAAATGAAAAACATATATTTCATAGGTATCGGAGGCATCGGCATGAGCGCCATTGCCAGGTATTACAATGCCAAAGGATTCATGGTAAGCGGATATGACAAGACTCCGTCACCACTTACGCACGCACTTGAAAGCGAAGGCATCAACATACATTACACAGATGACACAAGCTACATTCCTACCGATGTTGAGAACACGCTTGTAGTCTACACCCCTGCCATACCTAAGGATATGGGAGAGTTGGTATATGTGCAGGAGAACGGCTACAGGGTCATCAAACGTTCCAGAATGCTTGGAGAGATTGCGCAAGGACAGAGATGCATGGCTGTTGCCGGCACACACGGCAAAACTACCACAAGCACACTTGTCAGCCACCTTTTCACAGCGTCAGGAGAAGGATGTTCAGCATTCCTTGGAGGAATCTCAAAGAACTATGACAGCAACCTTCTCATTCATGAGAACGATGTGATCGTAGCGGAAGCTGACGAGTTTGACCGCTCGTTCCTACAGCTCTTCCCTGAAGTGGCTGTCATCACGTCTATGGACGCCGATCATCTGGACATCTATGGCGACGAGGCACATATCAAGGAGGCATTCAAAGCATTTGCCTCACAGGTAAGCGGCACCGTCATAGCAAGAAAGGGTCTGGACATAACTTATGCTGACACAAAGGCAGATATCAAGACATACGCATACGGAGATCCGTCAGCAGACTTCTATGCGGAGCCTACAGAAAACGGACATTTCAACCTTCACTATCCGGGAGGTGTGATCGAAGACTGCGTTGTCGGTATCCCTGGATGGGTGAACATCGAAAACGGAGTGGCAGCTTCAGCCATAGCGCTTACATACGGAATTGAACCGGAAAAGATAAAGGAGGCTCTGGCCAGCTTCCAGGGTGTAAAGAGAAGATTCGACATGCAGGTCAGATATGATGACCTTGTATACCTGGACGATTACGCTCATCATCCGAATGAGATCTCTGCTGCAATAAGTTCGACCAGGGAGAGATATCCGGACTTCAGATATACAGCCATATTCCAGCCGCACCTATACACGAGAACCCGTGACTTCGCACCAGAATTCGCTGAAGCACTAAGCAAGGTTGACAGGCTTGTGCTGCTTGACATCTACCCTGCCCGCGAGCTTCCTATTCCAGGAGTTACTTCTGATATCATTTTCGATGCTGTAACAGCCCCTGTCAAGGTTCTTATGAGAAAGGATGAGCTGCTGGATTGGATGAAAGAGCAGACTCTTGAAGGCAAGGAACTGTTCATGACCCTGGGTGCCGGAGATATAGATCGTCTGGTGGGACCTGTTGGAGACATACTGAAGGAAAAGCACAATAAATAACGATGTCAGGTAACTGGAAAAACATATTGAAGAAAATCTCGATCGGACTTCTGCTCACAGGAGTTCTGGTCGGGGCTTTCCTCCTTGGATCAAGCAAGCGCAGCAATATACGCTGCGTGGACATAAAAGTTACCATCGAAGACAGTATATATACACGTTTTGTCACATCCGAGGCCGTCAGAGAATATCTGGACGCTGACTACAATGGTCTGAAAGGCATGCCGATTGACAGCATAGACCTGCATAGAATCGAGCAGACACTCAACAGCAAGAGTCCGATTCTCAGCAGCACTGCATACATCACAAACAAGGGAATCCTGAACATATCAGTCGTTCAAAGAGAACCTGCAGTAATATTGCAAGGACCCGACTACGGCTTCTATAGCACAGCCGACGGCTACCTCCTTCCACTGCAACCGAATTTCTCGGCTGAGGTGATGCAGATTGAGGGCCACATTCCGATAGACACTACAGACTGTCGTCTAGGTAAGCCTCAGGACACGCAAGACGGTGAATGGCTGGACCAGATATTAAAGATGACTGACTTTATCAGGACCAGCAAGGTCTGGAAGAGCAGGATAGGCTCAATTACCTGCGAGCCTTCAGGAGAGCTTGTCATAAAACCGAAGGATGGCAGAGAACAGTTCCTGTTCGGACATCCGAAGGATATTGAGGCCAAGTTCGAGAAGATGAGGATCTATTACGAAAGGATTACTGCCGACAAGGGAGACGACAGGTACAATGTCGTGGATCTCAGATTTAAAGGGCAGATCGTCTGCAAGGACACCGAAGTAGAAAATAAGAAGAATAAATAATATGTCAGAGTTTACAGAGCAGCACATTGTCGCAGTTGACCTTGGAACATCCAAGATCGCACTGATCGTCGCTAAGATCTATGGTGACGATGTTCAGGTCGTATATTACAAAGAGACAGCATCCGCCGGCATACAATACAGCGGAGTATCCAACATGGTGCAGGCATGCACACCTCTCACCCACCTTGTCAAGGATGCAGAGGAGGCATTGAACATCAAGATCAATCATGCTGTCATAGGCATGCCGAAATGGCCTATCAGACAGGAAAGCAACAGCGGAAAGATCATGGATAGAGGTGATTACACTGAAATCCTGCAAGAAGATGTTGACAACCTGAAGAGGTTTGCTCAGGAAACCTATCCGCTGCAGTCAGTCGAAAGGGAGGCTATATACGGAGCGGTCGCACAGTCGTTCTCTGACGGGGAAAGCTTCCAGATCAAGGAGGCTGACATCGTAGGTATGTCCAGCGATGTCCTTGAAGGTCACTTCAAGATCTTCATCGGCAAAAGAAAAGAACTTATGAACGCTGACTCGCTGCTTGCAAAGGCAGGATTGTCAGCTGTAAAGAAATACTTCAACGCAGACGCTACAGCTCAGGTCGTCCTCAACGAGACCGAGATGGAGAATGGTGTGGCTCTTGTGGATATCGGAGGCGGCAGCACATCCGTCACCATCTATCATGACAGCATCATGCGCCATTACGCGTCCATACCTTTCGGAGGCAAGAATGTCACTCAAGACATCAAGAGCGAGCTGCAGATAACAGAGCGTCTTGCAGAAAACATCAAGCTCGCCTTCGGAGCATGCATACCTGAGAAGCTGCAGAACATGAGCGAGAAGGTGCTCCGTATTGTAGACAACAATACCGATCAGGACAAGCAGGTTCCTGTCAAGTACCTGTCTGAAATCATCACTGCGCGAATGGAGGAGATCATAGAGGCTGTCCTTTATGAGATCAAGGAAAGCGGGCTAGCCGAGCACCTCAGATGTGGAATTGTAATTACAGGAGGCGCTGCACAGACTGCAAACCTGGGAATGCTCATCAATGAGATGTCAGGTTACAAGGTCAGAATCGGTTACCCGAGAAAGGATGTTTCCGAGTATGATGTAGACGGAACACACGAAACCTCAGCTTCATCTGCACTAGGACTACTCATGGCGGCCTTGAGGGACAACATGGTCAGCTGCGCAGTGGATATGTACGAACCGGAATCCCGCCCTATTGAGGTTGAGACTAAAAAGGAGGAAGAGCCAGTTGAAGAGGTTGAGGTTATTGAAGACACCGAGGAGGTAGCAGAAGAAATGGAAGAGGAGATTGAGGAAGCAGAGGAAGCAGAAGAGGTAAAGGAAAGAAAGCCGAAGGAAGAGAAGCCAAAAGAGGAGAAGTGGAAATTCCTGAAGGTACTTTGGGGCAAGGCTCAGAGCATTGGAGAAGAACTTAACAAGTACGTTGACGGCATCACCGACTCTGACGACGAAGATAACAATGAGTAAGAAATTTTAAAGGACACGCAACCATGATGGATACAGATGTAATTCCAGTAGACTGGATACCAGAAAACTCGATAATAAAGGTAATCGGAGTAGGTGGCGGAGGATGCAACGCTGTAAACTACATGTACAACAAGCGTATAGAGGGCTGTTCTTTCATTGTGTGCAACACTGACAAGCAGTCGCTCGACAAGAGCCCTGTACCTATCAAGATTCAGCTCGGCAGCGGCCTTGGAGCAGGATGTAATCCTACCGAGGGACGCAATGCGGCATTGAACGCTCAGGAGGAGATTACAGAAAAGGTGCTTAACAGCAAGACCGACATGCTCTTCATAACTGCCGGAATGGGTGGTGGAACAGGTACAGGAGCAGCGCCGGTAATCGCTTCAATGGCAAAGAACAAAGGAATCCTGACTGTCGGAGTAGTAACCCTTCCTTTCAAGAATGAAGGAAACGAGTCTTTGTCAAAGGCTATCGACGGCATCTATGAGCTTCAGAAGAATGTAGACAGCCTTCTCATCATAAACAATGAGAAGATCTACACACATTATGGTTCTCTGCTCATCCACGATGCGTTCCCTAAGACAGACGAGGTACTTGCCACAGCCGTTCAGGGAATCACCGAGATCATCAACAAGCCAGGTTATGTCAATGTGGACTTCAAGGACGTGAAGGCGATGATGACAGGAAGCGGAATGGCGCTTATGGGATGTGGTGCCGGCACAGGAAAGAACCGAATCAAGGACGCTGTTGCTGGTGCGTTATCATCACCTCTTCTCAATGACTTTGACATCAAGACAGCCAAGAACGTACTGATAAACATCACATCGGGATACAACGAGAAAGGCCTTCTTATGGATGACCTCGCCGAGATCGACAGGCTTCTGACCGAGCAGTTCGGCGAGAATGCGAACAGATTCAAGAGAGGTATCGTATATGAGACCGACAAGGAGTTCGGAGACAAGGTCAACATCACCGTGATCGCGACAGGATTCGAGATGAAAAGGCTCAACGAGATCACTGACGTAAAGATCGGAAACATTATAATGATTGACAGCAACTTCAAGTACAGCAGGGATGTTGCATTGAATTCGGGAGTTGACCTTCCTGAGGTCAGCAGCACAAAGATCGGCTTCAACAGCTCAAGCATCAAGAACACCTTCAGATTCAGAAGAGAAGGCAGACCTGTGCTTCTTGTCAGTGAGAAGGATTCTAAAAAGGAACTTGAGACCGTAGCGGCAATCAGAAGAAAAACACAGAATTAAAAACTTACAACATATGACACGCAAGACAAGAGTAAGATTTGCACCGTCACCAACAGGACCTCTCCACATGGGAGGTGTCAGAACGGCGCTTTACAACTACCTTTTCGCCAAGCAGAGAGGTGGTGACTTCATCATCCGTATCGAGGACACAGACTCTCAGAGATTCGTTCCGGGAGCAGAGAAATACATCATAGAGGCACTCAACTGGTGCGGCATCATTCCTGACGAGGGAGTTGATGCAGCAGGAAATGTAGTGGAGACCGCATCAGAGCGTCACCCGCATGCTCCATACAGGCAGAGCCAGAGAAAGCCTATCTACCGTCAGTATGCCGAGCAGCTCGTGGAGAACGGATTCGCTTACTATGCATTCGATACAGCAGAGGAACTCGGTGCAAAGCGCGCGGAAATGGAGGCAAACGGCCAGACATTCATCTACGGCCAGACTACCCGTATGGGCCTTCGCAACTCGCTTGTAATGTCTGAGGCTGAGGTTAAGGAACTTCTTGAGACCCGCACAGACTGGACAATACGCTTCAAGATGCCTGAGAACAGAGTCGTGAAGATGGATGACCTCATCCGCGGACACGTTGAAGTCAACACATCTACTCTTGACGACAAGGTCCTCTGGAAGAGAGCTGACGAGCTTCCGACATATCACCTTGCAAATATCGTCGATGACCACCTCATGGAGATCACTGAGGTTATCCGCGGCGAGGAGTGGCTTCCTTCGCTTCCGCTTCATTACCTCCTTTATGAGGCATTCGGCTGGACTGACACTCAGCCACGCTTCGCGCACCTTTCACTCCTTCTCAAGCCGGACGGAAAGGGCAAGCT
>JAEIGA010015499.1_pt1 | contig 11604 bp, 23 predicted proteins | sample 9270691 | NCBI WGS metagenome assembly JAEIGA01 (sample SAMN17057246, study PRJNA624740) | gut metagenome | biome: biome; isolation source: fecal sample | host: Bos grunniens | place: China: Xizang | collected 2019
ACTTTCAGAAACAAACAGGGGAGATGCCGGATTTGGATCAAGCGGAATATAAAAGGAGGAAGAACATAATGAGAGACTATTCTTATATGATTGGAAACAAATATGGAAATTGGTTAATTAATTCTGTTTTTTATATTCAAAAAGGAAAAATTAATAGACCATATGCTAATTGTACTTGTATTTGTGGAAATGAAAAATCAGTAAGAATAGATGGAATATTAAAAGGACTTTCTACAAATTGTGGATGTATAAAATATTCCAACCTAAACAAAAAACACGGGGGAGCAAATACACGACTTTATCGTATTTGGTTAGGTATGAAAGCAAGATGTTATAATTCTAAAAATCCAGAATATAAAAATTATGGTGGAAGAGGAATTTTAATATCAGAAGAATGGATGGACTTCTCTATTTTTAGAGAATGGGCATTAAATAATGAATATGCTGAAAATCTGACAATTGAACGCATTGATGTAAATAGCATTTATTGTAAAGAAAATTGTAAATGGATAACTAAAAGTGAACAATTAAAAAACACAACAAAAACAATTTTTATTACATATAAAGGTGAAACATTATGCGCAATGGATTGGAGTAAAAAATTAGGCATTCCAAATAATGTATTAATACATCGTTATAAAAGCGGGTTACCATTAGATTTAGTTTTTTCAAAAACAAGATTTAAGGGTAAAAGTTTTAATAATATTAAGGAGATAAACAATGGCAAATGATGTTAATTCAGTTGTTTTAATTGGTCGGCTTACGCAGGATTTGGGAGCTGATGAAAGAAGTTTTGGTTACGTTGGAAACGGACAGGCAAGAGCAAATGTAAGCATTGCAGTAAACCGTTCAAAAAAAGAAGGAGACCAGTGGGTAGATGAAGTAAATTACTTCAATGTAACTATCTGGGGAAAGACTGCAGAAAATCTTAAACCATATCTTACAAAGGGAAAACAGATATGTGTTGAAGGTCACTTGAAACAGGACCGCTGGGAAAAAGACGGACAGAAACAGAGCAGAGTTTCAATTGTTGCTGATAATGTTCAGTTATTAGGCGGCAAGAGTGAAGCTGATAATTCTTCAACATCAACTTATGCCAAACAGTACAACAATCAGCAGAGTGCCGGAAAACCAAAGTTTGAACCTGCAAATAATCAGCAGTCAAATAATGCCGGATATTCAGATGGGAGTGATTTCCCAGAAGATATTCCATTCTAAAAAAAAGAAGAATGAGCGTATTGCCGAACAGGTTCAAATATTACTAGATGTATTTGGTGGAACGCTCATAAAGGGTGGGGAAAATGAGAATTAAAATCATAGACTTGGGAAATAGAAAAATATATCGTAAAAAGTTTAATGAGAATACAGTAACAAATATTTACTGTTTTGCTTGCGGTTTTGTAATTGCTATGATGATTGCAGTTGCAATGTTTAATTAGTTATTTACGGCTAGGGCAGTATTCTGTCCCAAACAATTACCCGTACTGTCCGATGCCGTTTCTTTTCTTCGTATGAAGAAATATTTTAATTATCCAGATAGGAGAAACAAAACAATGTCAGACAAATTAAATCCACAGGAAGAAATCGTAAAACGATATCTTGATGAACAATCTACAAAAGACGAAGCATTAAGAGCTTTATATGTTCCGTCAAAAATTAAAAACTGTTTTGAATACATTAGAGCACAAGCTAAGAAACAGGCGAAAAATGGTTGCGCAATGGTTGAAGATTCTGTTGTTTATAAATGGGCAAGAGATTATTATCTCGAAGAACTTCCAAAGAAAGCAGAAAAAGCAGATGTTGAAATTGTAACTAAAAAAGCCGAAGTTTCGCCGGAAGTTCAGGATTTGCTTAATAAAGCAGATAAAGTCATTGCTGAAAAGAAAGAAGTAACTGTCATTAAAAATGGTGTCAAATATGACAAAGATGGTTTTGGTTTACTTTTTGATGATATGGACTAAGGGGGGAAGCAATGAATATTTGTACTTATGCTGACCGCTTGGAAATCGAAGATGGTAAACTCGTCAGAATTTTAAAGGCACTTTCAAAAGCAAAAAAGATGCAGGGAAAAGAACTGGATATTTATAAAGAATATGAAAATGGTGTAACTCTCTGCAGAAATGTTTATTATAACGCCTATGGTGGTTACCGCATTGCTTTTCCAAACGAAAAAACAAGTCTTTATAGAGAGGGCTATTGTTCATTTATACAGGAGCTTGAAGAATATGGAAAATGCAATATTCCTGCATTTAAGTATTACAGTCGGGATCCAAACGAAGAAGAAAAAGAATTGATTTATTCTTTATATCCAGATTTCAAATATGTACTTAAAAAATGGAATGGGTCAATTTATAAAACTTTGGTAATTCTTAATATCTGGAAAGAACATAAAGAAGTAGAATTTATGCTTGCCGCCGGATATGAAGTATTGGCATTTAATAAATCATTCTGGAAATTGTCTGAAGCAAAGAAAAAAGAAATTATATCTTTCTTGAAACAACACCCGGAATATAAATCAAAACAGCTTGCAAGTATTCAGACAGTTATTAAGTATAACTTAACAAATCAACATTTATTGGAATATGAATCATTTTGCGATTGTAATGGAAAAGTAAAATATGACGTATTCAGGTATCTTGAAAAAGCCGGATTGGATGACTGGTCCGGGGTTCAGTTATACCGAGATTATTGGAATCTGCTTAAACAAACAAACCATAATAAAAAAGATAACTACTGGCGATTTCCGAAAAACCTTGCGCAAAAACATAATGAACTTCTGAAAGAAGTTGAGCAGATTAATCTTGCAAAAGATGTTGAAAAGCTCAAACCAAAACAGGAAAGATATCTAAAAGCAGTAAAAAAATTGCTTAAATATAATATGGAAATTGATGGTTACAGCGTATACATTCCAAGTACTGTTGAAGATATTAGTTATCAGGCAAGAGTTTTACATCAATGCTTAATTCAATGCGATTATGTTTCCAAAGTCATTAATAAAGAATGCGTTCTTGTATTTATCAAGAAAAATGGTTGTCCTGTTGCTACGGCTCAATTACTTAAAGGAAATAAAATCGGACAGTTTTATGCCAATGAGTTGGATAGAAATAACTGTTTACCAAGTCCAGAAGTAAAAGCCGTAATGAATAAATGGATTGAATTAAAGGCGGCGACATAAATGGAAATTAAGGGTAAAGTACATTGCTTATTCGAGCAGTCAGGCACTTTTAAAAATGAGTTTATAAAACTTGGAATTCCGGCAGAAGATTACGACATTCAAAATAACTTCGGGCAGACCGACCACGTTATAGATTTATTTGATGAAATTAACAGAGCATATAATAATCTGACAAGACAAGACAAGACAAGACAAGACAAGACAAGACAAGACATTATTCGACACAATCGATCCTTGTCAAGACTTGGTTATTGCTTTTTTTCCTTGCATTTATTTTTCAGCGGTCAGTCAAATGGAGTTTTCCCTTAATTGTCATAATTACAAAGGGTGGAGCAATGAAAAGAAAATTGACCATATCATAGAGCGGTCCAGATTAAGACAGGACTTCTATGAAATATTAATACGATTTTGTGGAGTTTGTTTAGCAATGGGAATTAGAATGATTTTTGAAAATCCTTGGAGTATGCAGACATATCTCAAAGCCAACTTTATAAAAGCCCCGGACATTGTGGATATGAACAGAATGGAAAGGGGAGACTTTTATATGAAGCCGACTGCTTATTGGTTTTGGAATTGCGAACCTACACACGGATTTTCAAGACAAAATGACAAACCGAAGAAATCTATTGTTTATGCAAAGAAAGCAAGTAGAACAGGTTTATGTTCTGAAGAACGTTCAATGATAAGTCCAGATTATGCAAGAAACTGGATTTGTGATTTTGTACTTGGAAAATATCAGCCGGAAATTTCAGGTCCGACTTTATTTGATATGGAGGAATATATTCAATGAGAAAAAATAAAATACCAATTAAAAAAGTTCAGATTGCTTTTTCAAATGCTATAAAACGCAGAGACTGTCGTTGTATGATCCGAGATTATGAACCTTGTAACGGACAGTTGGAATGTAGTCATTTTTTTACACAGGGCGCAAATCCATCATTGATGTTTTATCCCGATAATGCTTATGCACAATGCAGTAGACACCATTGGAACCATCATAATAAAAAAGAATCTGCGAACGTATATAAAAATTGGTTGCTTGAAAATCATTTTGAAGAAGCTGATTTTATGGCAAGAAACAGAAACAATTTTATCAAGTATACAGACGAATTAAAAGCAAAAATAATTGAGCTTTGCAATGCTGACAAACTTGATGAACTTAAAGAATTAATTGAGGGGGAATTAGTATGATTTTTGGAAGAAAAAAAATAAAAAAGGCAAAAGAAATAATAAAAGATTTGCTTTTTATAATAGACCATATACAAGATGAATTTACGACAGTTAGGCAACACGATATTAGATATAAAAATGCAAAAGATTTTATAAAGGAGGAATAAAATGTTTTACAATTTCAAATGCCAGAATTGTGGAGAAGTACAAGAGAAAGAAATCTGCGTAAAAGATTATGACAGATTAAAGAATTCACAAACTTGTTCTAAATGCGGCGGTACTCTTAAAAGAATTATTGAGTGGACCGGGATTGCAGAAGGTAAAGGTCAAGGATGGTGTGGAAAAAGCCATGGGAATATAATTTAATATGGCAATATTAAACTATGGAGGTTTAAAATTATGAGTAAACATTCAAGGCTTAATAATATTTTTCGTGGAATGAAAATGCGTTGTTATTGTTCTAATGCCAAAGATTACGAACGTTATGGTGGAAGGGGAATAACAATTTGTGATGAATGGCTTAATACTGAACACGCAAAAGGTGCGCATAATTCTTCTGTTGGATTTCAAATGTTCAAAAATTGGGCTTTAGAAAATGGTTATGCAGACGATTTAACAATTGACCGTATAGATGTAAATAAAGGATATAGCCCCGAAAATTGCAGGTGGGTTTCAATGAAAGTACAATGTAATAACCGGCGTAATAATCATTATGTAACTTATAAGGGAAAAACACAGTCACTTTCAGATTGGTGTAGAGAATTGAATTTAAATTATGAAAAAGTTTTGTCAAAAATACAAAGGTGTAATTGGTCAGCAGAACAAGTATTACAAATTGCGACAAGCTCTAATTCTAATGGTTGGTGTGGAAAATCAACCGGTAATGCCATTTAAGGAGTTACAATGTTTGATAAAACACAACCAATTTATAACAGATTTGAAACAGGAGATAAAACTCTTAATTGGATCCTGCATATTTTACATCAAGATAAAAATATAGCGGAAAAAGAAATGGAGAATAGTATTGCAAAAGATACAGCACTTTCTAATTTCAATTGCGCTATTAATTGGATTTATCAGCTTAATAAAGACAGACGGGAAATTCTTAATCAGAAAATTATAATTAATTATCTGAAAAAAGAACTTATAAAAAAATCATATTGCCGACAGGTGATGAAAAGACAGTATAGAGAATTGAAGCAGAAATATGATGCTTTATTAAAGGATATAAATAATGGAAAAAAAGAAAGTCATAATGAAAATTGAAAACTTTTCGCATAAAGACGGAATGCTTTTATTATCAACAAGTTATTATGAAATAAGAGCAGTCTTGAAAGATATAATAGAATTATGCGAAAAGAAATACAGCGGTTTTATTCGTCTTGAAATATCTCCGCCATATAGAGCAAGAACTACGGAAGTAGGCGGTCAAAACCGGCATATATGGGGTCATATACAGCAGATAGCACAAGAAACTGGAAATGATATTGTTGATGTAGAAGATTATATCAAACAAAGAGCAACTCGCAGAGGTTATCCAGTTCACGAAAATAAAATGAATGGAGAAATAAAACCTGTAAGTATGAAAGGTATTGATACAGTTGAAGCAAATTATTTGATTGATGAATTGCATCAACTTGCGGCGGAACTAAATATAATTCTTGATGAAGGAGAATGGTAATGAAAAAAGTATTAAGAGATTTAACAACAGAATTACAGACAATCTGTCATAACGGAATGAGCGATTGCGAAGTCGGCATTAAAGTTTTAGATGGATATTATAAAATCGGAAATATAAAAAAAGAAATAGTCAGCGGCGAAAAACCAAGAGAAATATTTGTAATAGAAGCAGAGGTAGAAAAATGAGATTCAGATTATTAAATAAAAATCCACTTTATGATTATCGTGAAGCGTGCAAAATTACACAGGGAATTGATTTATGGGAAGATTTGGATATTAACAAAATATTTAAACCAAAAGATGAAATTATATTTTGGGTTAAGCAAATAGTTGCCAATCATTCCACAATAAGAAGTATTCATTTTAGATTGGTTGATAATAGACCAAAATCTGTTGTTATGCAGATTATCCGAGCTACAAAAGGACATCCGCAACCAGAAGTAGAAAGCAGTCGTCCAGATTGGCACAATGGAAAAGAAAGAAGTTCAAATCCTTACGAAGATAAATTATTTATGCAGGACCATACTGCAGAGAGTTTTATCGAAATGGCAAAGCAAAGATTATGTGCGAGAACAGAAGAAAAAACACAGAAAGCAATGCAAGAAATGGTATTTGCATTAAGAGAAAGTAAAGAGCCTTTTTTGCGAGCTGTCGGTTTATGTTGTCACGCAAATTGTTGGTGGCACGGTGGTCACTGTCCAGAAATAAAAGGTTGCGAAGGAGTAACTAAAATTTCAGATATTATTATTACAGATTATCAATTGAATAAGTCGGGAGAAAAATAATGGAAACTGTTTCGATCCCGCAGAAAAGACAATATTGCGATAAAACCGGCAAGGTATGTTATTCTCAAAAAGATGCAAACGAAACAATCAGTTTTTTCAAAAATGGTCATAGAAATCATAAATGGGGACACAGGGGAAAACAGATACCACAGAGAAGTTATTATTGCGAATATTGTAAATCATATCATTTAACTCATTACAAAAAATAACAAAAAAAAATTTATTTTCTCTCTTTAGAAAAACAAAGGGGTATCTTAGAATAATTATAAAGAAACTTCGCACAAGCGAAGTAAGGAGATACAAATGACCAGAGAAAAGAAAGAACTTCTTAAACAGTTGGAATCAACTTATATTGCAGAAAATCTTGATTATAGCATTGGCGAACTTAGTGAAAAAGCAATTCAGGCTTTAGATGATTATTACTATGAAATTAGAATGCCAATACTTAAAAGACTTAATGAATTAATGCACGGACGTCTTAATGACTATTTTCAAGCTGCTGTTATTTAGGTGATAAAAATGAATAAAAAGCAAATAGAAGCAAAATTATTAGCAGAATTAGAAATGATTACAAAATTAAATCCTAAGCAGCCAAGTGGATGCGAAATTTGCGTTTATAAAAACATTGATACATTTTGCCAAAAAAATAGAAATATTTATTTTAAGGGCAATTCTTGTATGTATTTTAAGAAATAGGGGGAATATTATGCTTTTAGTTTATGTCTTAAAAGATAATCTTGGTGACTGTTCAAATAATGGTATATCAGCCAGATATGACAGATTACAAATGATTTCAGAAAGCGAAATGCTTGATTTTGTAGGCAATACAGAAAATGTAGTAGTAAGAATTGACCGTTTGCTTTTTGGAAAAATAATGCCGGTTTTAGTTCCTTTTGAGCTTTATAGAGATTATAAAACCCACAGACTTCCAGTAATGTTTGGCGGCAATTTTGCTTATACATCTGATTCAAGATTTAATTGGGATTATCCGCTTCCAATTCACGACAGAGTTGAAAGCTGGGAAGAATACGAATCTTATAGAAATTAAAGGAGGAAAAGCAATGTCTGAGATTTTAGAAGAAGTAAGCGAAGAAACAAAAGCTCGTATTCTTGCTTATCTCAATGAAAAAGAATTACAGGAGAATTAGGATGATCTTTTACAACAACGAATGGAAAGTTTCGGGAGAAGTTTTTTACTTGAAAGAGTTACAGGGTGAATTTGCCTGCTCATTAAAAATCAGCGGAATTGCAAAACGATCAGATGTATTTTCTTCAAGTAAATTGGAATTGCCTTGTCTTTTGACACAATCAGTATATGACGAAGCAAAACGACTTGGAATGAGAGTTAGACATAATGCTACTTTTAGCGGACATCTTGAAAGCTGGTGTAATAAAAGTAGTAGTCACCCAAAAATTTATTTTATTGCAGATAAAGTTGAATCAATAGGAGGTTACAAATGAATCAAATTAATAGTTTAATTTTGGAAGGAAACGTAGTAACAGACTGTGTTGTTACAGAACCAAAACCAGATTTTCTTGTTGGCAAGTTTACAATGGAAGTAGGCAGATTTTACAAAAACAAAGATAACGAAATGACAAAAGAATCCAGTTATTTTGAAATCGAATGTTATGAATGTATGACAAAACTGCTTTCTTCAAAAATTACCAAAGGTCGTGGGATCCGAGTTGTAGGCAGAATTAAATCTGAATGTATTACAAATTTGGATAATAGAAAATATTCCAGAGTTTTTGTAGTTGCCGAACATATTGAGTTTAAACCATTTTCACAAAAGCAGGAGGAAGAAAATGTTTGTAATAAGAATTAATGATGGACATAGAGAATATGTTTCAACATCGCATCCAAATTGGTTAAATCTGCTTAATGGTACTACAACAAAAAAAGAATATGCAACGAAGTTTTATACCAAAAAAGAAGCAGAAGAATTTAAAAGCAAGCTCGAATCAGATGGTTATGATATTGCCGGAGATTCAGCATATTTCAGATTTAAAGTAGTAAGATACTAAGGAGGTAGACAATGATTTATGGTTTTAGTCCGTTTGGTTATGAGGGAGCAATCATAACAATTGAAACAGATTTGCGTAAAGGTATTCCGGCAACAGATATTGTAGGATTTGCAGACGGAAGTATTAAAGAATCCAGAGAACGAGTTCAATGTGCAATTAAGAACAGCGGTTTTGAATATCCACCAGAAAGAGTTCTTATATCTTTAAGTCCTTGCGATTTGCGAAAAGAGGGAGTCGGTTTTGATTTGCCGATTGCTCTTTCAATTATAGAAGCAAGCAAAAAAGAAGAAATGGAACATTCTTCTAATACACAGGTATTGGTAATGGGAGAATTGGAATTGAGTGGTAAAATCAGATGCGTAAAAGGTATTTATTCTGCATTGCAGACTGCGGTTGCTAATGGTATTAAATATGCAATCATTCCAAAAAATGCAGAAAAAGAACCAGATGGAATACTTTGCCACAGGGCTGATACTTTGGAAGAAGCGTTTTATGCTCTACAAAATCTTGAAGAAGATATTACTGATGAAGCATATAATGAAATGCTTTCAAAACAAAAATCTACAGGATCCAAAAATAAAATTGAGTTTGAAGATTTTGACTTCAAAGACAATTTTGACAATATTGAGAATGGATTGAAATTTGCAATGGCAGTAGCTATCGCCGGTCGGCATAATATGGCAGTTTGGGGAAGTCCCGGATGCGGTAAAACAATGGCTTTACAAAACTTGCCTTTAATTATGCCTAAACTTTTGCCGGAAGAAGAAGCATCAACAAAAAGAATATGGAGTTTAGCAGGACTTCTTAAACCCACAGAAGAAATAAAAAATCGACCATTCAGGATACCACATCAGACAGCAAGTATTGAAGGTATTTGTGGCGGCGGACCAAACTGCAGACCGGGAGAAATATCACTGGCTCATAATGGAGTTTTATTTCTTGATGAAGCTGCAGAGTTTAGGAGTTCAGTTTTACAGATGCTAAGAGTTCCGCTTGAAACAAAAAATATTACACTTAGCCGAGCTGGTCGCTCTACAGTTTATCCTGCAAACTTTCAGTTATTTATGACAACAAATCCTTGTCCTTGCGGTAATTATGGCAGTAAGGATAAAATCTGTCTTTGTTCGGCTAAGTCAATAGATTTGTATTGGAAAAAGTTTTCTGCGCCATTATTTGACAGAATAGAAATCAGATACGATTGCAACAATCCAATTGAGACTAATTTTATGACATTGGAAATGGTCCGGGATTTGATTTCAAATGCTTGGGAACGACAGCTTAAAAGACAGGGAAAACTCAATAATGAACTTACTCCACAGGAGATTTCAGATTATGTCAAATTGACTTCAGACGCACAGTATTGCCTTGATGAAGCTATCAAAAAATATGGTTATTCTCCAAGAACAATCAGCAATATTCTTAAATTATCAAGAACTATTACAGATATGTTTGTAGATAAGGAAACCACAGAAATTGAAGCAGTATGGCTACCCGAAGCAATTAAACTTCATCCTGAAGTGCCAGCGTTTGGTTTTAATGACAATTACTAAAAATAAATCGGAGAGAGTTTTATTCTGGAGGTAAGCAATGGAGCAATTACTTTTTGATTTTGAAGAAAAATCAGTAAATACGCATGTAAAAGAACTCAAAGAAAATGAAGAAGATTTTGAGTTTTATCCGACAACGCAGGAGATTGTAGATTGTCTTGTAGACCATATATCAGAAAAAGAAAGTTATGGGGAAAAAGAATATAAAACTCCATACAATTCGATTTTGGATATTGGTTGTGGAAATGGTTCTTTTTTCAAAAAGTTTGATAATACGAAACAGGTCAAATATAATTCTTCGCTTAAATATGCAAGTAAAAAATTAATTTATCAAAGATACGGGATCGAAAAGTCTTATATTCTTTATGAACAGTTGCCGGATGAAATTGTACTGCTTGGAAGTGATTTCAATGAGCAGACACTTATTGATAAACAAGTAGGTTTGATTTTTTGCAATCCACCATATTCAGAATATGAACAATGGACTGAAAAAATCATAATGCAGGGTAATTGCGATGCCATTGCTTTAGTCATTCCAGAACGTTGGAAGAATAATGAAAGAATTGCTTATGCTCTTAAAAAACGAAATATGAAAGCAGAAATTCTTGGAACTTTCGATTTTGAAAATGCTGATAGAAAAGCAAGAGCAAAAGTTGATTTACTGTTTATTACTTTTGAAAAAAGAGGATTTTCAAATAACTTAAACAGATATGTTTATGAAACAGAAGTAAAAACAGACCCTTTCGATATTTGGTTTGAAGAAACTTTTAAGATTAATGCAGAAAAAGAAGAAAAGCCGGAATATGAAAAAACTCAACAGAAAAAAGATGAACTTATAGAAAAGGGTGATACCGCTGAAATGCTTGTAAAGTTTTACAATGCTGATATGGAAAAACTTTATAATAATTATAGGGCATTGGAAAAATTGGATCCTGCAATTTTCAAAGAATTAAAAGTTGATGTAAAAGGACTTAAAGAAAGTCTTAAATCCAGAATTAATGGTTTGAAGCATATTTATTGGGATATGCTTTTTAAGAAATACAACAGAATTACAAAACGACTTACAAGCTCCGGGCGGCGAAAAGTCATTGAGAAACTCAATAATAATACAGCCATTGATTTTACAATAAATAATATTTATCAGCTTACAATGTGGCTTATTAAAAACAGTAATAAAATGTTTGATGAACAGATTTCCGAGTTTTTCTTGGAACTTTGTAAT
>JAEIGA010015500.1_pt1 | contig 11603 bp, 10 predicted proteins | sample 9270691 | NCBI WGS metagenome assembly JAEIGA01 (sample SAMN17057246, study PRJNA624740) | gut metagenome | biome: biome; isolation source: fecal sample | host: Bos grunniens | place: China: Xizang | collected 2019
CGTGTCGTTGATCGGCAGGATCTGGATCACCTTCATGCCGCTCTTCTGAGCCCAATCGACCATCTTCTTCAGGTCGTAGAACTCACCCACGCCGAAGCTCTCCTCCGAGCGGAGCGAGAAGACCGGAATGGCTACACCGGCACCCTTCCAGGGGGCCTGCGACGAGCGGTAGCGCATCTCCGTGAGGGTGGTGCACTCCTTCGTGGCGGGCATCTTCTGCTCCCAGTAGCGGTTCGAGCCGGCCTCCCAGCTTACGACCTCACCCGTCGAAGCCTTCTTGATTACATACTTATAGGCAAAGCCTGCGGTGAGTTTGGCAGCCTTGAAAGCCACCTTCCAGGTAGGATAGCAGGCATCGCTCATCGGGAGTGCCTTCTCAGCATCCCAGTTGCCGAGCACGGCGGGCTCACCCACCACGCAGAGTACCTCGTCGGGACGTACCATCGGAGCCTCGACCTGCAGGAGGATCGTGCCGGGAGCGGCCACGGCCTCTTTCTGACGCTTTTGGCGCGAGAAGATACCCTCGGTGAAGGCAGACGAGAAGAGCGAAGCCTCCTCGGGCATATCCGACCAGCGGTCGATCAAGCGGCAGCTCTCCACGCTCTTGTTGGCGGCAAAGCGGTGCCAGCGACCTCCCCACTCTTCGCGCAGGAGTTGATTCTGCTCACCTTCCACCTGGTAACGGTAGTCGAAAGCAGCTCCCTCGGGAACTTCGAGGGCGAGCGTCCACAGACCCTCCTGGTAGCGCATGGCATAGACGGGCTCCAGATTCAGACGCTCGGCATCGGCGGGATGAATTACCACCACAAGGTTTTCACCCCATGCGGTGGCATATTCCAACTGAAAATTGATTTTCATAGAATGTATTGCTATTAAATTTGAAAGTTTCTCAATTAACCAAACAAAGATACGATCTTTTTTGCAGATTTCCAAAACAATCCGCAAGAACGAGAAACCAAACTTAGGATTCGGAGAGCATCAATCGGTAGCCAATGCCGCGAATCGAGAGAATTTTCACGCGGGGATCGCGTGCCAGGCGACGCCTCAGGCGCGAAACAATCACATTGAGCGAACGGAGATTAAAGAAGGTATCCTCGCCCCAAAGTTCGCGCAAAAGAGCCGTAAGTTCGACTACCTCCCCCATTCTCCGGCAAAGACGCAGCAAGACCTCGGCCTCCCGACTCGGAAGTTCTTCGACCTCTTCGCCAAAGGATAGGCGAGAAGAGGGAACATCCAACCGATAGCCCCCGATTTCGTAACACCTCTCTTCCTGCTCCGTGCGAGGGGCGAAACGGGCCAAGAGGGCCTCCAAGCGGACAATCAACTCGTCGATGGCAAAGGGTTTTCGGAGGTAGTCGTTGCCGCCCGACTCAAACCCCTTGACCACATCCTCGGTCGTCGAGCGCGCCGTCAGAAAGAGAATCGGAGCCCGACACCCCTCTTTGCGTAGGCGACGAGCCAACGTAAAGCCGTCCATGCGGGGCATCATCACATCGGCCACAACCACATCGGGTTGCCATTGGCGAACCCTTCCCAATGCCTCTTCGCCATCGAAGGCCAAAGAGACCTCAAAGCCTCGATCCGAGAGCGTATCACTCAATATCTCGGCCAACATGCGCTCATCCTCGGCCAGCAGAAGTTTTCTCTTCGATTTCATTGTCGGGAAGTGTGATAAAGATGGTTGTACCTCGTCCAAGCGTGCTCTTGGCCCAAATTTGACCGCCATGGCCCTCCACCACGCGCTTGGCATAGTAGAGGCCGAGGCCGAAGCCACGCACATTCTGCACGTCGCCCGAGGGAATGCGATAGAATTTTTCAAAAATAGGGTTCAGGTGCTTCGACTCCATGCCGTGGCCGTTGTCCTTGACCCTGAGCTCCACGCCCTCTGCAGTACGAAGGGCCGAGATCTCGATCGTGAGGGCTTCGTCGGAGTATTTCAGCGCATTATCAAGCAGAGTCTGCAACACATTTTGCAGATGGAAGCGATCGGCCTGGAGGGTGAAATCCTTCGGAATCTCATTCTTGAAGGTGATTGGGCGTGATCCCACCCGGAATTGGTGCATGATCTTCTCGACCAGCGGATGCAGGAGGATCGGCTCCTTGTGGTAGCTCTCCTTGGTGTCGACCGAGAGCGAGAGGATGCGATCGACCATCGTGTGGAGTTCACGAAGTTGCAGGCCCACCATCTCCAGGTAGCGAGCGCGTCGCTCGGGGTCGCTGTCGGCTTCAAAATTCCGAAGGGCCTCGTTGGCCGCCATGGCCACTGAGATTGGAGTTTTCAATTCGTGAGTGATGTTCTGCGTCAGGTCGCGGCGCATCTCTTCCAGGCTCTTTTGGCGGAACCAGGTGCGCATGAGGTAGTAGAAGAGTGCCGCCATCAGCAGCACGATGGCCACCGACGAGAGGATCAGTCCGCTCATCTCGCGACGAAATTCGGCATGGGGCACATCCATATAGACATGGAGCCGAAAGTAACCGTCGTCGTCGATCTCGATCTCCTGAACAAAGGGATTGCTAAGGGCCTCCACATCACCGCGCCGCATCATCACCCGTCCGTTGTCGCCCAGGTAACTGACCACCTCCAATACATAGGGCTCCAGGGCATCCAACTCCAAAAGATTCGGATCGAAATAGAGGGCAAAATCCGCCAGGTCGATCTGCACGCGGTCGCTGCTCTGCAAGCCCGGAATGGCATCCATGCGAAACGAACGATAGACGCTCTTATAGGCCGCCATGCGCACTCGGCGCTCGAAATCGGCCACTCGGTCGCGATACATCCGCCACACCCAGAGTCCCTGCACCACAGAGAGCAGGAGCAGGGCCCCGACCGCCATCAGGGCGATCTTTCGAAAGAGGTTGCGTTCGTTCATGGAGAATTGTTTTCGTAAGACAAAGGTAACTCATTTCGACCAAAAAGAAAAGGCCGTTAACACTTCTTAACAAAACTTAACACTCCGTTAACCTTTTTTGGGGTAAAGAGTCTATATCTTTGCATCAGGAAAAGCGCAATTCCAAAAAAAGTAAGGTTTGTTTAAAAAAACGAAAACTATGAAGCGTTTAGTATTGTGTTTGTTGGTGGCCTCGATGGCGTTCACGGCCTCGGCCCAACAGAAAATTCACGGACGAGTAACCAACATTGAGGGCTATCCGATCTCGGGGGCCACCGTCTGCGTCGAAGGGGCGGAGAAGGGCGCCGTTGCCCAGACCGACAAGGAGGGTTACTATCAGATGCCCTCCATCAAGTCGGGGAATGAGCACTACGTTTTTTCTTGCCCCGGTTACGAAAGCAAAAAGATCCATCTAAAAGCCAAAGGAGAGGCCGAGATCAATGTCAGCCTGAACAAGATCCAGCAGCCGGAGAAGACCCTCTATGTGGTGGATGGGCGCATCAGCTCGAAGGCCGAGGTGGATGGTTTGTCGCCCGATCTGATTGCCGGCATGAATATCATGAAGGGGATCGAAAGTGCCATCATCATCACCACGAAACAGAAAGAAACCGAGGTGGTCGAAATCGGTTCGAAACCCTTTGACGGACAGCTTGTTGGGGGTGTGGCGGCTGTAGGTGAGTCGGGTGCCATCCCCTTTATGCTGGTGAATGATGATAAGAATGCACTGCTGACGACGATGGTTACCGTCGATAAAAACAGTGGCGTGGAGATCTCCGATTACGCGGGCGAGAAGTCCATTCGCATCCTGAAGGGCGGCGAGGAGGTTGCGCTCAACGATAAGGAGGTCTTGGTGGTGGTATGCCATGCCGACGGCACCTTCCGCACGGGCAACCCGGGCATCCTCAAGGAGATCAGTCCCAAAGTGATCCGTACCATCTCGGTGCTTAAAGACGATCGTGCCCGCGAAATGTTGCGCGAATACAACCTGAACCAGGAACTTCCGGCCGGGGGAGTCATCTGGGTGGCGCTCGGACAGCCCGAAATGAAGATCTACAAGGCCAAGCCGGTCAATTAAACCGCGGGGAAGGAGAGGCGTAGGAGCTATGGGGGAATAGGAGGAAACATGGTATGGGGTAAGGCCCCATGACTCCTGCCCCCTTCCCCCGTTCCCCTTCTCTCAACCGCGAGAAAGCGTACCGATTTTTTTAATCCTATGTAATTATCCCATACAAATTCTACTTCTCATGAAAAAGTTAAGTTTGATCTTCATCGCCCTGTGCGGCTTGGTTGCCTGCCATTCCATCCCCAAGGAGTATTACGAGGTGGAGGGCCGAGTCGAAGGGGTGGACGACGGAGTTGTCTTTACCCTCTTCCGTATCAACGGCCAGGCCGGCATGGGGATCGACCACGACACGCTGCGCGACGGCCGATTCTTCTTCCGCGTGAAGCCCGATACCGAAGGGCGCGAGCACATGACCATTCTCTGTTGGCGCGATGACTTCCCGAGCATGGCTCTCCACTTTTGGGCCGGGGCGGGTGAGCGCGTGCGCATCAAGGGCAAGGATAAATTGATCTACGGCTGGGAGGTGAAGAGCCCCGCCCCCGAAAATCGCTCGTGGTACGCCTACAACGCCTGCGCCGGCGACCTCTACGAGGAGTTGCAGCGTCTCTCCATCGAGGAGAACACCCTCCGCATGAAGGCCCAAAACGAGGGGCTCGACCCGGCTTCCGCGCAGTCGCTGTGGGACTCCCTGGGTCGACTGCAAATGAAACTCATCCCCCAAATTCATAGCCGTCAGATCGAGCACATGAAGCGAGTGGAGATGGACGAGATCGGTTTGATACACCTTGAGGAGATGGCCAACCTCTGTAAATACGACCCCGAGGGGTATCCCCATCGCCAAGCGGTGGAGGAGCTCTACAATGCGTTGGGCGAGGAGTGGAAGAGTCATTCCACGGCCGAGCGTATCCGCGCGTTGCTCTATCCCGTCAAGACGGTGGCGTTGAACGAACCGATGGTCGATGGCGAACTCTACGACCTGGAGGGGAACAAACATACCCTCACGGAGCTTCGCGGGCAGTACATCCTGCTCGACTTTTGGAGTGCTGGTTGCGGCCCCTGCATGATGGCCCTTCCGGAGATGGCCGAGATTGCCAAGCAGTATGAAGGTCGTCTGCAGGTGGTGAGCATTACGACCGACCCCGACGACCTCTGGCGCAAGAGCTCGGCCGAACACCCCATGGCGTGGCACAATTGGAGCGACGGAAAGGAGCGTATGGGGCTCTACGCCTACTACGACCAGCAGGGTATTCCGAGTTATACGCTGATCTCCCCCGAGGGGAGGGTTATCGACCGCTGGATGGGCTACGGTTCGGGCAGCCTGAAACAGAAGGTGGCCGAACATATCCAATAAGCGGAAATGCTAAAGGTGTAATAATCTTGTAAAGAGTAGATTAAGCAACTGAACCTCGAATTATTACTTCGTAATTTTTGCTTCACCTTTCCGAGATGCAATTAGGAGTGGCGATTATCGCCACGACAAGCCCCTCCTTTGTCAAAGGAGGGGTTTGGGGAGGAATGTCAATATTTTTATATTTAGTGAATTGATGATAAATTTAATAGTACAATTTTTAGTTTTCCTTTTTGGTCACCTTTAGGTGGCGGATTTTGTTTGAAATGTGCTGTCGTGTTTACACGAAAAGCACGATTTCAAACAAAATCAACGGAGCGAAGCTCACAAAAAGGGAAACCAAAATATTGCACCAAGAATAGCCGAATTGCGGAGTTTGTATACAAAAAGGAGCCCGAAAGGCTCCTTTTTGCGTATGGACTTATTGCTGGCCGAGCAGTTGCTCGCGAAGTTCCGCGCAGGCCTTCTCGGGATGATCCCGATCAAACCAAAAGCCGCCGATGCCTTCGCGCTCGGCTGCTTCGATATTCTCGCGCCGATCGTCGATAAAGAGGCACTCTTCCCCTTGCAGTTCGTAGCGCTCCTTGATGATTTGGTAGATGCGCGGCTCGGGCTTTACGACATGCTCCTCGCAGGAGATCACCTCGCCGTCGAAGGAGCGGTAAACGGGGCGTGTGCGCAGGAAGTCGATAAACTCGCGCGACATATTCGAGAGGACATAGAGGCGATAGCCGGCCCCCTTTAGATCGCGGATCAGGGCCTCGGTGGGGGCGATCTCCTCCTGCTTGTCGATGGCCAGGCGCACATACTCCACGCATTGCTCACGGCTCACCCCTTTTTCGCGACACAGCAGATCGATCACCTCGTCGAGTGAGTAGGTGCCGCGGTCGTACTCCTCCCAAAAGAGGGGCATCTTGGGGAAGCGCACAAAGGCAAAAAAGTCGATGAAGTCGGGGGTGCACTTCTTCGGGTCGCGTCGGAAGAGGACTCCTCCCAGGTCGAAAATGATGTTTTTTATCTTCGAGTTTTGCATGATTTTTTCTTAAAGGTTCCGCCAAAGGTAGTAAAAAGTGATGAATTTTGTCTAATTTTGTGGAGAAAATCTTCGAAGATGGAACGTGAAAAAGTGGTCATAACCCCTCGCTCGGGGTTGATTCTCGAGGGAGGTGGTATGCGCGGGGTCTTTACCTGCGGGGTGCTCGATTCGCTGATGGATCGCGGGATTCGCTTTCCCTACACGATCGGGGTAAGTGCCGGTGCCTGCAACGGACTCTCGTACCTGTCGCGACAGCGCGGGAGGGCTAAGTATAGCAACATCGACCTCTTGGAAAAACACCGATATATCGGATTGAAACACCTGATTCTCAAAGGAAACATCATGGATTTCGACCTCTTGTTCGATGAATTTCCCAACCGCATCTTGCCTTACGATTACGCTGCCTACGCCTCTACGGAGGAGCGTTACGAGATGGTAACGACCGACTGCCTGACGGGCCGCGCCTGCTATTGGGAGGAGAAGCACTCTCCCGAGCGCATCATCGAGATTGTGCGGGCCTCGAGCAGCCTTCCGTTTGTCTGTCCGATTGCCTGCGTCGATGGGCGTCCGATGCTCGATGGCGGTATTGCCGACTCGATCCCTTTGGAGCGTGCCCGAGCCCTCGGCTACTCTGATAACGTGGTGGTGCTGACCCGTAACAAGGGGTATCGCAAGCCCGAGAAGCCCACACCGGTCCCCTTTCCGTTCTATCGGAAGTACCCCGCCCTGCGCGAAGCCATCGCCCGCCGCAACCACCTCTACAACGAGCAGATTGCCCGCGTCGAGGCCTTGGAGCGTAGGGGTGAGTTGACGGTCATCCGCCCCCAGGTGCCCATTCTAATTGGCCGCCTGGAGCGTGATACCCGAAAATTGCTCGACCTTTACGAGGAGGGGTATCGTCTGGCTGCACAGATCGAATTCTTGACTCAACATCCATAATACTTTTTCCGATGGCGATTAAACTCGACTTTCAACCCGCTTTTGACCCCCTCTTCGCCCAAAGCAAGTGGTGGGGAGCCGCTGATCTCCCTTCGGATTGGGACTATCCCCGTAACGAGGAGGGTGAGCCGCTTCATTTTCTTTGCCAGATTCGTTGCGAGGAGTTGATCCCCTACGATAAACAGGGGCTTCTGCCCCACGCGGGGATGCTCTACTTCTTTGCCGCCATCGGGGAGTATATCGAGCACCTTGATCTGGCCGAAGGCCATTGCGGGCTGGGGGAGTGGCCACAGGATGCTTTTCGCGTACTCCATGCCCCCTCTTGTGATAATCTGCACTCTTGTCCGATCACCTACGACGATGGCGAGGCGGCCTACCTACCGGCCGAGCGCATCATCTTTTCCGAGGTAGAATCCTCCTACGACCGCTTCAAATTGCTGGGCAGGCCCTATTACGAAGAGATTGCAGAACTCTATTCCGACTCCCTCTCCCTCTTGCAGATCGACGAAGAGGAGCGTTGGGGATTGCGCCTCTATGATTGCGGCATGCTCTGCTTTTTGATCACCCCCGAAGCCCTGCGCCACCACGCCTGGGAGGAGGTGCGCCTCTATTTTCACTCCTTTTAGCGTGGGGGTTCCTTTCTGCCTTTTTTTTCGATGAGGTTTTCGGGAGGCTTGAATCTTGAAAACTTTTGCCTATCTTTGCACCCGAATAACACCAAACGTATGAATAAGGTATCGGAAAACCCTTTCAAAAACCGAATGAGCAATCAGACCGCCTTTTTGGTGGTTTCAACCCTCTTTGTAAGCCTCTATTTGGTCTCTAATGTGATGGCCGTCAAGGTGATCGACCTTTTCGGACTCTTCTATTTCGATGCGGGAACCATCACCTTCCCCTTTGCCTACATGTTGGGCGATGTGCTGACCGAGTTGTGGGGCTACCGCACGGCCAAGCGGGTGATTTGGATGACCCTCTTCTGTAACATTCTGATGGTGATTTGCACGCAGATCGGCGTGTGGCTTCCCTCGCCCGACTACCTGGCAGAGACCGCCACGGCCTACAACCACATCTTCACCTATGTGCCGCGCATCGTGCTCGGCTCGCTCGTGGGATTCCTTTTGGGTGAGCTCTCGAACGCCTGGATCATGGAGCGCATCAAAGAGAAGACAAAAGGCAAACGCCTTTGGGTGCGTACCATCGGAAGTTCGATGGTGGCCTACCTCTTCGACTCGCTCCCCTTTGTGCTGATCGGATTCCTCGGTACGGTCTCGACCCACGACCTGGTGATGATGATTCTCTTTCAGTATGGAGCCAAACTCTTGATCGAGGCTGTTTTGGGTACTCCAATGGCCTATTTGGTGATCCATTGGATCAAAGAACATTCGGATTATGTTGGAACGCTACACAAAAATTAAGGGGCACTTTCCGCGCGAAATGGTGCTGCTCCAGGGGATGGGATGTCGCTGGTGCCGATGCACCTTCTGCGACTACCACGAGGATGTGAGTGGCGATCCGTTCGAGGTGAATCGCCCCATTTTAGAGCAGATAACCGGTGAATTTGGCGTGCTTGATGTGATCAATTCGGGCTCCTGCCTGGAACTCGATGAGCAGACTCTTTTGCTCCTTGCCCAGGTGGTGCGCGACCGAAAAATCAGGATCCTTTGGTTCGAGGCGCACTACATGTATCGCTTCCGCTTGGCCGAATTTGCCGCCCGCTTCCCCTCGGTGGAGGTGAAGTTCCGTTGTGGGGTGGAGAGTTTCGATCCTACCCTTCGCGCAAAATGGAACAAGGGGATCCCCGCAGAGGTTACCCCTGAGGAGATCGCCCGCTGGTTCTGTGGAGTCTGCCTGCTCTGCTGTACCCAAGGGGAGACTCGCGAACGCATTGAGCGCGATATCGCCATCGCCCGCGAAAAGTTCGAGTATGCCAGCGTGAACCTCTTTTGCAACAACCACACGGCCGTTCGGCGCGATGAGGAGTTGGCCGAATGGTTTCTCCGCGACCTCTATCCGCAACTGAAAGAGGATCCCCGCTTGGAGATCCTCCTCAATAACACCGACTTGGGGGTGGGGTAGTCCCACTCCCTTTTTTTTACGCCTTGCGGCAGGCGATTAACTCATAGAGCAAGGGGGTGAAATCCTCTTCGGGGCCGGCGTGGTAGACCTGGAAGCCGAGTTCGCGGGCCGTTTGGATGTTCTTCGCGCTGTCGTCGATAAAGAGGGTGCGCTCGGGGGTCATGCCGCTGTGCTCGATCATCACGCGGAAGATCTCCGCCCCGGGCTTCAGCAGCCCCATCTCGTAACTCAGATAGGGCTCTTCGATGTAGTCCTCCATCTTCAGACCATCGGCCGTGAAGAGTCGCTCGCGTACATAGGGCATCACAAACTCGTTGATGTTCGAGAGGCCGCAGACCTTGAACCCCGCCTCGCGCAGGGCCCGTATGGCGCGGAGTTTCACGACGGGAATCGTGCCCAGGAAGGCGATGTAGGCCCCTTGCACCTGCTCGTAGGTGATCGAGTCGTTGCCCGAATCCTCGCGGATCAAGGCCACGAGTTCCTCGCCTGTGATCTCGCCCGCCTCGAGCTTCTGCAAAATATCCGAGGGGCCGTAGAGCGAGATCATCTCCTCGGCTTGGGGATAACCGATTGCGCGAAAGGCCTCGACACACTTCTCGCGGTAGAGGTCGATCAGCACGCCCCCAAAATCAAATACTACGGTATCAATTGCTTTGAACATACTTTATTGAATTAGGATTCCCAATCTGTTCACTTTTTGTATTTCTCTAAAATTTGGCCACAGGACGGATCACATAGGCCGATTTTATGGTTTTGCTCCCCTCGCATGCCCGCTTGTTGCCCGCCATTTGCAGGTACCAGAAGGCGTATTTGTTCGACTCCGAGGAGGAGGCATATTTTCGGGCTGTCAGCGGTTCTCCGCCCTTCTCTTTGAGCGTATTGTTCACGGCATTGAGCGTGGCGCTGTTCAGGGCGAGATCCTCCAACTCACCGATAGCCGGCAGATACCAACCCTTTCCCGATCGCTCACACCAGGTGAAGGCCGAGTATTTTGACTTCATATTGCTCTTTGCGACCAGAGCATGATTCTCTTCTCCGTCATACTTGTCGGTTCCCAACACCTGCAAATAGCTTGAGTTGTAATTAAACCACGTCAAAGCCACATAATCCTCGTTCATGTGTACGATCTTGCCGTGCTTGCCCGTGGCATCGACCTCAAAGACCACACCCTTCAGACCGTTTTGGTCGTAGTAGTCGCCCACTTGGTAGCTCTTCTCCGTGCCCGATGAGGTGGCTTCGGCGGTTGTCGTTTCCGTGCTTGCCGAGGCGGAGGTTTGCTTTTTCAGCGTCGGGTTGATCGAGCTGACGGCATCGCGCACCAGGGTGAGGGTCTCGCTGTGGGTTTCGTAGCCCTCTTTGCTGATTTCGAGCGTGTGGCGGCCGGCCAGCACCTCGTTGCTCTGCCAGGGGGTCTTGCCCACGACCTTGCCATCCAACTTCACCTCGGCACCGAAGGGGGTGGTGTTGATCTTCAGCATGCTGTAGATCGGGGTGGGCATTTGGAGGGTGAAGGTGCGCGAATCCTCGGCCGTGACGGAGATATTCTCCTTGCAGGGCTCATACCCCTCGGTGCGGCTCTCCACGGCATAGGTGCCGGCATTGAGACGGCCCGACCAGCGGCCCGTGGCTACCTTTTCGCCGCGCAGCCAGATCTCCGAGTGGGGATAGGGGGCTTGGATGGTAATCTGCGCGAAGTTGGCCTTCAGCGCGGTGCGAACCGGCTTGGTTTCGCCGTCCGTAATCGAGATATTTTCGCCATAGGCGATGTAGCCCTCGCTGAGGAGTTGCATGAAGTAGTTGCCGCTCTCGAGCTTGATCTTGCAGGGCGAGGTGCCCTTGACCTCGCTGTCGATCATCACCGTGGCTCCCACGGGGGAGACCTCTACATCCAACCAACCGAAGGCGGGCTTCAGATCGATCTTCAGCGCGGTGGTCTCCGTAGCCACGATTTCGAAACTTCCCGTTTGGGTGTGGTACTGCGGAGCGGCCACCCGATAGGTGTGGTTCCCTAAGGAGAGCTCGGCTGCGAGGGCCCCCTCCGTAAGCGGGTGGACCATGTTGTCGATCAGCACCGTGGCGTTTTCGGGGCTCACCTCTAAGGTGACATAGTTGGTCTCGACCTTGTGCTTTTTGGGGCCCGACTCGGGCACCAGCAGGTAGAGCACATAGGTCTTATGCCCCTCGATCTTTTGGTTGAAGGTATAGGTGAAGGGCAGAAATCCCTGGGCATTGACGGTGATACTCGTCGAGCCC
>JAEIGA010015501.1_pt1 | contig 11602 bp, 7 predicted proteins | sample 9270691 | NCBI WGS metagenome assembly JAEIGA01 (sample SAMN17057246, study PRJNA624740) | gut metagenome | biome: biome; isolation source: fecal sample | host: Bos grunniens | place: China: Xizang | collected 2019
GAAGGCTCCATGATTGTGTGGCGGATTGCGGAAGTCATAGACTTCGTGGCCATATTCACAGAGTTTCTTAACTACCTCAGGGAAATATTGGTTTCTCCAGCTGCTTGCAACGTATATTTTTGCCATGTTGGTTTTGGGTTAGTAATGCGAAGATAAGCATTTTATATTGAAAGCGGTCCTCCGGTGCTTGATAATATGTTGCTTATATCCGGCATTTTTCTTGAAAAGTGTTGTTTGTACGCAACACTTTGTTTATCTTTGAGATAGGTGGCAGAAGCAAAGATTTCTCACAGATTGCTGGTCTCAAGGATTCATACATATTCGCAGATGATTGGGATATGCCGGATGGAGCAAAACTCCCTCTCTGGCTGCTTTGATTGCATTTTAAGGAAGACTAAGCCATCCAGCTGGAATTCTTGCTATTTCGGGAACAAAAGAATATCTTTGAGAAGGTAATACTCACTATTATGAAAAAGATCTTAACATTTATCCTCGGACTCATCTGCATCGCAGCAACAGTCCAGGCTCAAGGACGTAGGGGAGGCCCTCCAGTGGAAGATCCTACTGGCTACAAAGACACCTATCAAGACTATTTCACAGTCGGAGTAGCTGTCAATATGAAAAACGTTACTGACCCGGCTCAGGTAGCACTCATCAAAAAGAACTTCAGCAGCATTACTGCCGAGAATGCGATGAAGCCAGGCCCTCTGCAGCCTAAAGAAGGTGAGTGGAACTGGGACAACGCAGACAAGATTGCAAACTTCTGTCGAGAAAACAACATTCCGCTGCGTGGACATACACTCTGCTGGCATAGTCAGTTTGCGGATTGGATGTTTGTAGATGAGAAGGGAAATGAGGTCAGCAAAGAGGTTTTCTATGAGAGACTTCGCACTCATATCCATACTGTTGTAAATCGTTACAAGGATATAGTATATGCCTGGGATGTAGTCAATGAGGCAATCTCTGACGGAGAGGGCACATATCGCCAGTCAAGACATTATAAGCTTTGTGGCGACGAGTTCATCGCAAAGGCTTTTGAATTTGCACGCGAAGCTGATCCAGACGCGCTTCTTTTCTACAATGACTACAATGCAGCCAATCCGGCCAAGCGAGATAAGATTTACGAAATGGTCAAGAAGATGAAGCAGGCAGGAGTTCCAATCGACGGTATCGGCATGCAGGGCCACTACAACATCTATAGCCCGTCTATGACCGACGTGGAGGCTGCAATCGAGAAATATTCGACTATCGTAGACCAGATTCACTTCACAGAGGTAGATATTCGCATCAATGAAGAGACTGGTGGCGGACTCCGCTTCAATCGCGGTCAGGACAAGGTTGTGCCTGATTACATCAGAGTTGTCCAGGAAGACCAATATGCTTCGCTTTTCAAGATCTTGCGCGAGCACAAGGATGTGGTCACAAACGTTACATTCTGGAACCTCAGCGATGCGGATTCGTGGTTGGGCGCCAACAATTATGCTCTTCCATTTGACAAGGAATACAGGCCTAAGAGAGTCTACAGCATCATCAAGAACTTCAATCCGGCTCTCGACAATGTTGAGATCAAAGAAGACTTTGTGCCTTCTGAGAAGAATCAGCCAGGACAGGAGTACCCAATGGTCAACTCTCAGGGATATGCACGCTTCCGCGTAGTTGCCCCTGATGCCAAGTCTGTAATCGTCAGCCTAGGTCTGGGAGGTCAGGGAGGCACAGTGCTTCGCAAAAATGCTGAAGGTGTCTGGATGGGCACAACAAATGGCCCAATGGACGAAGGTTTCCACTATTATCACCTCACTATTGATGGCGGTGTAGTCAACGACCCGGGTGCAAAGAACTACTATGGTTCAGTGAGATGGGAGAGCGGTATTGAGATCCCTGCAGAAGACCAGGATTTCTATGCTGTTAAGGATGTTCCTCACGGACAAGTGACACAGGTACTCTATCCGTCAGCTGCTACTGGTCAGACACTTAGAGCATTTGTCTACCTTCCTCCTCAGTATGACGGAAAGAAGAAATTCCCAGTTCTTTACCTCCAGCACGGATGGGGCGAGGACGAGACTGCTTGGAGCAATCAGGGCCACGCCAACCTCATTATGGATAACCTCATCGCAGAAGGCAAATGTGATCCATTTATCATCGTTATGACCTATGGTCTGACCAATGGAGCAAGAATCGGAGGCCTCGCAAGGTTTGACTTTACAGTATTTGAGAAGGTGCTTGTAGATGATCTCATCCCATATATCGACTCACACTTCAAGACCATCGCAAAGAAGGAGATGAGAGCTATGGCAGGTCTGTCTATGGGTGCAATGGAGACCAGAAACATCACTCTCGCACGTCCTGAGGTGTTTGGATACTACGGACTTCTCAGTGGTGGCGTATACTCTCCGGCAGACATCAAGACTCCTGATCAGGTCAAGCTGATATTCCTCAGCACAGGTGAGAAGGAAAACCCTGCAGGAGTACTCAAGGCCACAGAAGAGCTCAACGCTGCAGGCATCAAAGCAGTGGGCTATGTATCTAAGGGCACAGCTCACGAATTCCAGACCTGGAGACGCTCACTCAAAGAAATGGCACCGCTTCTCTTTAAAAAGTAGCGTCATCATTATTATAACGCAAAGAGGCTGTATCACGCGATACAGCCTCTTTGCGTTAAATTTAACGTTGAGATACTTTAATTTAGATACAATGGACCATCAAATCCAAGAGGCAAGCCGGTGATTACCCATATTGTAATTATCACTATCCAAGCCAATAGGAAAATCAATGTATATGGAATCATCAACGATATGATAGTGCCTATGCCATATTTCTCATCATATTTCTGTGCATATGTCACAATCAGAGCAAAATAGCTCATCATAGGAGTAATAACATTACTTACAGAATCACCAATACGGAATGAAGCCTGTGTGAGTCCTGGATGGAAATCGAGAAGCATGAACATAGGAATAAATACCGGAGCCAATATAGCCCATTTAGCTGACGCACTGCCCATAAATAAATTGAGGAAAGCGGATAGCAGGATGAAGCAAATGATCAGCGGAAGACCTGTAAAACCTATACCTTTGAGGAATCCCGCACCTTTAATGGCGAGGATAAGGCCCAGATTGCTATAATTAAACCAATAGATAAATTGTGCTGCAAAGAATACTAGCACAATATAAGAGGCAAGTCCCTTCATTGAGGATGTCATGTGCTTGATAACATCCTTATCGCTTTTTATGGTTCCGACAATTATTCCGTAGACCATACCAGGAACCATAAACAGTAGCATCAGGGCAACAACAATTCCTGAGAAGAAAGGAGAACGAAGCACATCCCCGGTCACAGGATCGCGAAGAATTCCATTTTTAGGAACAACTGCGAGTGCCATCAGAGCGATGAATATGACTGTCGCATAGCCGGCCCACTTGAGTCCTTTCTTCTCGATAGGGGAGAGTCCTTCTATTTTTAAGGCGGCCTCATTTCCCTCATATTTTCCGAGTCTAGGCTCTACAATCTTTTCTGTAATCCACCCACCGACAATTGTAACCATTATGGCGGAAACGACCATAAAGAAATAGTTCACCAGCGGGTTAATATACATATCAGGATCAATAATTTGGGCAGCAGAGGTTGACAAGCCGGCCAGAATTGGATCAACCGATCCGATAAGAAAATTAGACCCAAATCCTGCACTCACGCCGCAGAAAGCAGCAGCAAAGCCAGCCATCGGATGCCTGCCGAGAGCGTGGAAAATCATTGCGCCCAACGGAATCAGAATCACATACCCGACCTCAGAAGCTAAGTGCGAGAAAATACCTGCAATAATCACTGCATAGGTTATTAGTCGTTTAGGTGCACCGATGACAAGTTGTTTCACAAGAACATTAAATAAGCCGGAGCCTTCAGCTACTCCAATACCTATCATTATCACAAGAACCAGCCCTAAAGGTGGGAACTTTACAAAATTACTTTCAACATTGGTATATATCCATCTTATACCTTCTGCACTTAGCAGACTTCTGGCTTCTATTGTTTCTCCTGTTGCCGGATGAACGGCAGAAAGCCCCAAGCCAGCTCCAATTGCTGAAATAACTGCAACAATAATTGCCATTATGAAGAAGAGTGTGGCCGGATGTGGCAATTTATTACCAACTCTCTCAATAGAATCAAGGATAGAAGTAAAACGGTTTCTTGACATGGTTCTATAATTAGTATTTTTAAAGATCAATTATAACTTTCCGAAGACTTTACGCATATAATGCATCAGCTCAATATTATTATTGATGCCGAGTTTTTTATATAGATTGTTCTTATGTACTTCTACTGTCCTTTGTGAAATTCCCAGTTGATCGGCTATTTCCTTGTTTATCATACCTTTTACACATAGTTCTGCGACCTGCATCTCTCTCTTTGTGAGTTTTACATCAGGCATAACTGATGTTGACGAAGTAATGGAGAATATTTCTGATATTACCTCCTTAGGGATGTTGGACTTAGCAATAGTAAGAAGCCTGTCTTTATCAAGATTGGCTTTTACCAGGACAGCATTCTTTTCTTCAAGTGCTCTTGCCGCTTTATTTCTCATTATAGCAAGAGTGACAGACACGATAGCAAGAGCTACCAGCAGAAACAGCGCAATAGAGAGATATATGAAACGATGCTTCTGAAGCTCTATAATTTGTTCTTTCTTGAGTGTCTCATACTTAACATTAAAAGACTGCATCATCTCTGCCGAATCATTACTGTTCAAAATATTCTGCAGTTCAATATAGCGTTCAAGATGAGACAAAGCAACTTTAGGGGAGTCATCCTTATACAACTGCCATAGATCCTTTCTGACTCGAGATTCTATATACACATTTCCTGTCTCGATACAGACTTTAACACATTCGTCATAAGAATCAATAGCTGTTTGAATATCACCTGATCTAAACTCTATTTCTCCTAATTGAGCGAGAGATATCGCAAGGGAATTCAAATTATTTCCCTGACGGAAAACAGGAATAGCCTGCTCGAGTTCGGCTCTTGCTTCATTGTCAAGGCCCATCTCAATCAGGACTCCGCCTTTCTGGCTTCTTCTGACTGCAACTTTATTCCATCTGCCATCGAGGCTATCAAGCGCCAGCGCTTTATTGGCAAACTCCATAGCCTGTTGCAGTTCTCCTGATTTAAGATAAATCTCAGAAGCAACACCATAACGTATTGCAAGATAGTCGTTTCTATTTAACTTAAGCTCGACTGCAATCGCTTCATCGATGTATTTGCGCGCGATTGAAGCATCGCCATAAGTCATATATAGACCGGCTATATTATTGAGGGAGGAGCTGATATACTCGTCATTACCACTCTCTCGGTCTAGAATCAAACATTGTTCTGCATAGTTGATAGCAGAGCTCAGATTGCCCTTGAGCCGAGCTACAGCACTTGCCAGGCTAAGACAATCTGCCTTGAGGGTTCTGTCTGAGATTTTTGTTTCAAGAGCTTTATCAATACAATACTTTGACAGGTCAGTAAGGCTCACTCCATATGCCCAGTCTGCAAATAGGTAGTCAGTGCCAGCTTCAGTGTCTTCAGGATATTCCTTGACTGCAGAATTCCTGCAGTCGGCATAGACTGAATCAATTACTTCTCTTGAACAATATGAAGAAAACATCTCCTGCGGGAAGTCTGCAAACAGAATCAGCAGGGTAAACAAAAAGCGCATAATTTGAAATTTATACAAATATACAAATTATGCGCTCTTATATTATGGTCAAGTACTACTCAAAGTAGTAAATATACGATACCTGACTTGTCAGAATTATTCCCGCTTCTTCTCCGCACACAGTGTAGTAGTGATAAGTCTCATCTGCAGGGAAAGTATATCTAACGAGTTTGTGTGTAGCTTTGTAATAATGGCTGCCACTTCCTACTTCAATTTTATCTTCTTCAATTACGACGCCTTCAAGTTCTTTTGTGTGCTCGTTAGGACTATTAGAGGCATATACCTTCAAATTGAGATGGCTGTCGTTCTTTGAATAGAGCTCAATCGAATGCATTTTTCCGAGAGGCTCTGTCGAATAGAAGTACCAAGGACCAGATGCTTTGAGCGCCTGCCAGGCCTCGTCATAGTATCTGCTTAGATTCTTGTGATATCTCACCTTTCCAGGACTGAAATCAATAATATAGTCATCTGTTCCTTCAATAGGATCACACGATGAAGGGTTTCCAAAGCTATCGTGATAGAACCACCATACTTCAGGCAGACCAACTTTGAACTCAAATGTCATATAACTATCATCAATCAAGCAATGTCCCTCTGCAGGAATTGGCTTGATGTGCAATACATAATTCATCGGCTCAAGTCCATTTTCCACTTCTACCTTCCAGGTACCGTCACCATTGTCAATAGGAGTAAGCTCAGTTTTGTCATATGAAATCTCTGGATTTCCGTTCTCGTCAAATTCTCCTGCATATCCAGTCAGGTAGCAGTCATATCCAGTTGCGTTATCAACTGCTTTCCATGTAGCTGTAAAGCCATTCTTCGCCTCATTTACTTTAGGTTCGCAGTTTACGCCCTCTACGTCAGCAACGCACCACGCACCTACAGAAAAGACAGTCATTCCACCTTCTTTGAATTCTATTTTCTTCTGTTCAGCCTCAAGGTCGACTTTCCTTCTGAGTATAATTTCTTTTTCCTCCTCAATTGCAAGATATAGCTCAATGCTGAATTCATCAGTGAGTTGGCCAGAATATGTCCTTATCCAGAGATCAGCAGTGCCATCTTCCTTGATAACTGTTTCCTGAGGACAAATTATAAATGCACCATTTTGTTCTGGCATATCCTCGCTTGAAAACATTTCCATATGAGCATATTCGTCCAGAATGGTGTCATATATGATATTTCTGTTTTTTGTAAAGCTTTCTCCGACAGAAAAGATAGCTTGATTGATCGGCTTTCCTTTAAATTCGTCTAGATTAGTCAAGGTTATCTTTACTATTGTTCCCAATCTTGCAAATCTTAGTGAAACGGCATCTTTGAGCTGCTCAGAGGCTTTAATAGGCTTTGAAATCATCGCGTCGCACTGAGGGTCAAAAGACGTTGCAGTAGGGGACTGGAAATCGTTGAAAAACATCTCAATCATCATATGCGGCTCGATATAGTCACCACTATACTTAAATTGATTAGCCCAGTTTTGATATTCCTCGTCAGCAGAATTTTCCCATGAGTTCATATATGCACCGATATATGACCCATAAGCAGCAACATATTCATAACTGCTTTTGGGCTCATTATCAGTCTTAATCTCCACAGTAAATGATGCTTTTCCATCTACAATGTCTGATTCATTCAGAGGCTTGGACTGATATTCTGATATCTTCTCTCCATTATTCTCATACAATACGATATAATCTTCTGGTGTCCAAGAGCTTGCATAACCTCCCGAAACAGCCTGAATACTTGTTTTAGTTTCCGGATCAAACGCATTCAAGGTAACTGTATGTGTTTCTTGTATATTGTCTGGAGATGCAAAGTTGTCTTTCTGGCAACTGCAGATAACTGTTGATGCAACAGCGATCATACTGATAAGTACAGATGTCTTCATGTTTGTCTTCATATTAGAATGATCCTCCATCATAAATATCCTTATTCTCGTCTATATTGTCGCCAGCGCCGCCTCCAGGACCATAATTGAGATTACCATCATCTTCAACGGTATCAACTTTCTTTTTGTTGACTTTAACAACACAGCTTGCTGTCTTGTTGCCATCTTCAGTTGTTACGGTTATTGTGGCTGTTCCTGCTTTTATAGCGGTTACTTTGCCATTATCGACAGTTGCGATAGCAGTGTCGCTTGAGCTCCAAGTAATATTTTTATTTGTTGCATTATCCGGATTGACGGTAGCTGTAAGAGTGACCTCTGTTCCTTCAGTCAATTCTACAGAATCATTGCTTAATGTGACACTCTCAACCGGATAAGTCCTTGCGGTAACTGTAACAGAGCAAGTGGCTGTCTTATTTCCGTCTTGAGTGGTAACTGTAATAGTAGCAGAACCAACCTTGAGTGCTGTGACCTTTCCATTATCTACAGTAGCAATAGTATTATCGCTTGAAATCCACGAAACATTTTTGTTTGCAGCATCAGAAGGGGTTACTGTAGCAATCAAAGTGACCTGGTCGCCTTCCACAAGCTTGACAGATGTTTGATTTAAAGAAACGCCTGCGACCTTAATTGGAGCAGGGGCAGGTTTGTCACACGATGCCATCAAAAGCATAATGGCACTCAATGCTAGTAAAAGATACTTTTTCCTCATAATAGCAGGTATTAGATTATTGAGATTAATTGAATTGCAGATATAAAACAGCTACATATTTAGTCAATTAATCCCAATAAATAAAGGATATAAGTATATTTACTTAGTTTCTACTTGCCTCTAGGAAATCTTAGAAGGATTGCCAGGACTGCAAATACTCCCATAATAAAAGGGTAGTACAGATATCCTGTTATAGATAGTGCAGGGATACCGGCAAGACCTGCAGCCATGAGCATCTGGGCGCCATAAGGAATCAAGCCCTGGATAATGCAAGAAAATGTGTCAAGGATACTTGCAGTTTTGCGCGGGTCAAGACCAAACCTTTCTGTAATATCCTTAGCTATATTTCCTACACTGATGATTGCAATTGTGTTGTTGGCTGTACAGATATTTGCAAGTGAAACCAGCCCCGCAATGCTGAATTCAGCGCCACGCTTGCCGTTGATGCGACGGGTCATGCCTGATATGATAAAATCTAGACCGCCATTGACCTTTATGAGCTCAAGTATTCCGCCTGCAAGCATTGTCACGATGATGAGATCTCCCATTCCGCTGATTCCAGAGCCGATGGATTCAAGATAAGAAGTCCAAGTTAGACTTCCTCCAATCAGACCGATCATTGCGTTGATTATCAATCCTATAGTCAGCACAGCTGTCACATTCATTCCACAAAGCGAGAGCACAATTACCAGTAGATACGGAACCAAAAGGATCAGATTTACGCTCTCTGCGGCAGGGGTGTAATTTATAGAAGACCCAACAAGCAGATAAACGCCCGTAACAATGATGGCTGCAGGACCTACGATGGAGATATTTGCTTTAAACTTGTCACGCATCGAGCATCCTTGTGTGCGGGTGGCAGCGATAGTAGTATCAGAGATAAATGAGAGATTATCCCCAAAGAACGCACCTCCTACGATAATTGCACTGATAAAAGGAGTGCTGAACAATGCACCGCTCATCCCGGCAGCAGCCAGCTCTGCTGAAATGCCGGCAGCAACAGGAACCAGAGCCACAATCGTTCCGACACTAGTGCCTATAGACATCGATATGAAGCAGGCAGCTAGAAATAATCCTGCATAGAGGAAGTTGCCGGGAAGAAGCTGCAATGCAATATTAACGCAAGCATCAATTGCGCCAATTGCCTTTGCCGTTGAGGCGAATGCTCCAGCGAGCACAAAAATCCATATCATCAGCAGCACGTTCTTGTTTCCTGCACCATGTGAGAAGACAGCAATGCGCTGCTCGAGACTGCGTCCGCGACAAATCAGCACTGCATATATTGATGCAATCAGGAAAGCAGCAGAAATAGGAATCTTATAGAAATCCTTGGCAACCAGAGATGTTACAAGATAGACTCCCAGGAACACAAAGAGAGGGCTCAACGCTATCCAGCCGTTCATAGGCTTATCATCTGCGCCTTCCCATCTGCTTTTTACTGCACTGAATAACTCTGAAATATATTTATCCGGAATGATACCCATCTGTCATATAAATTGAGGTGCAAATATAAGATAAGTTAGTTGCTTTTTAGAAACTAATTGACGATTATTGTATATAAAGTTTTCAGATTATGAAAAATCTATTCTATTGTCTATTATTTATTTGTGCATCAGTAATTAACTGCTTTGCACAAGGAGGCCAATATGATGGCAATTGGTTTGATGGCCACTCATACTACACCTCAGTTTCTACTCCAGACGGTAATATCCGTTTCCAAGGAGTGTCGGCCGATGGAGAAAACAGCTTTTCTTTCTACATCAATCTTGGTTTAGGGAATTATATCTATGCTGAGGACACTCAGAATTCCGGCTTTGTCCCTATCAGAGCAGAGTATGACAACAGAGCAAACTTTATCTCGGCCGGGGGATCTACTGTTCTGGCTATCTACGACAATTACGGTCAGATCTCTTGGATTCTAGAGAAAACCACAAAGAGCAAAAATGATTGTCTTGCATCTCAACTGTGGTGGAAAGACCAGTCCATTGAGCGTGCAGCATCCGGTATGATAATGAATACCGACTACCTGGCAACAGTCTCAAAAACAGAGCTTCGATATCTCCATGAGCTACTTACCACAAAAAGTTCACTCAATTATATCGAGAAAATCAATTCGTCAATCATTGGTGCAGAGCTGGAGATTCCTGATTATACGAGGTATAATATCAATAATATCGAAGTATTGAAAGAAATACAGGCCGACGCAGCTGTAACCGTCTATGACGCTGTGGAGTTTATCAGCGCTCTTGTTTCAGGTAAAAAAGAAGTCGAAATCGGTGAGGGTGCAGTGATTAACCTTAGTGATGTCTTGAATGACGGGAGTTTATTTTCTATTGACGGAAGGTCCTGGGTTGTGGTTGACGAGGAATTTGCAAAGAATGTCAAGAAACCTACTATTATCAGCGAACCTGTATATGACGGTGGACAGCTCACGATTGCAGGAGTCGATGGACTGACCATCAAGGGCACCAAGAATTCAAGAATAATCGTCAATGCGGCTTATGCCTATGTCTTGAATTTCGTCAACTGTACAGATATCAAACTTGAAAATGTGACACTTGGACACAATGTTCCTGGATATTGTATGGGTGGCGTCGTCGGACTGTATAATTGCCAGAGTGTCACGATAGAAGACTCCGACCTCTATGGCTGTGGCGCCTATGGCATCGTCGCTGAAAACTCCGAATTTATCAAAATGAACAGGTCGTTTATCCGCGATTGCTCATATGGCATTATGCAGCTTAATAATGTACAGGACGTCGTTTTTAATAGCTGTGATTTCTTCAGGAATAAAGAGTATACAATGATTGAAGCAGACGCAGCTACCAAGGGAGTTGTCTTTGAAGAATGTCGATTTGCTCAAAATCAAGGTGTGCTTTTTATCGCTGAAGCGGAGATGAAGATGATAAATTGTGAGATCTATCATCCGTTTTCGGATGGATTTGGCAATGCGCCTCATTTGAAGATAGATGACGACACTGTGCTTCTCTTCAACAATTATCCACTTAAGCCGCGTAAGATCGGCCCTGTAGTAACAGTTCTACCATATTAATTATGATCGTCATGAAAAGAATTACAGCAATAGTCATATTGGCATTTGCGGCAATTTTTGCCGATGCCCAGACAATTATGGACAACACCAAATTGTGGGATGGTAATGTACTCTATACAGCACACGTTTATCCTGATGGCACTGTGTGGTTTGATGCCCTGGAAAATCAGGAAAAGCAATATGAGTTTACTCTCAAGAGAGTGCCTAATATGGAGGGCACATACACCCTTGAGCACACATATCTCTACGACGAAGCGCCTTTCC
>JAEIGA010015502.1_pt1 | contig 11602 bp, 8 predicted proteins | sample 9270691 | NCBI WGS metagenome assembly JAEIGA01 (sample SAMN17057246, study PRJNA624740) | gut metagenome | biome: biome; isolation source: fecal sample | host: Bos grunniens | place: China: Xizang | collected 2019
GGATAGGTTTCGCACTTGTTTTTGATATATCGCAAAAACTCTTCTCTGCATATTGCGTCAAACAGCTCTTCTTTGGTTCTATAACCGTCCATATACGCCCTCCTTTTTCAGTCTTTCCTGAAGCTTTCTTCTTCCTCTGGTCGATCTCATCTCCGTTGGCATCCAGCAGCCTTCCGTCCTCGGAGAGTCTGCTGCCATGAATGATTCCGGTGAGATCCACATCAAGGATCTTGTCATTGTATTCAAGTTTATGGTCGGAATTTATGTTTGCAAGGAAGAAATTGGTGTTGTCCTCAGCGATCATGATATGGATATTGTCCGGATCCACGATCATCCCCACCCGGTCACCGACTTTGGAGGAGTGGACCGTCTGGACAACGATCTCATTCTTTCCTGACTCTACCGTGATCTCATAATGGATCCCTTTGAAGATGACGGAAGTGACGATCCCCCGGATCGTCCCTTTGGAGGGCTCCGTAAAGATCACATCCTCCGGTCTTACTACGGCGGTGATGTGGGTACCTTCTTCAAAGTCATCCACACAGTCGAACTCTGCCCCGCAGAATCTGGCTTTCAGTTTGCCGGTCATGATCCCGTTGAAGATATTGCTGTCACCGATAAAGTCGGCGACAAATACGGTGGCGGGTTCATTGTAGATATCTTCCGGAGTGCCGATCTGCTGGATGGTCCCTTCATTCATGACCACGATCTTATCGGACATGGTGAGGGCTTCCTCCTGATCATGGGTAACATAGATAAAAGTGATGCCCAGTTCATCATGCATCTCCTTAAGTTCAAGCTGCATCTCTTTTCTCATCTTAAGGTCAAGAGCACCTAAAGGCTCATCAAGAAGAAGGATCTCCGGCTCGTTCACCAGAGCCCTGGCGATGGCCACCCTCTGCTGCTGTCCGCCGGAAAGGGTGCTGATCCGTCGGTTTTCAAAACCCTCTAAGTCCACCAGTTCAAGGACCTTCTTCACCTTTCTGCTGATGACGTTTTTCTCCATCTTTTTCTGTCTTAAGCCGAAGGAGATATTGTCGTAGATATTCATATGGGGAAAGAGGGCGTACCGCTGGAACACCGTATTGATGGGCCGCTTGTTGGGAGGAAGATGAGTGATATCCTCCCCGTTCAGCAGGATCTCCCCTTCCGTCGGCATCTCAAAACCGGCGATCATCCTGAGGGTAGTTGTCTTGCCGCATCCGGAGGGTCCCAGAAATGTGACAAATTCCCCCTGTTTTACAGAGAGATTAAAGTCGGATACCGCGACAAATCCATTATCCTCAAAGGTTTTGTTGATGTGTTTCAGCTCTATGATGTTCTTGGCATGGTCCATGAAACAAACCCTCCTGATCAATACATTTCCTAAGGTTGACAGTCCTGAAAAAACGGGCCGAAACAGCCCTTATACAGTAAGTAGGCATACTCATCCAATTTAATGTTGCATGATAATTATACCTGTTCTATATGCAAAGTCAATCAAAAATAAATGGCGGTGGTCCGGAACAAAAAAATCCACCCTGAAGCAGGAAAAAGAAGCTGTTTTCTTCTTTCTCTTCAGAATGGATCCGATGAAGCTTTTCTTCCGGTCCGGCATCCCTGTCCCAGGATGTGACAGATCCTGAAAAAATGGGGGCCAAATCGTCTTTCAGGGCTGAAAAAGGGCATAGAAAAAGCAGGAAATGATAATCCCCTGCTCTTACCACACCATTACTCGTCCAATAAATAATGGTTTCCTGTTTCAACCGACCTCATTATATTATGAAAAAACAACACAGTAAATGGTAAAAAAACATTCTTTCCTATAAATCTTTGTTATAATTTAAACCGATTATATTTTAAAAAAGTATCATTTTTTTACCCGTGAAGGAAGGTATTGCTTTTGTCTGTTTTTTTCAGTTTTTAAAAGAGTGGATGGGGGCCGGAATCCTCCCGCCGCGATCGATAAATGCGCTGCAGTCAAAGCGGTTTACCGGCATGATGGGGGCATGGCCCAGCAGACCTCCGAATTCCACCGAGTCTCCCACATCTTTTCCGATCACCGGAATGATCCGGACGGCTGTGGTCTTCTGATTGACCATGCCGAGGGCCATCTCATCCGCAATGATCCCGGAGATGGTGCTGGCTTTCACATTGCCGGGAATGGCGATCATGTCAAGCCCCACGGAACAGACACAGGTCATTGCTTCAAGCTTCTCCAGGGTAAGGGCCCCTGCTTCTACGGCGTCGATCATCCGCTGGTCCTCACTGACCGGGATAAAGGCTCCGCTTAATCCCCCAACATAGGAGGAAGCCATGACTCCGCCTTTCTTCACCTGGTCATTGAGCAGGGCCAGGGCAGCGGTGGTTCCGGGAGCACCGGCATATTCCAGGCCAATCTCCTCAAGGATCTCCCCCACGCTGTCTCCCACTGCCGGTGTAGGAGCCAGAGACAGGTCGATGATCCCGAAAGGAACACCCAGCCTTTTTGAAGCTTCCCTTGCCACAAGCTGGCCTACCCGGGTAACCTTGAAGGCGGTCTTTTTGATGGTCTCGCAGAGGACCTCGAAATTCTGGCCGCGTACATTTTCTATGGCTCTTTTCACCACTCCGGGACCGCTTACGCCCACATTGATGACACAGTCCGCCTCAGTGACTCCGTGAAAAGCACCTGCCATAAAGGGATTGTCGTCGGGGGCATTGGTGAAGACCACCAGCTTGGCATTTCCGATGGAATCCCGGTCTTTGGTAAGTTCCGATGTTTCCAGGATGATCTCCCCCAGAAGCTTAACGGCGTCCATATTGATCCCGGTCTTGGTGGATCCCACATTGACGGAGCTGCAGACCCTCTCCGTGCCGGCCAGAGCCATGGGAATGGAACGGATCAGCATCTCATCCGCCGGAGTCATCCCCTTGTTGACCAGGGCGGAATAACCTCCGATGAAATTCACGCCGACTTCATGGGCACAACGGTCCAGTTCCCGGGCAATCCGGAAGAAGTCCTCAGGCTTTTTACAGCATCTTCCCCCCACCAGGGCGATGGGTGTGACGGAGATCCGTTTGTTCACGATGGGTATGCCGTACTCCAGCTCAATGTCCTGCCCGGTCTTCACCAGGTTTTTTGCCCGATCGGTGATCTTCCGGTAAATATTATTGCAACATTCCTCGAGAGAATCACTGATGCAATCCAGGAGGCTGATCCCCATGGTGATGGTCCTGACATCAAGATTCATCTCGTGGATCATCTTATTGGTTTCAATCACTTCATTAACGTTTAACATAATCCCTCCTGCCATAAGGTCAGATCCTGTGCATCATCTGAAAGATCTCTTCATGCTGTGCCTGAATGACCACGCCGATCTTCTCACCCAGAACCTGCAGATCCCTGGCCATATCCGGGAAGCTTTTCTCCACCTCAGCGGACTCTACGATCATCATCATGTTGAAATATCCGCCTGTGATGGTCTGACTGATATCCAGGATGTTGATCCCGTTATCCGCAAGATAGGTGCAGACTTTGGCGATGATTCCTACCGAATCCTTGCCGATCACGGTGATGATGGATTTCTTTAATTCACTCATATTTTCCTCCTTATGTCATGAGGGCTGACATCATCCCAGTTCAACCCCTTATTGAAGAGGGAGTCACAATCAAACCTGATGTATATTCTTCGTTTCACTGTATGTTGGTTCCGTGCGGCTGGCGATCTTCAGACTGACCGGATGCCGGTCAAGATCTATCCCGTGAAGCGACAATTCAACCTTCACAGTCTCGTAGGCCAGATCAGCATAATTATTCTCCTTGCTCAGATGTCCGAGAAAGACATGTCTGGTATCTTCCCCGATGATCTTAGAGAGGAACTGCCCTGCCCTCTCGTTGGACATATGGCCTTTATTGCCCATGATCCTCCGCTTCAGGGGGTAGGGATAGGGTCCTACCATCAGCATATTGAGGTCGTGGTTCGACTCCACAAGAAGGGAGGAACACCCCTTCATCTTCTCCACAAGATAGTCATCAAATGTACCGAAATCCGTGGCGATCCCTGCCTTTTCCCTGCCGTCCGAGAAGGTGTAGCAGACCGGATCGGCCGCATCATGGAGTACACGGCTGGCCTCCACCCTGATGCCTTCCACCTGAAACGGGTGGTCAGGCAGGACTGAACTAAAGAGAGAAGGATCCACCTGACCCACGGAAGAATTCCCCAGGATCTGGTCAATGGTCTTCCCCGTGGCATAGACAGGAACCGGATACTTCCTGAGAAATACCCCGAGTCCTGATATGTGGTCGATGTGTTCGTGGGTGATAAAAATCCCGGATAAAGCGGCGGGATCCACAGAAAGGGACCGCAGTGTATCCACGATCCTTTTCCGGCTCACTCCGGCATCCACCAGAAAATGTCTGTTTTCTGTGCTGATCAGTATGCTGTTGCCGCTGCTGCCGCTGGCAATACTCGTCAAAATCATAGATCTGTAAAACCTTCTTTTTTAAAAACCTTCTTTAAAAACAAAAGCTGAGAACCTCAGATCAATGAGTTCTCAGCCAATAAAATCATGCCGGCCGCGGGACTTGAACCCGCACGTGGTCACCCACAACAGATTTTGAGTCTGCCTCGTCTGCCATTCCGACAGGCCGGCTTATCAACTCATCCATCGTAACATGGGTGAGTGATAAAGTCAACAAGATATCCCTGCTAAAAATACTTTTTGCTGCCCCACAGGTTGGCTTTTTTCAAATCCAGATATTCGTGATATGCGTCTTCAAGTATCTGTTTTTCGTTTGGAAATCTGAGAAGATGATAGGCCTCATGAAACTTATAGTAGCCTGAATCCACAAAGTATTCCTCACGCTGAGGCTTGGAATAATAGGAGTCTGCCATCATGAGATACCAGTGAACATCCTTATCCACCACATCATGGGCGGTATTGAATGTGTAGGAGCTCTTGCCGATATACTTGATAATGCTGGCCCTTGCACCGGTCTCTTCGCGAACCTCCCTGATGGCCGTATCCTTATAATCCTCTCCTTCTTCTACTGTTCCCTTCGGAAGAACCCATCCTTCATATCTGTTCTTGTAATTCTTGAACAGAAGCAGGATCTTCCCTCTGAAAATAACCACACCACCACAGCTTGTTGCCTTGATCATGGCATACACCTCCTGTGCAAACAATCATGGGTGTGTTCTACACTTAACATGATTATAGCAAAGATGGTGAATAATGGCAAGCAAGAAACATAACAGGCCATTCCGGAGGGTCATTCCTCATTATGCTTACCTTCATACCAGGCATCGAAGACTCTTCTTGCAATGGGTACCGCATAGGTACTGCCGGCACCGGTATTTTCCGCGATGACACAGACCACCAGTTCGGGCTTTTTCTCTCCCACATAACCAACAAACCAGGCATGGGGGCTTTTCTTTTCATTTTCTGCCGTCCCGGTCTTCCCGGCAGCCGTGTAATGATCGGACTGTAATTCCGTGGCAGTCCCCTCGGTCACTGTCTTCCGGAGCATTTTGTTGAGTGCAGAGATTGCTTCCCTGTCTTCCAGACTGACCAGTTCCCTCGGCTTGAATTCACGGACGGTTACTCTGTCACCGGCCTGGATCTTCTCGGCCAGCATGGGCCTCATCATCACGCCGTTGTTGGCGATACAGCACATGACCAGGGCGTTGTGGAGTGGAGACATGAGGGTATTTCCCTGGCCGATGACGGTCTGAGGCAGCTCACTTGCTTCCGATTCCTCCGTGATCTTAAAACGGCTTTTGGTAACGGACAGGTCGGAACTGATCCTCTTGTTAAAGAGGAGGACCTCATTAAGGTCGATCAGCTGCTTCCGGTCAAGATCACAGCCCAGTGTGACAAAAGCCGTATTGCAGGAATGGGCGAAGGCCTCATCCAGCGTCTCCTTCCCGTGTTCCGCCTCCTTATAGCAATGGATCTTCACATTGTTTACGATGGTTTCCCCTTTACATTTGTAATGAAAATCGTGATAACTGTGAAGGTGCTCCCTGATGTATTCCAGAGCCGTGATACACTTGTAGGTCGATCCCGGGGGATAAAGTCCCTGAGTATTCCGGTTCAGGAGAACACTGCTTGTTTCATCATTTATGATGTCCTCCCAGATATCGCCTAGGGTATTGGGATCATAATCCGGCTTGGATACCATGGCACGGATCTTTCCGGTGGCAGGTTCGATGGCCACCACCGCCCCCCTGTAATCATCAAGAGCGTCGTAGGCGGCCTCCTGAAGATCCGGGTCCAGTGTAGTCACCAGGTCATCCCCCGGATTCTTACGCTGGTTGATGCTGTTGGTAAGCTGGGTGGTCAGGTCGATATGGGAGGTGAGCAGCGCATAATTAAAGACTGATTCCAGTCCGCTCTGTCCGTGGTCGGCATAGCCCACCACATGAGCAAAGACCCTCCCGTAGGGGTAAACTCTCCGTTCCTCCCCATCTTCCCTTTTCGTTTCCGCCAGAGTCAGTCCGTCAGCACTCAGGATCCTGCCGCGGATGATCTGTTCCTTCAGGTTCTCTGTCCGCTTGTTGTAGGGATTGGCAATGACCCTTTCTGAATCGACCACCATAAAACGGATGAGGTAGCCGATCATCCCGAAAAAGAGCAGGACGATAAAGAGGCAGGAATAGAAGAAGTAGCGGTTGGTCCGCATAGGCCTGCCTTCTTTCGGAAGAAAGAGAGAAAACAGAGACTGAAAAATATTCTTATTCTTCATCATGCACCTCCTCTTCTTCCTCCTCCTCACGGTCAGGATAGGCGATCATGAAGATTCCCTGCATAATGGAGAAAATGATCATGGTACTGCATACTGAACTTCCGCCATAGCTGATCAGGGGCAGGGTTACACCGGTTGAAGGGATGAATTTCGTCACTCCTCCCACACAGAGGAATACCTGCATGATAAAACAGACGGAAAATCCGTAGGCCAGAAGTTTATAGAACTTGTCTTCCACATCCATGGCAATGATCACAAAATGAAGGAAGATGCCCAGATAGACAAAGATAATACAGATGGCGAAAACCAGTCCCAGTTCCTCCGCAATGGCCGAGAAGATAAAGTCGCTGTCCGCCACGGGGATATCCCGGGGCCTTCCCTGTGCCAGACCCATGCCGAACCATCCTCCGGTCCCTATGGCGAACAGGGACTGGGTGATCTGGTAACCCTTTCCGTCAATGATGGACCAGGGATCCGACCAGGCCTGAAAACGGGCACGGACATGGGAGAAAAGCCTGAAGGCCGCCAGGGAAGAGGCGGCACCTCCGAGTATTCCACCCAGAACATAGATCAGTCTTCCCGTTGCGGTATAGCACAGCACCGCAAACAGCATAAAGTAAAGAAGAGCGCCTCCAAGGTCCTTCTCCATGACCAGGACCAGCACATGAAGTGCCGCGAACAGGATGGTCACCAGCATGACTTTCAGTCCCGGAGGTTTGGCGAGGGTAGCCGCGATAAAAAAGATAAAGGTGATCTTTACAAACTCCGAGGGCTGAAGATGAAATGCCCCAAGGGAAATCCAGTTGGTGGATCCGTTTTTTGTGGCTCCGATCACAAATACCGTACAAAGGAACAAGAGTCCCAGTACTCCGTAGAGCCATCGCAGCACGCTGAGCCAGTAGGCTTTTTCCACGATAAAAGGTATGATCAGGCAGGGTATGGTTGCGATCACGACGATAAGGAACTGTTTGGCGGCCTTGTCCACGGACAGTCTTGCCAGCATGACAAAGCTTATGGCCAGAAGGAAGCAGGTGTGATTCATCAGGATCCTTGAGCTGTCCGGATAGATCTTCCTGTAGACAGCAATAAGGATCTTGAAGAAGAGGAACTGCCCCGCGTAGAGCGCAACGATCAGAGGATTCAGGGTTTCCAGGATCAGAACCAGAAAACAGATGAAATGAAAGACGTAGACAAAGAATTCCTGCCTGTCCATCCTCCTTGCCTGGGTTTCCCCCTTTGAGGGCAGAAATACCGTAAAACAGCTGAGGGCGTATATCCCGCACATGATCATCAATATGTAGTTTGAACTCCTGGAGATAAAATTAAGCATTATTCTGTTCCTGTAATAAAACTTCCCGGGTTGGCGGGAATTGTCTGTAGTTTCTTATATGAGGCTTCCTCCCAGGCCCGGTACCTGTCCGTAGCCTGTCTGACTTCCTCCGGATCTGCTCCGAAGAAGTCAAACCTGAAACGGTGGATATAAGGGATGAGGAGGGAGAGATCTTCCCCGATCAGGCTGCGTGGCGCGTCCGTCCAGATCATATTGTAGCAGGCTTTCCCGCCGGGCAGTTCCTGTCCCGGAGAGATCCAGTCAGGTGCACAATGGCAGGACATGGGCAGTCTCCGCTTTTTGAGATCCTCCAGAGAATAGATCTCTTCTTTATGGTCACATCGGTTCAGGGTGTTTTTCACACATTGTGCCGATAACATAACGGGATATCTGCCGAAGACCAGACATTCGGTCCGGACAGGCTCCCCTTGCTGAAGCACTAAAAGCCATTCCCTGTCGGACAGTTCAACCGGCATATCATAGACTGCAGGTGCCTCGGGGGAGTTCAGACCGGCGATAGCTTTGAGGGTCCCGCTGTTCCAGGAGTAATTGGAAGCGGTATAGACCCTGGGGATATCCTTCCAGGTCTCCGGCAGAAGACCGTACTCATTGATATGGTGAAGGTAGACGGCATCCCATCCTGTCCCGTCTGCAACGGTATCCTCCAGGTATCTTCCGAAAGAATCCGGTGTGACCAGACGTAGGACTCTCGGCAGGGACAGACAAACTTTTTTTCCTGCCAGGGCAGCCTTCTTCTTCAGGCGGATCAGATCCTGCAGATGAAAATGGTCCATACTAAGGATCAGACCCTCAAACAAGGAAGATCCGAGGCAGAGATCAAGGATCTTCTCCTCATAAACCTGCGCATAACAGCTGTATACCCTGGTTGGATCCCCTTTACTTATGTCTTCCTTTTCCTTTTGGAAGGTGAACCCGGCAGGTTTATCCTGTGGGACCTCCCTGCGAAAACGGTCCAGGTAGTCTTCCTGCAGACAGCGATAAGCCCTTCGGCGGAAGTCTTTCAGTGAGGAGGCAGGGAAAAAAAGTTCCCCCTCCATATCCACGGACAGGTCTTTCAGGTCATAAGGAAGATCACCGGTTTTCCTCATCTGGCGAAGGATGTCCTCCCGGGTTACGGGAGCCTTTTGCGCAGCTGCTGTAACCGGACCTTCTGTCTCCACCTCTCTCCCTCTGGAGCGAAGACGAAGAAGTGCCGGTTCATCCTGGCGGAGGATCATCTTTCCTTCCACAGGATAGCTGATCTTTCTTTCCAGGATATTTCGTTCTATATGCTGATTCAGGTTTTCATTATGTCTGCGGAAAACCGCCATCCCGGGTTTTAACCAGGGGGTTCTCGGGGCATTCAGGATCAGGTTCCAAACACCTTTTTTCTCTGTCAGGACCTGGTCCAGATCCCTGGGGACAGTGAGGGCAAGCTCATCTTCCCCTTTCCCGGGGATGATCAGCAGATCTTTTGGGGAAACCTTATCCGTCAGTTCAAGGTACAGCCTGTTCTTCCGGATGGCACTGATCCTGCCCAGTTTCCTTCCTACATGCCTGGGGGTATCTATGGACATCATGTCCGATCCGTTATGTTTACTCCAGTACCCGTCGGTAAAAGCCGTCCTTACGTAAAGCTCTTCCAGAGTCTTAAGGTCATCTTCTTTCACCCGGTAAGGCTTTTCTGAAGCACAAAGATCAAGGTAATGTCTGTAGACAGAGATCACCCCGGCAACATACTCCACATTTTTCATCCGGCCTTCCACTTTCAGGGAATCCACACCGGATTCCACAATGGAAGGCAAAGTTCTGAGGGCGTAAAGATCCCTGGGGCTCAGCAGATGACGTTCTTTTTCCGTCATGGGACGGCCCGAGGCATCGAAAGCCCGGTAAGGAAGCCGGCAGGGTTGGGCACAACGACCCCGGTTTCCGCTTCTTCCCCCGTATGTGCTGCTTAACAGGCATTGACCGGAATAGGCATAGCAGAGGGCTCCATGGATAAATACTTCCAGTTCAAGACCTGTTGCCTCCTTAATGGCCATCAGTTCTTCACGGGAAAGCTCCCGGGCCGGAACAACACGGTTCATCCCCATCTTCTTTGCAGCGAGTGCTCCCGGAATCCCTGTGATCATCATCTGGGTGCTCCCGTGGATCTCCATCTTTGGAAAATGTTCATGAATAAAAGAAGCAGCACCCAGATCCTGCACGATCACACCATCAAGGCCTGCTTCATAAAACGGCAGAAGATATTCATACAGATCTGTCTGCAGTTCCTTCTCTTTAATTAAGGTGTTCACGGTCATATAACCGCGCCGGTCATGAAAATGGAGATAATCCAGGGCCTCTGTCACAGAATCCCGGGAAATATTGCGGGCAAATGCCCTGGCCCCAAAACGGTTCCCACCGAAATATACTGCATCGGCGCCTGCAAGCACAGCCGCTTTAAGATGCTCTAAAGATCCTGCCGGAGCCAGAAGCTCCGGCAGTTTATTCTCAGGATAATTCATGTCTGGTCTCCAGCTCTATGATACGCTTCTGCATCTCATTTACCTTGGTCTTGTATTCGATCACCAGACGGTTGGCGGTATCGATGCGCATATCCTTCTCCACCAGCTCCTGTTTCAGCCGGTAGATCTCTTCTTCCTTCTCACGGTATTCTTTATTGCTCACATCCTTCTCATCCTGAACCTTGAAGAGTTCTTCCGCAAGGTTGAGGGAAAGAAGAACACTGCGGTAATCCGGGGAAAGTTTATTGAAGTTGGGATTCTCCTTCAGTTCACGGATCTTGTTATCTACATATGACGCAATCTTCTGCATGTATGCTTCACTGGAACCGCCTGATAACATGTAAACTTTTCCGTCAATGACCACAGATAATTTCGGTTTGCTGTCCGGTTTATTGTCCATCTTATGTCCTCCTTGGATACTAATATAATTCATCAGGTACTGCGATTCCCAGATGTTCATATGCGTGTCTGGTCAGTGCTCTTCCACGGGGTGTTCTCCTGATCAGGCCCCGCTGGATGAGGTAAGGTTCATATACATCTTCTATGGTTCCGGAATCCTCCCCGATGGAGGCAGCCAGTGTATCCAGGCCGACAGGTCTTCCGGAAAATTTATAGATCATTGCCTCAAGCATACGGCGGTCCGTCGCGTCGAGGCCCATGCTGTCAATATCCAGCATATCCAGTGCTTCCCGGGCGATATCCCGGCTGATCTGCCCTTCATATTTTACCTGGGCGTAGTCTCTTACCCTCCTTAGGAGTCTGTTGGCAAGACGTGGAGTCCCTCTGCTCCTGCAGCCGATCTCCAGGGCGCCCTGACTGTCGATCTTCACTCCGAGAAGGTCCGCCGAACGGCTAACGATGACTTTAAGCTCATCTACTGTGTAAAATTCCAGCCGGTTGACCACGCCGAAACGGTCCCTGAGGGGCGCGGTCAGCATCCCTGCCCGGGTGGTAGCCCCCACCAGGGTAAAGCGGGGAAGGTCAAGGCGGATGGATCTGGCTGACGGTCCCTTACCGATCAGGACATCGATCACGAAATCTTCCATGGCAGGATAC
>JAEIGA010015503.1_pt1 | contig 11602 bp, 7 predicted proteins | sample 9270691 | NCBI WGS metagenome assembly JAEIGA01 (sample SAMN17057246, study PRJNA624740) | gut metagenome | biome: biome; isolation source: fecal sample | host: Bos grunniens | place: China: Xizang | collected 2019
TTCAGTTCGCCTACGGCTCACGCGAACGTTCGTTGTCACTCACGCGAACGCTTGGGGCTTACGCCCCTACACGCGAACGCTCGCTGTCGCTCGCGCGAACGTTCGGCCTAACGGCCTCACGCGAGGAGCACCTAACGGTGCGCCAACTTCCGATTTATTGAGCAGAGCAACGGGAGGCGGCAAGGATAAACTTTTTATTTTTGCGCTGTGTAAGGGCATTATTTTTGGGGAGAGAGGGCTTTTTAGCGTTGACCCGGCGAGGCATAGAGTGTTATAGTAGCGGCGTCATGAAACGCATTACTTTTTACCTTACGCTGATGGCAGGGCTTTTTGCCGGAGCACTGCCCTGCACGAGCTTTGCGGACGATGCCGCTGACACCACCTCAGCCACCTCCTCCAAAAAGAGCAAAAAGTCTAAGAAATCCAAAAAAGGCAAGAAAGCGGAACGCAAAGTAGGCGAGCTCGGCAAGAAGCTGGAGGGCATCACCTACCTTACGGCAAACAAGCCCGACTTCGACGCCACCCACTATATTTTCATCAACTCAGCCAGCTGGTGCGGTCCCTGCAAGGCCATCATGCCCAAAATCGTAGAGCAATATGCCGAAATGAAGGCAGCCGGCGTCGAGGTCATTTTGGTAGCCAATGAGCCGGGTCCTGACGCTGCCAAGTATCTGGAAGGCTACAACGCACAATTTGCCGGGGCAGAGCCCGTGCAACTCAACGGCATCGACATTCCCAAAGGCCAGCCCATCCCGAACATGGTGCTGATGGACGCAGACGGCAAGGTCATCACCTCCGGCCATGGCCGCATGGTGCTGCAGTGGCGTCAACTCACCGGCCAGCCCGTTGTGGATGACGGCAAACCCGGAGCCGTAGCCACGGCCATTGCGGACATGAAGTTCTTGGTCGCCAAGCCCAGCAAAAAGGCCAAGTATTACATTTACCTGCACTCCTCCTCCACCTGTGTTGCCTGCAAATCCGTGATGCCCTCCATCGTCAAGGAATACAAAAAGATGAAGAGCAAGGATGTGGAAATCATCCTCCTGAGCCATGACTCTACGGAAGAAGCAGCAAAGGATTACGTCAAATCCCTGCGTACCAAGCTCCCCACCATGATGGATGCGGATGAGAACGCCCGCAAGCTGCCCGGCTACACCCCGGTAAGCGGTATTCCGCAGGCTGTTATCGTGGACAAGAACGGCAACGTGGTCAAGCAAGGTCACGGCAACATCGTGCTGGAGTGGAAGACGCTCTGCCCCTGAAACGAAAAAAATTAAAAATTCTCCAAAAATTTTGAACGAAATGGGAAGACTCGGTGTCATACCCTACAAGAGAGCACAAGTGTGCAACATTCGTGGGTGACACCACAATGTCTTTTTCATGTAATTTCAGAGTTGATTGAGTTTGGGCGGGAGCGCTGAGAAGCGTCTCCCGCTCATGTTTTAGCGGGCGGTGGCGCAAAATGTGCCTGAGCACCTGCAAACAGCTTAACATGACTGGTATTTTACTTGAAAAAACGCAGAGTATCCGCTATAATACGCGCGCATGACTACGTCACAGAAAAAGAAACCGTTTCGCATCGCTTTTCTCATCCTGGCCGGACTGGGATTAGTCGCGTTCGGGCTCACTCTGTGCACGGATGGCTCCGGGGCAAACAGCGGCAACGTCTACGAGGCTGACACCCCGCGCCACAACACCCCGGAGCGACTCATGCCCGGCATGATGCCGCTCACGGCCGAACAAATTGCCCGCATTCCCCTGGCAGATGGTTTTCAATGGCCTGTCGGCGCGCCCGGCATGGCATTCATGTATGACGCCCAGCCCTTCGGCACGGATAATCCGCAGTACGGCGGCAAACACTGCGGGCAGGACCTTAACGGCATAGGCGGCGAGAACACGGACAGCGGATGCCCGGTGCGCGCCATTGCCCGCGGTTTGGTCATCTACAGCGGGTGCCCGTCAGAGTCTTGGGGCAACATGGTCATCGTAGCCCACAGAATTCCCGGCAGCGACACCGTGCACCAAAGCATTTACGCCCACTTGGAAGAGCGCAAAGTACAAGTGGGAGATGTTTTGTACCGTGGGCAAGAGCTCGGCACCATCGGCTCCGCAAACGGGCGCTACTTTGCCCACCTGCATTTTGAGATGGCAGGCTCACGCGTGGTTGAGGCAGGCATGTCCGGCTACCACCCTGCCGGCACCATGAACAGAATAGACCCGCAACAATTCATCTCGGAGCACCCTGCCCCGAACTTCCCGGATCCCTTCCGCGACATCCTTTCACAACTCCGCCTCAATGAGGCATTCGCCCCCGGAACACGCTAACTTTTTTTCGCACAACATGAAACGCAGCACTTTACTTTTCTTATTCGCCTTCTTGCTCACTGCCGGAGTAGTGGGCGGGTTCTACTTCTACCTCGCCCAGCGCAGCCAAGAGGCCGCTGCCGGCACGGAAGAAACCGCCACGCCTACACCGGAAAAAACGACCACCCCCAAAGATGAGCAACCCGGCACCACGGTAACCACCCCCGCGGAAACCCCGACTCAGACCACTCCGGCCACCCCCGACACCACGGAAACGCCCACCACCACGCCGGAGCCCACCACCACCCCCGACAGCACGGATACCCCTGCGACGGACACCACCACGCCCGAGCAACCCGCTGAAGATAAGCCCATGGAGCTGCCGACCGACCGCTTGCCGGAAGGCGTGAAGCCCAACAACGCCGCGCATGAGGCCGTGCTCATCGTCAATGAAATGCTCAAGGACGACAAGGCCGGTGATGTTCTGCAACAACTGGTGGACGGCAAAAAGGTATCCCCGGAGGCGGCAGAGGTAATCGCCAAATGGCGTGCGGAAAACACCCCCGGCAGCGTGCAGGAAATCGGTGACACCCGCAACTACGGCGACAACACCAAGACCTACCGCTACCGCATCAGCTCCGCGGATGGCAAAAACGACTTGCTGGTAGATGTTCGCACCGACAAACAGGGCAACAACCCGTACATTATCTCCGCCACCATCGTCCCCTCCGACAAAACGGACGTGTCTGCCAACAGCGACGCCATGGTCATTGCGGAAGGCTTTATCGAAGCCGTGCGCTTGGGCAACATGGCCAAAGCCCGTGGCATGGTAGACGGCAGCAAAGTGTCCGACGCTACGGTAGCAGGCCTGTGCATGATTTTTGAAGAAGGCTCTTTCGGGCTGTGCCATGAGACCCCCATCCGCAACACCGTCATCAACGACCTGACGGCCATGTACTTGGTATACGTGGTACCGGCTCACAAGCCGGATGCAGGCCGCACGCAGGCCAATCACATTGCCATGAGCCTCAGCCACGGTGATGCCGGCTGGCGCGTATCCGCCATCGGCACGGACAACCTGCTGCGCGCTTATGAAGAGCACGCCATGCTGGAGGGTGGCCGTTTCTTCCCGATTGTGAAGAACCCGAAGGGCGGCGATTCGCTGGCTCTCTTCTTCGCCTTCGATGAGGCCGGCCTCACCCCGCGCTCCGAGCGACAGCTCCAAATCGTGGCGGAAATCCTCAAGGAAAGCAAGGGCAAGCTCGACATCTCCGGCCACACGGATGATGTGGGCGGTGAGGAGTATAACCTCAAGCTCTCCGAGCGTCGTGCCGAAGCCGTGCGCGAGGTGCTCATCCGCTACGGCGTAGCCCCGGAACAAATCACCACCAAGGGTCTCGGCAAAAATGAACCGCGCTTCTACTTAGAGGAAGGTGATGACGAGCTGGAACAAGACCGCAAACGCGGTGAAAACCGCCGCGCGGAGATTTACTTGGACTTCGAGTCATGAAGTACACCCTCAGGCCGGCACCCGGCGGACGTGATTACGCAGCGGAGCTCAACCCGGAGCAGTACGCAGCCGTAACGACGGATGCCCGCCACGCTTTGGTGATAGCCGGAGCCGGCAGCGGTAAAACCCGCACGCTTACCTACCGCGTAGCCCGCCTGCTGGAGTGCGGCGTAGCGCCATGGCGCATTTTGCTGCTCACCTTCACCAACAAGGCAGCGCGCGAGATGCTGGAGCGCGTTGCCACCCTCACGGGCACAGGTGCCGGGCAAATTTGGGGCGGCACTTTCCACTCCGTCGCGAACCGCATTTTGCGCATGCATGCGCAGCGACTCGGTTACTTACCCGGCTTCAGTATCTTGGACGGTGATGACCAGCGCGCCCTCTTCCGCGCCCTCACCAAACAATTTGCAGGCAAAACGGTAAAGAGCGACCGCTTCCCCAAGGCGGAGGTGCTGCAAAGCCTGCACAGCTTGGCCATCAACACCGGCAAAAGCTGGCAGCAAACACTCAGCTCCGACTACGCCCACCTGCAAAAGCATGAGGAGGCCATCGGCAAAATATACGAGGCGTACCGTACCCGCAAGATGGAGAGCAACGCCATGGATTTTGATGACTTGCTCACCAACCTTGTCAAGCTGCTCAAGGAGCACGCCGACATACGCGCGGACCTGCAGCAGCGCTTCCTGCACGTGCTGGTGGATGAGTACCAGGACACCAACGCCCCGCAGGCGGAAATCATCAGCCTGATGGCAGGCGGGCATGATACCGCGCTCATGGTGGTGGGTGATGATGCGCAGAGCATTTACTCCTGGCGCGGTGCGAATGTGGACCACATCTTCGAGTTCACCAACACCTACCCGGATGCCGTGGTCTACAAAATTGAGGTCAATTACCGCAGCGTGCCCGCTATTCTGGAAATTTCTAACGCAGCCATCGCCAACAACACGCGGCAATTCGCCAAAACCCTGCGCCCCGCACGCGACAACGGGGCAATGAAACCGGCCATTATCCCCGCGCCGGACAACAGAACAGAGGCCCGCTTCATTGCCCAGCGTATCGATGAGCTCATGGCAGCAGGCATTCCCGGCAAAGACATCGCCGTGCTCTACCGTGCGCACTTCCACAGTATGGATGTGCAGATGGAGCTCACCCGCAACCACATTCCCTACCGCATCACCAGCGGGCTGCGTTTCTTCGAGCAGGCTCACATTAAAGACATTGTCGCTTGGCTGCGCTTGCTCACCAACCCCAGGGATGAGGTGGCATTCCGCCGCATTGTATCCACCTTCCCTCGCGTAGGTGAAGCTACCGCCGGCAAACTGTGGCAAGGCTGGCTCACCGAGGCAGAGGCTTGGATGAACCTGCACCCCACCGCCTCCGTTATTGAGGAGCCGCACTCGCAGGTCATGGCCAAGGTGACCGTGCCCGCCACCCTCCGCCCCATCTGGTCGGCGTTCCTAGCGAATCTGGACACCCTGCACCCGGAAGACAAAGAGCTCACCCCCACGGAGCTAGTCAACCTCGTCGCAGGCTTCATGAGTGACCACATGAAAGCCACTTATGAGAATTACGAGGAGCGCTTGGAAGACATCGGCCAGCTTACCCGCTCACTGGCGGACATGGCTGACTTGGACAGCTTCCTCAGCCAGGTGGCACTCCTCAGTGAGGTGGACACCCAAACGGAGGTAGACCCGGACTGCGTCACCCTCAGCACCATACACCAAGCCAAGGGCTTGGAGTGGAAAATCGTGTTCGTCATCTTCCTCGGGGAAGGGCTGTTCCCGCACTACCGCGTGATACAGAGCGGCGACCCGGATGATTTGGAAGAAGAGTTACGCCTCTTCTACGTAGCGCTCACCCGCGCGGAAGATCAGCTGTACCTCAGCTACCCGCGCTACAACGGGCACAGCTATGACAGCCAATTCTGCCCGCCCTCACGCTTCCTCACCACCTTGCCGGAAGAGCTCTACGAGCTCTGGAACCTGTAATTTCTTACTATGCTGACTTTTCCACCGGAGCTGACGGATGAGCTTTGCCACAGGCAATGCGCATTTGCTCTGTACGCGCTGCCCGGCGGCGGCGTGGAGTTCAGCATGCAGGCAGACGGCGGTATGCAACCCGGCATTTCCGGCAAAGGTTTTGTATTGGCGACTTACGAGGGCGAACCCTCCATCATTTTAAGCGAACTCAGCGCCCCGCCCGCTGCGGAGCAATTCCCCCTGCTCCCACAGAAAAGTCCGGAGCAACCCGCCACCACGCGAGAGGAATACCACCGATTATTCGAGCTGTACACCACCACTCTCCGCAGCGGCTCAGAGCTGAACAAGCTCGTGCAGGCGCGTACGGAGGACTTCCCCACCCGCCAATTCTCCCCCACAGCCGCTTTCTGCACCCTGTGCCGCACGGCGCCGAGTGCTTTCAACGCTCTGTTCCACACAGCCGAACACGGCACTTGGCTTTGCTCCACCCCGGAAACGCTGCTGCGCGGCGAAGGCGAGCAATGGCGAACCATGGCTTTAGCAGGCTCTCGTTCCGCCACCGAAACGAAGTGGGACGCAAAAAACATGCGCGAGCACTCCCTCGTGGCGCAGCACATTCTCTCCTGCATTTCTCCGTATGCCGAGGCAGTGGAAACGCAAGGACCGCTCACCGTCTCCGCCGGGCGTATGCTGCAACACCTCTGCACCAACATCTGCTTCCGTATGCAGCCCCAGCACTTGCCGGAGCTGCTGACCGCCCTGCCCCCCACCCCTGCCGTCAGCGGATTCCCCGCCATGCCTGCCCGCAGTTTTCTGCGCTCGCACCCGGATGTTGTCCGCAGTTGCTACGCGGGGTATTTGGGGCCGGTTGCGGAAAACGCGGCCCACCTCTTTGTCACGCTGCGTTGCATGCAGGTATTCCACGACCGTTGCCGCTTGTACGCCGGCGGTGGGCTGATGCCCGATTCCCAAGAAGAGGCAGAATGGGCTGAAACCACCCTCAAAATGCAAGCCATGGCGCAGCTGCTTACGCATTGACGAGAACAAACACTTTTACCATCATGAACTTCCGCCCTATATCCACCTTATTTGTCCCCCTCGCAGCGCTGTCCCTCACCATGTGCAACGAGCAGGAGTCCACTCCGGAACCTACAGAGAAGAAAACGCCTGCTCAAGAGCAACGCCCCCAAGCCCCGGTGCCGAGCAGCAATCTGATTTTCCATGAGAGCTGGACAGCGCAACAGCGCGCGGAGTTGCAGCACATGTATGACCTGCTGGGCAACGAGGTACCGGATAATCTGATTTCTTGCAAAGACTCCGTGGATGATGTAGTAAATGAAGCTATATCAGAACTTGTTGGCACTCCTATGCAAACAGATAAGCCGGAGGAAAACGATTCCCCGAACCTGATGGACAGAGTCGCCGCTCGCTTGGCATTATCGACTTGGCGCACCTTGCTGAGCAAAACAGCAGCAAGCGGTCGCGGAGATATTTACAACAAGGATGGACTTTCCCTTGCATGGGTGGCGGTACGTCTCGGCAAAACGGAGATGGTTAAAGAGCTGGTACGCCGCGGTGCTGACCCCAACCGCCCCTATTGCGTCCGCGCACAGGGCTTCGATATTCAGGAGTCCTTATTGGGAGCTGTCGCAGCCCAATCTCATCTCGGAGCAGAACTCAGAATGACTCCGGAACAAGCGGAAGAGCTTGTTCGTTGGCTGTTGGACAATGGTGCCGACCCCAACAAATGCCAACTCAAGACTCTGGGGCTCTGCTGCCAACTGGAAATGAGAATCCATCACCGAGCCACCTGCACGGAACTCATTTTGAGCCACATGAACACTCTCCCCGAACACATGCAGTGCACTCTGGCGGCATCTCTCCTCGGCTGCGTTCCGAACTCATGGGCTACGTTTGAAAAGCTGTACAACCAAGGCATCTTTACCCGCCAAGGTATGGAAGAGGTTGAATCCGTACTCTGCGGGTTCATGCAAAACTATACGGACGACCATCCGCAAAAACTTGAGAATCTTCTCAAGCTTGGGCTCAACCCCAACTATGCCCCCGAAGCCCGCGAGGAAGATGATTTTGAAAGCGAAAAAGCTTTTGATGAGTACACCGACCTCTTTACCTGCTATCCCCCACAGCGTCCCCTAATCCATACCTTACTGGCAATATCCGCCTACGAGGATGAGCAAGAATACGTTTCTGTATACATGCAGTGTTTGGAAATCATGTTGCGCGCCGGAGCTACCGCTGAGGTAAAGGAACACATGCTGCCGGAAAACACCGAGCTCCGCAACCGTATCACGGAGTTGCTGAAACAGCACAACATTCCCATCCTCACCGAAGAAGAAGAGGATGATGACGAGGAAGAGGATGTTGAGGACGAAGACGACGAGGAATACGAAGATGAGGAATCTGATGAGGAGGAGTGCGACGAAGACGATGCAGAATCCGATGAAGAGACCGACGAGGAATATTCCGATGATGAGTCTGAGGATACCGACGCAGAAGACGAAGTGGAAGAAGAGGAAGAATAATTTGTTAAGCTTTCTTTTTACAATACTTTTTACGGCACTGCGTCAAAAATGTCGCGGAATGACGTACTGAGGTGCGCCAACCACCAAGAGTTGTGGTAATATGTGGTTGGAATGAAAATAATACCGGCTCTTGAGATGAAGGGCTGGCACACCTCTTTGTCACGCTGCGTTGCATGCAGGTATTCCATGACCGCTGCCGCTTATATGCCGGTGGTGGGCTGATGCCGGATTCCCAAGAAGAGGCAGAATGGGCGGAAACCACCCTCAAAATGCAAGCCATGGCGCAATTACTCGCTTTCTAGCACTTCATTTTGCGTCATTTTTCGCATAAAAATCAACTTTTCCTAAAAATCTGCTCGACACAGCAGCTTATTTTGTTATACTAACAAATACGGGAGGCACCCCTGTACCCCCCCGCCCGCAAAGATTCATCCAACCAATACATCATATGAAAATGAGACTACCGAAAGGGCTGTTGGCACTTGTAGCAGCTGTTGCCACAAGCACAGCATACGCAGGTTACTACACGCCGACCACGATTACGACTGAAGGAGAAATGCAGTTAGGCGCCAAAGCCTCCGAAGTTGGCGGCTATACCATTGACGCAAAAGACGGAGCAGGCACCGCAACTGTGACGGGAGATGTAACCAGTGGCTCCGCCATCTATGTTCGCGAAGGCAAATTGATTATTGGTGGCACCGACTCCCACAACACGGTTACCGTTAATACAACAGGCGGTGGTCAGCATCGCCAGGGAGATAGCCCCAACATGCTCAGCGTGGCAGGCAAAAACTCCACACTGGTCATTGACAACGCCACCCTTACAACTGACAAGGAAGTAACAACGGCCATTGGCGGTGCAGATGGCAATGGTACGCTCATCATTCAGAATGGAGGTAAGTACATTGGCTCCAACCAAGACTATTTCGTTATCGGTTATCAGTCATACAGACTTGGCACCTCCACCCCGCTTTCCTCTCACGTACAGATTGTTCACGCAACAACTCAGGGCGCGTTGGGCGCAGAAAACAGCGACAACTCCGACCTTGCGAATCGTTATCAGGGTGAATACTCTTCCGGAGCAAATGGTACGCAGTTCGGTCGCGGTGTTGTAACCGTAACCGGCAACTCTGAACTGATTGCCAGTGGTGTAAAAGAGTTCACCATGGCGCACGGCGAATTGAACGTGCTGGATAATTCCACCTTCACCACAAGCGCAAAGCCGGTATTGTTGGGATATAGCGTCGGTTGCACCTCCCTTGTCAATGTGGAGAGTGGCTCCGTGATGAACCTCAACGGTCAGTTGCAAACCGGCACCTACCAAGATGCCGAGGTTGTCATTAATGTGACAGATGCCACGGTAAATTTAAACAACTACAAGGGCTCCTTCCTTGGTTTGGGTACGTGGAGTGACGAAGCATACGATTACGTCAACAACGGCAGCACCACGGAGGTGAACCTCAATGACGGTGCCGTTATGAATGTTACAGAGGAGATGTATGTAGGCTACAGCAGCGACGCTTCCGTTAATGTTGCTGCCTCTGCTGCCATTCAGGATAGCGGAGACGCTCGCGACCGCATGTTCATTTGTGGCGCCGGCACGGTAGAAAACGCAGGCACGATTAACCTGAACATCGACATAGAAGGTGGCAAGCTGACGGCGCACAATGGCGCTGTATTTGCCGGCATTACAAACGGAGAATCCGGCTCCATGACGGTGGATGGCTCCATCACCCTGAGCGGAGCTCTCTCCATGCAGGGCGGCACGCTTACCTTGGCTATCAGCTCCGCCAACCTGCAGCAAGCCTCTATCACCGCCGCCGCCTACGATGCTCAGTCCGGTAATGTTGTGCTGCGCGCCACGGAGAACCTGAAGGCCGGTACGTACCACATCATCAACGTTACCGAAAGCGAGGATTCCGGTGAGGAACCCGGCGAAGAGTCCGGCGAAGAGTCCGGCGATGCACCGTCACAAATTTCTGCCACACAGAGCGGTGTGCAGTACACCCTCATCGGTGTGGATGGTCTGGAGACCACTTGGGAGGGCGGTGACCTGTTCCTGACGCTCGATGAGCAGCTCATCGTTGCCCGCGACCCGTTCTCCGATGCGATGATGGCCGCCAACTGGGGTGTATTCCACTCCTCACAGGCCTTCACCGGCACGCTGTGGGCACCGCGCACGGCTGCTTCCTGCACGGAGGTAGAGGGCAAGCACACCGTTTGGGCTACTGCCTACAGCAGCTTCATCAGCCAGAATGGCACCGGTAACTTCCAGGGGGCTGACTACTCCATCTACGGCGCATCCATGGGTGTGGAGACCCCGCTGGGCAAGAACCGCATCATCGGTGCTGCCTTCGGTTACGACATCGGTAAGGCTTCCATGTCCAACACCTCTGACGTAGACCAGACCTCCTGCCACATCGCCGCCTACGGTCGCGCTGCCGTATGGTGCTACGGTGAGCAGGGCAACCTCGCTATCGATTGGTCCGCCGCTTACGGCCGCACCACCTCCGAGCACACCGCCGTGGCAGGTGACTGGACACAGGACAGCTTCCAGCTGGATGCCCGCGCCACCTACAGCCGCAACCTCACCGCCCGCACTGCAGTGAGCGCCTTCTTCGGGGCTCAGTACTATGCACAGGATGATGCCTCCACCGCCCGCAGCCAGGCAGATGCCATCAAGAACTTCCGCTTGATGCTCGGCACCGGCATTCAGCAGGCCGTGACGGAGCGCACCACCGTATTCGGCGAGGCCATGCTGCGCCAGGATGTGATGCGCGACAACCCCAACGTGATGGTGGATGGCTTCCGCTACGGCTCGGGCGCTAACCCCGGCCGCTTCGGTGGCAGCATCTCCGCCGGTGTGGAGCACCAGATCAATGATGACTGGAAGGTCCGCGCCAACTACAGCTTCGAGGTTTCTGACGAGCAGAACGAGCACTCCTTCGGCGCCGGCGCCTCCTACAGCTTCTAATGTCGACCTGACTCTCTCTCCGACATTGCTACCGCAAAGGCTGTCCCCTCTCCGGGACAGCCTTTTTGCATCCCTCGGTTCAAGTTTTCAGTCGCTTGCAAACGGCGCGATAAATCGGAAGTTGGCGAGCGAAGCGAGCGGAATTCAGAGTCCTTTAGGGCGACGGACGTTAGGCAGGGGTGGAGCGGCGAAGCCGCGGAACCCCTGTTAGGGTAAGAAATTTAAATGGAACCCAGGGAACCTGTGGTGACAGAATGCGTGGCTTAAATTGCCGTATCGACCACAAAACAAA
>JAEIGA010015504.1_pt1 | contig 11602 bp, 9 predicted proteins | sample 9270691 | NCBI WGS metagenome assembly JAEIGA01 (sample SAMN17057246, study PRJNA624740) | gut metagenome | biome: biome; isolation source: fecal sample | host: Bos grunniens | place: China: Xizang | collected 2019
GGACGACCCAAAAACGTTAACAATAAAAGGAAACATAAAATGAAAAAACAATATTTAATAATTTTAGGAACAGTTTTAGCGTTAGTTCTCGCATTTTTCTTATTTGGCTCAAAACGAGTTAAATACATTACAAAACCAGTATCGCAAGAAACTATCACTCAATATGTTGAAGCTTCTGGCACAATAAAGCCAATAAATACAATTGCTGTTGGTACACAAGTCTCAGGAACTGTTGCAAAAATTTATGTGGATTATAATTCAGTTGTAAAAAAAGGGGATATGCTTGCGGAGCTGGACCCTAGCCTTTTTCAATCAAACGTCGATCAATCAACTGCTAAACTTAATAATGCAAAAGCAACTCTTGCAAGAGCTACAGCCTCTCTGAATTATAAGAAAAATAATTATCAAAGATATAAGAATCTATATGCAAAAAACTACGTTTCAAAAGACGAAGTCGAGCTTGCTTATGCAAACTATCAACAAGCACTTGCTGAAGTTGCATCTGCTAGTGCAGAGGTTAATGCGTCACAAGCAAGCTTAAATAATAATTTGACAAATTTAGGATATTCCAAAATTACTTCACCGGTTGATGGTACAGTAATTTCAAGAGCTGTCGATGTAGGGCAAACTGTTGCCGCAAGTTTTAATACTCCAACACTATTTGAGGTTGCAAAAGATTTGACTCAGATGCAAATTGAGACAAGCGTAAGCGAAGCTGATATTGGGAAAATTAAGGTCGGACAATCTGCGAAATACACGTTAGATGGATATCAAGATAAGACTTTTGAAGGAAAAGTAACTCAAGTTCGCCTTGCTAGTACAACAACAAACAATGTTGTAACTTATACTGTTATTGTTTCAGTTGATAACTCTGAAGGGTTTGTAATTCCTGGCATGACAGCAAATGTATCTATAATTACAAGCAATGTGGAGAATGCTCTTTGTGTTCCAAATCAAGCACTAAAATTCTCTCCTGCAGATAATACAAAAAAATATGAAAAACAAGGAATTTGGGTTCAAACACGAACAGGACTTCAAAGATATGAAGTCGAAGTAGGAGCTTTTGATGATAATAAAACTCAAATAATTGCAAAAGGAGTTAGTGCTGGTGATAAAGTTTGCGTAGGAACGATTGGTGGAGCTAAAAAGAAAACTTCAGGCATGAGACCACCAAGATTTTAGAAACAATAATGCAAAACTGTTGATGGTACAAGGATGGCTCAAAAGCCATCCTTGTACTATATTTTTAGTTAAATATTATAATTATTTTTATTTACTAAAGATAAAACTATTTTAGCTATACCTTTTATCACCAAAGCTATTCCTGATAGTATAGCAACTGCCCAAAAAGACATAACTGGTAAGCCTAAAATTATAATTAATCCGATTAAAAATAAAATCATTGCTGCAAATCCTTTGCAAGCAATAGAATTAAATACAGTGCGCATTTGAGCAACAAAAGCTGTAGAAGAAATACTTTCTAGAATAAAATAAACTCCAATAAGTGCAACTAACCAAAATAGACTCACTTTTGGAACTATTAATAGCAATATTCCTAAGGTTAAGACAAATAATCCTATAATAATAGACCAAAGTATATTTAGAATATAATTTCGGTTTATGATAGAAAGAATTACCTTGTAAAGTCCATAAGCTATAAAAGCAGAACTAAGCATCACTCCAAATGTAAGTGAAGTTAATTTAGGAAGTATTAGTACACATAATCCTAAAATCAACAACAATAAGCCTTCAATGAATATAAAATTCAAAAATCGTTTTTCTGACATAAAAATTTCCTCCTGAATATAGAATAAAGCTAAACTAAAAAAATTTTATTATACGGTAAGATAAAAACTTGCATAATTTTAAAAAATATTGTAAACTTTTATTAAGTTATATCTCAAATTTAGATGATAAAGAAAATGTTTTTAGTAAAACCCCGTAAAATTCGTAATAGATCAAGGCTTTTAGGTGCTGTTCAAATCAACAGTACATCATTCTTTGTTTGCAGAAATAAAGATGGACAAGTATGTTTACGAACAGGGAAAGAAGAAAAGATCCAGAAAGATATCTTGCAAAGGATGATTGATTTAAATCCTATGATAAAAAAAATACTTGATGATTATAAAATCAAGCCAAGTATTAACACTAAGACGCTGAGGGAGCTTTCTGGTGGGCATATGAATGATACTTGTAAGATTGCAGTTGGCATTTATTCTAAGCTTTCAGAAAATTTAAAATCATGTATAAATAAGAGTGCAATTAAGGAAGCGTCTATGCTTCACGACTTAGGAAAAGTTTTAATTCCATCTAAAATTATCAATAAGCCATCAAAGCTTAATAAAAAAGAACGTGAAATAATGAATATTCATTCAATATTAGGGTATGAATTATTAAAAACTCAAAAAATAGGCTTAGAGACTTTGGATTTGATAAAATATCATCACCAAAATTTGAAGCATACAGGCTATCCTGCATTGAATTGTGATCACAATCCCTCTGATATTGGTGTACAAATAATTTCGACAGCAGATAAATACAGCGCTCTTAGAGAAGCAAGAGTTTATCGTCGAAAATTAACTAGAATAGAAGCTCTTTTGATTCTCTATAAAGAAGTCTTAGAAGGTAAAATTCATAAAGATGTTTATAATGCGTTATACGAATACGCAAGAAATTTTGACGTATAGTTTCTTTTAATAGTTGAATATTTAAAAGAATTTGCAAGCGACTAAGGAATCTGCTAAAATTTATTTATGGCTGATTTGGTAGAAAAATTAAAAGAGATTGGGTTTAATTCTTACGAAGCGAAAGTCTATATTGCGCTTCTTAAAAAGCACCCAGCTACAGGATATGAAGTATCAAAACTAGCAAATATTCCTCAAGCAAGGACTTATGATACATTAAAAGTTCTTGAACAGAAGAATATAATTGCTACGACAAATTCAAAACCAGCTATGTACACTCCAATCAAGCCAAGTCGATTACTTTCTGGATATCAGAAAAAAATGAATTCAACTCTTAATTATCTTGAAAAGCACTTACCTGAAGTACAAGATAATTATAATGAGCCAATTATAAACATCAACGGAAAGCAAAATATTCAAGATAAAGTCCTTGAAATAATTCAAAATGCAAAAAAAGAAATATATATGGAGATTTGGTCGCAAGATTTTAAAATTTTTGAACAAGAGCTCTTAAATGCATATAACCGTAATGTTGAAATAAGAATTGTTGGATATGATAATTTTTCTTCACGTTTTGGCTTGATATTTCAACACGCGTTTGCAAAAGATATTGAAATGTCTCTTGGTGGAAGAATGATAATAATTGCTGCAGATGATTCAGAAGGAATTGTTGGAAAAATCTCTTCGTTTAAAAATGAAACTGATGACTTGAATATAATCTATACACAAAATAAAGGGATTGTATTTATAATAAAAGAGTTTATTGTGCACGATATGTATTTAATCGATGTTGAAGAAAACCTTGTAGAGCAAATGAAATACATTTACGGAAAAGGCTTCAAACGTCTAAAAGATAAAGTCTTAGGTGCAAATAGCTCGTATCTAATTCATTAAATCAATCTATTTCTTTGCAATTGTTCAATAATTGTTTTTATTGCAAGTTTTGTATTATCAATATATTTTTGTGCTAATTCGTTATCAAAATTACGTTGTAAAACTGTCAAAATATCAGCTTGCATATATTGATAAATAAGTACTGATTTTATTGTTGCTGATATTAAATCTGGTGAAAAAACACCTTTAGACAACATTGAAATAATATTGTTTATATGATAGAACTCTTCTTTTAAAAATTGTTCTAACTCTATCCTGAAAGGCTTTATATTATCTAAATACATAAGCTGTTTTTGTGTATTTAATTCTAAATTATTAAAATTAGTATTTTTCACACCGTTAATTAGCGCTCCGAATGATGAAATATTATATATTTCTGAATAATTAAACTCTCTAATTAGCGTTTCAAAATGTTGGATAAATGCTTCGTAATCATCTCGAGTATGCACAAAACCACCATTTACTGATTTTACTTTTACAATATTTTTCTTAATTCCATCAACAAGCATTTCTTCTTGAGAAAGTCGATTCATTCTTTCGCCATAAGAATATATAATATTATCTTTAAAAGCTAAATCAATTCCCGCAAGAACAACTTTTGAAAAGCCCATCTTTATCGCTGAAGTTAGGGCTAAAGTTGAAGCTGAACCTCCAGATTCATAAAATTTCATAAAATCATTGTATTTAGCAAGTTTTTTGATAAAGAAATCCGTTTCAGAAAAATTATATAAAACCTTTTTAAAACCTTTATTAATTAAAGTTTCATCAGCTCTTATATCGGCAATTATTGATATCTTATCAGCATGATTCAGGATGCTATCAAGGGTTCTATTCATATTCCCAGCATCTAAGCAAACAACAAAATCTGGAATAATATCTTTGCTTATCAAGTATTGAACAGCCTTATTAACCGCGAAGATAGTAAATTTATCTCTATTTGCTTTTATATTATCAATATTATCATTTAGAGATGGCCCAGCCCCTGCAATAAGTGCGGTTTGACCTTGTAGCTTATCTTCTAAGTCTGATAATAAAAAGGCTTCTTTTTCATTAATACGAGCAATGTTTTCAATAGTATTTGAGAGCCAGATTTTTGAAAATCTAATTATTGTATTGACGTCAACCATCTTGCTTTTGCAAGCATCAAAGACTTTTTGCGTCATAAGGAGAAGCTCTCTATTCTTTGTAATTGCATAATTAGGTAAATAAGCTATCTCCACTCGATCTTTTGTAAGATAAACGGAAGATAATCTTGAAATTAGCTCGTCAAGATCATTTGTTACAAATATTCTACCACTTGCAAGATGCTCTGAAAAATCCACATTGCTTAATACAAAATGTAGCAAATTAATATCTGGCTCATATATAAAGATTCTTGCTGGATATCTATTAAATGCTTCATCGAGAAGATAACCAAGCCCTATTCCAAAAGTAATAATGATATCATTTGGCCGCATTTCGTTCTTAATATTTGTATTCAGCATCTTAACTACAGCTTCTCTTGGGTTTTGCAAGTCATCAGCTGGTAATTCGTTTTTCAAAAGAACATAATCGTTTGTTGGTGTAACGCAATAGGTAATTCCGATTTTACTATCATGAGGAGAGATTTTACTAAGCCTACGCTTTAATGCTGCATTATCTATAAGCTCCAAATTCTTATTATACATTTACAAAAAATCCTTTTTCTCTTTAGAATAGCATATTTTCACCTATTTGTAAATGCAGAACTAGAAAAATCAACCTTTTTAATTAGATTCAGATTCTCTTTTATCTACCATAGCTTCAAAATCCTTAAAAACTTCATTACCAACAAGTTGTTCTAGCCTTGAGCGTTTCTCGAAAAAATTTCCTCTTGCTTTTTGTTGTTCATCAAGCGCTTCTCTATAAAAGGTATCTGTCATTAGAACAATTGGTTTTGACATCTTTTGGGAAGCTTTGTAGTTTTCATAGCTTCTTGAGACCATTTCAGTTGTCATATTGTACATTTCGCGAGCTGTTAAATAGTCATAGTACATATCAACAACTTTTTGCTGCAATTCTTCTACTTTTCTTACAAGTATAATCATATCAGCATCCGTTACTTGCGTATATTTATAGTTCAAAGCTTTTGTATCAGTTGACATTATACCTAAAGTATTACCACCAATTAAAGCTGCACTAGCAAGCACAGGATTACCCATCCCTACACCTACCATTGTTGACATGCCGGCAATGGTGGTTAATACTTTCTTTACCGCATTTGAATCAGGCTTATCCTTATCTGGGTTAGATAGCTTGTAAATTGCAAATTTAATCGTATCACTACGAGTTGCAGCGCCTTGCCATAAAAGAGACAAATCTGCAAGCATTTCGTTATAATCAATTTCAATCTCTTTTGAAATTTCTAGCGCCATTTTTTTTATGCTCAAATCCGCATAAGTAAGATTTTGCGAATCTTTTACAGTTACTTCTTTCTGAATTGAAGGTAATACTGTAGGTTTAATATTAAAATCTATTTTTTGCTCTGGCGAATCAGTTGTTCCTAACCGATAAAACATTTCTTTTGGAGATGTCAAATCTTCTAGTTGCAAAGCTGCAAAAATTGGCGTTTGTACAAAAAGTAAAAGAACAAAGGATGTGATAAATTTTTTCATCTAACCACTTCCTTTCTCTTTATAAAGCACTGAATCAAAATCATACTGATACATTTCAAGAGAGTCTACAACTTTTTTACCCGCAAGTCTTTGGAGTTGAATATGGTATTTTTTTGCAGCTTGCTCCAGGTTATATTCTTGAAGTCTCATAGAATCGTATAAATTCGTAGAAATCGCGATTTCCATAACATCGTCGCTAAAAAGCGCATTATTATAATTTCTGCTATAAAGAAGCATTTTAGAACGCGTAATTTTAAGCTGAGCTAAAGTGTTTTTATAGTTATAATAAGAGCTAATTAAGATATCTTGTAAATCTTCGACCATGCCAGCAAGTTCAATAAGTTCTGTATCAGTGAGTGGAGTCTCTTGAGGGACATTTTTTTTATTTAAGAGCCCTTGTGCTAATCTTCCAGCAGAAAAAGCTGAAGTTTGTATCGCTGGATTAGCTCCCATAAGACTAGGAACAAAAGATGCTCCTGATACAATTGCTGATAAAGTTTTTGCCATTAATGATGAATGAATCCTTCTTTGAGACTCTGGAGTAGCTAGTTTTTTTAGTGCAAACTCAATCACCTGATTATTTTCTACAGTTCCACGCCAAAGCTTTTCTAAATCTTTTAAATCATGTTCTTTTTGTTCATCAATCAAACTGGCAAGAGTTTCGGTATCATTTATTAATAAAGACCCATTCAATGTGTTTGAAGAATTATTGGTAGAAAGAGCAGGCTTTTCAATTGCATTTTTATCCAACGTAACAATATCAGAGCTTTTTGCAAAGCTTGGCATTACCATGAATAATAAAGCTATACTCCCTAAAAAACATTTCCTCATAATATATTTATAACTTAAAATCAAAAAAATATCAAAAACTTCTAACCTCTTAGAAGGAAGGGCTATCAACTCCAAGCGATGGAGCTATTTGAATAAATGTTCTGACCAAATCGGCATCCCATTGCGTACCGGCACCTTCTTCAAGAATAGAGAATGCTTTTTCAATATTCATACCTTTTCTATATGGTCTATCACTAACTAATGCGTGATAAGTATCAGCTATTGCGACTATTTTAGCAGCAAGCGGAATCTCATCAGCTGATAATCCACAAGGATAGCCTTTTCCATCAATCCTTTCGTGGTGATATTTAACAATTGGAATTAAGTCTTTTAAATTAGGGTTTGGTTGTAACACCTTTTCAGCACCGATAACTGGGTGTTGCTTCATAATCATCCATTCCTCGTCAGAAAGAGGGCCTTCTTTTTTAAGAACAGCTTCTGGGATCCCAATTTTTCCAACATCATGAAGTAATGCACCTAAGGTGATACGTGCAATTTCTTTTTCTGGGAGATTGATTGCTCTAGCAAGAGCTTCTGAGAATTTGGAAACTGAGGTTGAATGACCTTTAGTATAAGGATCTTTTGCATCAATTGCACCAGCTAGAGATGTTGCGACTTCCCAAGTTCTAGATGTTGAAAGGCTGTGATCATCATGGAATTTTGATAATAATTCTTCTTCAAAGTTGATACCTAATTGTGAGTGGCGTTTTGATACGACTTCGGCGTATGATTTCAATGCGATATCATCCCAGAAGTTGAAGTCTGCAGAGCTTATGATTGCAGACATACCGTCTTTATACCCTTTGGCTTGTGAAATATACATTGCTTGTTCTGCTAAAATTAATAACTGTTCTTTATCTTGAGCGCAATCAGGGTATGTAGCAACGCCTACCGAAACTTTAATAGGGCCGATATCATCAATAAAACAGCAAGATAATGAATATGTTAGGAATTCTGCAACGTATTTTGCTTGGGCTGAATTTGTATTAGGAAGCACGATTGCAATTTCGTCACCGCCATATCGACCAGCAATATCTCCTTCTCGCGAGTTTTGTCTAACTTTTTCTGCGACCAATTTAATTACTTCATCACCTTTTGCGTGACCTAATTCACGGTTTATCTTTGTGATGTTATTAATATCCATCATTATAATTGATAGAGATTGTTTATTAATTTCCGAACGAGTAATTTCATTTGTGAGAATTTCTTGGAAGCCTCTATGGTTATATAGCAATGTCAAAGCATCAGTATTAACATATTCATCGCTTTTTTCGAGTAAATCAAAGTTGTGTATTACAAGCGCTAAATAATTTGCTAAAAGTTTATAGGATTTGACATTATTATTTGCGTTAGCATCCTCAATAATAAAGACTCCGATGCATTTATTTACAGAGAGTAACGGAACTATCACAGTGGAATAGTCTTTATAGTATGAGATTTTTAAATAATTTTCTTTGTCTGTAAATTCTAAAGTTTTATTATTAAAAGCTTTGACGATTGGATTTTCTTCTTCTTTTAAAAATACTTTAGTTGAATAATTATTGCCTAAATTATCTTGTAATCTCAAATTTATACAGCTTGATTTTTCTTTAAATAAACCAATTGCGCAGAATTTAGAATCTGCTTCTTGGAAAATAAGCGAGCTGATTTTATTATAAAAATCCGCTAAATTATTTAATGACGAAAGCGAAATCAAAGTCTCTATAACATTTTTGTAATTTACAAAGCCTTTATCCTGATTGTAGACTGAATTTTGTGATTTTAAAGATGAATTTAAGATATTCTGTGAAGTCAACGCATTTACACGCGATAATAGCTTCCCTTTTTTTATAGGAGAAGTAATTGGAGCATTATTATCAGTATTTATACTGGTTTTATCTATATTATCTGTGTATTGATTATTCACACTAAACACCTATGACTATAATACAAATTAAAACAGCTAAGACTAAAAAATTGACTTTTTTATGCAGACTGGTTAATAAAAGTTTACATTTCATTAATAAAATTATCTTTTCTTTATTACCCTACATTAACATATTAACATTATTTAAAAAATTTTCTAGTATTATTTATAAAATTTATAGAAATGTTAACAAAATCTTTACAAATTACTCTTAATATAAAGTTTTGTAACAGAATTTTATTATATCTGCAATATATATATATATACTTTATAAATATAAGAAATTTGAAAATTGTATTATTTATAAGAGTATAATGAGGTATATTTAGTGATTATTACATCGTCAAAAAACCCTGAAATCAAATTATTACGCGATTTTGATAGAAAAAATGCTAATCCAATAGAAAAAGCTATTTTTGACTTATATGATAAAGATCGTAGTGGTAACTTTGATGATAAAGAATATTCTAAATATCTATCAGATTGTGAAAAAAGGGAATTTCTTCGGAATAAAGCAAAAGAGAGCAGAGAGGAATTGGATAAGAATCCAACTCCTGTGGTAAAGCATTATAAAAAAGAGCTTGATAATATTGAAAAAGAGTTTAAAAAATTGGAGGAAAAGCGACCTAGAGAAGAATTTATTGAAGAATGGAATAAATGTTTTGAAGAGCTCTCAGCATTCGAAAAAACACATCAAGTTGCTCTTCATGGTTATACTGATAAATCAGAACTTCCTAAAGATGCTAAAATATATGATATTTCAGCTTTTGGAATTGGCATTTATGATAGCGAAGGATATAATACAGGTAAATGTTATAAAAAAGGGTATTTAGAAGGTTTTGAGAAACTAAGTCCTGAAGAAAAAGAAAAATATTTAGAGCTTTTGGAGAATGCAACCGAATTAATTGAAGAATCAAAAGAACTTGAAGATAAGTTAGCTAAGTTATCTAATGAATATGATAAACATATAGGCTTATTAGATTTAGCATATTCAGGTCAAATTAAAGAAGTTTGCTCAAACGATAAAGCTACACAATATTATAATGAGTGGGCTAATATAAGAGATAATTGTAATCCTTATCTAAAGAGAATAAAAGAGCTAGAAATGTTGATAACTAAGCTTCAAGCTAAAGGAAGTCATATGACTAAAGAAGATTTTAATCAATGTGGACAGTATCTTATAGAACACCAACATTTAATAGAAGCGAGCAGAAATACAAATTGGTCAATTGCTGAAACTGATAAAAAAATAAATACCTCAACAGGAGAACTCAAGAGGGCTATTAGCTGGCTAAATCCTGCATTTTATAGAAATGATAAGAACAATGAAGTAACTTTTAGCAACACAGAAAGAATTTCTTTTAATTCAAATACTTCAAATACAACTGTGGGAACTGATATATCATTAGTGCAAACCTATAAAAATAATGAAATTAATCATTCAGGAAATGGGTCTTTCTATGCTAATTATAAGAAAGGAAATAGTTATATAAGTTTTACCTCAAATACCTCTGTAGATAAGACTATGCTAAACAATATGAATGTTTTATCGTTGGGCAATGAAAAATTGGGAGTATCATTAGAAAAGAATTTTTCCAAATTATATGAAGGGAATTCAAAGCTAGTTGATAATACCAAATTAGGTATTACTTATAATGAAAAACAAATTTTCAATACTGCTTCAATTCAGTTTGCTGGAAATGAAAATATTTATACTTTAAGTTCTTCAGCCAATTTGCCTTTTAAATTGACAGATGAAACCGCATTAAATATTTCTCCTAGTATCCAGGCTAATTATTATAGTGGGTCACAAAACTATAACATTGGAACTAATTTTAATACTAATGTTAGCTACAAAAAAGAAGATTTTGCTTTAAATCTATTTGCAAGTGAACAATTAAGTATTTCTAATAATACTCCAAGATTAATTAGTAATAGTGGTAATATGACAGTCTCTGCACAAAATAATAGCACGTCAATAAATCATAATTTATCTTTAAATACTGGCATGCAATATAAAAACTTTAAAGCGGATCTGAATTTTAATGATTCTGATACCCCATATTCACATTCAAATACTTATGGAATAGGACTTTCTCATCAAAACGCTAATCAAACTGTTAAGCTATCTTATTTCTATCAAAATTCAAAACAAAAAGGTGTTGATTCAAGTTGTACTGAATCACATAATTTAGAGATTGCTTATGGGATAAAATTTGGCAATAAAGAAAATTCAAAAAACATAGAAAAACGCAACAAAATTGATTATTTAAATAAAAAACAACAAGAATTATTGATTAAATAAATTCAGTTAATTCAACCTAAGTAATACTACCGCGTTTGCTTCGATAGCAAGGTTTTCACCCACAGCATCAAGGTTTTCTTTCGTTTTGGCTTTTATTGATATTTGAGAAATATCTATTTCTAATAAATTCGCTAATGCGGTTTTCATTTTTGGAATATAAGGCATCATTTTAGGACTTTGAGCTATTATATTGGAATCGATATTATTAATTTTATAGCCTTGTTCTTTAATAATATTATAGACTTTTTTTAGAAGCAGCATACTATCAGCATCTTTATACTTTGGATCAGTATCGGGTAAAATTGTGCCAATATCATCTAATGATAATGCCCCTAATAGAGCGTCAATA
>JAEIGA010015505.1_pt1 | contig 11601 bp, 14 predicted proteins | sample 9270691 | NCBI WGS metagenome assembly JAEIGA01 (sample SAMN17057246, study PRJNA624740) | gut metagenome | biome: biome; isolation source: fecal sample | host: Bos grunniens | place: China: Xizang | collected 2019
ATTGTGGGTAGATACTCGACCCGAATTGGTTGATGGTGTTACTACGACACCACACGATTATATCGTAAAGAAGGTAGCTCGTTCGTTGAACAGCGTATCTATTGCGATAAGCAAGGTGGCGGTACGATGAGTAAAACTACTATCAGGTTCGGTCTAAGCAAAAGCGAGATCGACAGAGCTATTCGTGAAGTCAATGAGTTCAAGAAAGAGTTTCAGCGTAAAGTTGATCTCTGCCGACAAAGAATTGCCGAGGAGATTGCAAAAGAAGCATCTCTGAATTTCGGTAGTGCTATTGTGGATGATGTGATAAACGGTAGCCCTCGTAAGCCTGATGTAAAAGTATCATTTTCGGATGATGGTAAGATATCGGTAGTCGTAGCAGACGGCAAGGATGCTGTTTGGTGCGAGTTCGGTGCAGGTGTGTATCACAACGGTTCGGTTGGTAGTTCCCCTAACCCTTACGGCAACGATCTCGGTTTCACGATCGGTAGTTACGGCGAGGGTCACGGAAAGCAACAGGCGTGGGGTTATTATACAGACCCTGACAACAAAGAGGGTTTGGTGATAACACGTGGTACACCCGCATCGATGCCTATGTACAATGCGGCGCAAGAAGTAATGCGTAAGTCGATTCAAATTGCAAGGGAGGTATTCGGATAATGATTGACGTTGAAAATCAGGTATTCAATAATGTGCTGGCAACGCTTAAAGAAAAATATCCCGACATTTATATGGTCGGTGAATACGTCAAGACACCTTCGAGATTCCCTTGCGTTTCACTTATGGAGATGGATAATCAATCATACCAACGAACGGAAGATAGCGGAAGTTCCGAGAATCACGCTTCTATTATGTACGAGGTGAATATCTACTCCAATAAGACAGTAGGTAAAAAATCCGAGTGCAAGGCGATAGCCGCACTCATAGACGAGCAGATGTTGGCACTTGGCTTTGCTCGTACAATGCTTCAGCCTATCCCAAATTTTGATGATGCAACGATCTACAGAATGGTCGGTAGGTACAGTGCCGTAATTTCAAAAGATAAGGTATTTTTTAGGAGGTAACTATTATGGCAAGATCAACATATGGTATCTACCTTATGCATAAGGCAACCGGTGATACTTACTCCAAGCTGATCGATATCAAGGATTTTCCCGATCTCGGCGGCGCACCTGAGATGCTTGAGACCACCACTCTTTCGGATGCGATGCAGACTTACATCGAGGGCATACAGAGTTCGGATGCTCTTGAATTTACTGCAAACTACACCAAAGAGGATTACACCAAGTGTAATGCACTCAAGGGCAAGAAGGAATCCTATGCCGTTTATTTCGGTGACGAGGGCGTGGACGGCAAATTCGAGTTCGATGGTTATCTGTCGGCAAGAGTTAATGGCGGCGGCGTAAACGAAGTTGTCGGTATGACCATTTCCATCGCACCCGCATCGGAAATCAAAGCATCTTAATTTTAAGGAGAAACCGTTATGGCAAAACAGTTGAGATTTACTTACGGAAACAAGGAGTATGTTCTTGAATACACTCGCAAGACCGTAGAGGCAATGGAGAAGAAGGGCTTTGTAGCATCTGATATTGAAACAAAACCCGTCACAGTTCTTCCCGCACTTTTCGCAGGTGCGTTCCTTGCGAACCATCGCTTCGAGAAAGCAGAGGTAATCGATACGATCTACTCTAAGATGACAAATAAGCAGGAGCTTATTGGTAAGTTGGCAGAGATGTACAACGAACCTATTATGGCTCTTGTAGATGAACCTGCGGAGTCCGAGGGAAACTTGGATTGGACAGCGAGTTGGTAAGTAGCTCACTGTCTATAACAGAGGAGGGGGGACGGCAAGGTTCTCCCTCCATATTTACTTACACAGAGAAATTTTATGAGTTATTCCCTTATTATCTTTCCATCGGTATGACATACGAGCAGTATTGGGAAGGAGATTGTGCTTTAGTTAAGTATTATCGTCAAGCGGAGGAAATGCGAAACGAGAAACGCAATCAAGAGTTGTGGTTACAAGGTATGTATGTTTACGAAGCAATTTGTGATGCATCCCCTGTATTACACGCATTTGCTAAGAAAGGTACAAAGCCTATTCCCTATTCTGCTAAACCTTATCCTCTCAACGAAAAGCAATCTAAACGTGAAGAGGAAGAAAAGCAACGTAAACTTGCTGAAAAGGGCAAGAGGTTTATGGAAGCTAAGGCGATGTCTATCAATAAGAAGTTTAATGGGAAGACTCAAACACAGTAATAAAGGAGGTGAGTGTAATGTCTGAAACAATAGCTTCTTTGGAATTAGAGATATTATCTAATTCTAAAAGCGCAGTAGCAGGTATAGATGCCCTAACACAATCTCTTACTAAGTTAAAAAATGCTACCAAAGGTGGCTTGGGTCTTACAGCAGTTGCGAAAGAAACGGAAAAGCTCAATAAATCGTTGAGCGCATCACGAGGTGTAAATAATAAAACCTCCGCATCTTTTACTGATCTTTATCACAAGATGAAGTTGGGAGTTAATGTTATCAAACGAGTTGCTACGAGTTTGTCAACAGCTATCAACAAATCTAACGAGTATGTGGAAAACCTTAACTTGTTTACTGTATCTATGGGTGAATATGCAGGTGAAGCATTGGGCTATGCAGAAACAGTAAGCGAGGCAATGGGTATAGACACGAGTGAGTGGATTAGAGCGCAAGGTGTGTTTATGACAATGTCTACGGGTTTTGGTGTAGCAAGTGATAGAGCCGCAGTGATGAGCAAAAACCTCACCCAGTTGGGATATGACTTATCTTCGTTCTACAACATTGATGTCGGAACTGCAATGCTGAAGCTCAAATCGGGTTTGGCGGGCGAACTTGAACCTCTCCGTGCTATCGGTTATGACTTGTCACAAGCAAAACTCGAAGCTACTGCATTGGAACTCGGTATCACAAAGTCTGTATCGGCTATGACACAGGCTGAGAAAGCACAGTTACGTTATTATGCTATTATGACACAGGTAACTGTAGCACAAGGCGATATGGCGAGAACGCTCGATGATCCTGCTAACCAATTGAGAGTTCTCAAGTCACAGTTGAGTATGGCGGCAAGAGAAATAGGCAATGTATTTATACCTGCTCTCAATGCTATTCTCCCTTACGCAATTGCAGTAGTCAAGGTGATTAGAACCATCGCAAGTAGCCTCGCAAGTCTATTTGGGTACAAAGTGCCTGAGGTGGACTATTCGGGTGTGGAGACTATGAGTACGGTAGCCGATGAAACGAGTAAGTCAATGGAGGATGCTCAAAAGTCAGCAAAGAAACTCAAACAATATATGATGGGCTTTGATGAAATCAATCTGATTAGTCCTGACAATGGTGACGGCGATGTATTAAGCGGTCTTGGTGAGTTTGAGTTTGAGTTGCCTGAATATGACTTCCTTGGAGGTTTGGTCGAAAGCAATGTAGATAAAATCGTAAAAGAGATAGAGGGAACATTAGACGAAATCGGAATGATTGTAGCCGGAGCTACCCTCGCCCTTGGTGCGGTTTTAACCTTCACGGGTGCAAATATTCCTTTGGGTGTAATGTTGATGGCAGGAGGAGCATATGGCTTGGCAACACAAGTGGCTCTTAATTGGAACTCAATGGAAGACCCGGTGCGAACAACCCTTGGTATTATAGAAGGTATTGTTGGTGGTGGATTACTCGCGCTCGGTGGAATACTTGCATTTACAGGTGTTAATGTTCCATTAGGCATTGCGTTAATGGCTATGGGTGCGGTTTCTCTCGTTAGCGCGGTAGCACTTAATTGGGACGGAATGAGCGAGTCCGTTAGTGGAGTAATCGGAACTATAACAGGTATTGTAGGGGCATCCCTACTTGCTATTGGTGGAATACTTGCATTTTCGGGTGCTAATGTTCCCTTGGGTATCGCATTAATTGCGGCAGGGGCAATTTCTCTCGTAACCGCCGCTACTCTTAATTGGGAAGGTATGACCTCCGATATCGAGTCATTTGTTACCACCGTTGGTACTATAGTAAGTGGAGCATTTCTTGTTGTTGGTGCAATATTGGCGTTCACAGGTACTAATGTCCCCTTGGGCGTAGCTTTGCTGGCAACAGGAGCGTTATCAATGGGTACTGCTCTCGCATTAAACACTAACTTATTGAGTGATGATGTTCAAAATGTTATGGCAGTTATTACATCCATCGTGTCCGTAGCATTGTTGGGTGTAGGCGCGATCTTGGCGTTTTCAGGCGGTAATATTCCGTTAGGTATCGCATTGATGGCGGGTGGAGCTTTAGCATTGGCAACAGCTATTGTTCCTAATTGGGATACGTTGTCCGAGCCTGTACAAAACGCCATCACAGCGATCACAACCATAGTGGGCGCAGGATTACTCGGTGTAGGCGCAATCTTGGCGTTTAGTGGAGCAAATGTGCCTTTGGGCATTGCTTTGATGTTGGCGGGTGCGTTTAGTTTAGGCACAGCAATCGCAGTTAATTGGGAAACCATTAAGAAATCTTTGGAAGGTCCGGTAGGGGGTATCACTGCACTAATAAGCGGTGCGCTTCTTGCACTCGGTGCGATCCTTGCGTTTAGTGGGGTAGCATTGCCGTTGGGTATCGCGCTTATGGTTACTGGTGCGGCAGGCTTGGCTACCGTAACGGCACTTAATTGGGAGAATATAAAGCAAAAATTACAAGGACCGGTTGGTGGAATTACGGCTCTCGTTAGCGGAGCGTTGATAGCTCTCGGTGCTATCTTGGCGTTTACGGGAGTGGGACTACCTTTAGGTATTGCGCTTATGGCGGTAGGTGCGGCTGGATTGGCTACAGTAACTGCGTTGAATTGGGATACTGTACAAGAGAAGATCAAACCTGTTATTGCTTCTATCTTGGCTATCTTGTCGGGTGCAATGCTCGTTCTTGGTGTACTTCTGTGCTTATCAGGTACGGGTATAGGACTCGGTCTTGCCGTAATATTTGGCGCACTTAAATTGAGCGAAACTGCGTGGAAGTTGGATGACAACCCCATTACAAGGTTTGTAAAGAATATGGCTAACGGTATTATAAAAATCATCAATATGGTTATTGATGCTGTCAACGACATATTCCATATTGATTTTGATGGACTCACAATAGCCGGGGTCGAAGTAATCCCGTCATTCAATTCGAGGTTAATACACCTTCCTAAAATCCCTCTTTTTGCAGAGGGCGGTTTCCCCGATGAAGGTCAAATGTTCATTGCTCGCGAGGCAGGTGCTGAGATGGTCGGTAACATCGGCAGACGAACTGCGGTTGCCAATAACGATCAGATCGTAGCAGGTATCGCAAACGGCGTAGCCGAGGCGAACGAAGGACAGAACTCACTCCTTAAAGAGCAGAACGAACTTCTCAGGGCGTTGCTCGAAAAGGAAAGCGGCGTATATCTTGATGGTAAATATCTCACGAACAGCGTTGAAAAATATCAGCGTGAGAGAGGTCGCGTAGTAATGGTTGGAGGTGGTATCTAATGGCATTTAGAGCATTAGTTTCGGTAGGCGATTATGATTTTCCCGAACCTTCCTCATATAGTGCTAACACCTCCATCTTAGTCGATTCGGCACGAAATGCAGAAGGTGTAATGATCGGCTCGGTGATAAGAGATAATGTCGCTAAAGTTGAGATTTCGTGGAGATATCTCACGAAAGAACAATGGGCGAGCATTAACGCTTGTTTCAATCGGAGTACGGGTGGTAGCTTTGTGAACCTCGTGGAGTTCTTCGATCAAAGTATGGGAGGATGGGTCACGAGAGAGATGTATGTCAGCGATAGAAAAGCTGGCTTATGGAGGCGAGACCCCGATACAGGTGATCTCCTCGGATGGACGGATTGCTCGTTGAGCTTAATTCAAGTATAAGGGGGTGTAAAGATGCAGACAGTTTCGGATGCGTGGAAACGCAACCAAAAGAAGACGATAGTCGACGAGAGTTTTGTCGAAGTGTCATTGGACATTGCCGACCCCGATGCGCTTGCTGATGCCTCGTCACAGGATAACGGTGCATCTTACATCTCTGATACGGCTCAGGTGGTGAGTGAGGTCGATAAACATATCGTACCTTACTCAACACTTGAACAGAACCTATGGCTACTCGATGGTAGCCGTAAAACACTCCCGACATCGAACATCGGAGAGTGTGGGTTCGTTGGAGATTTGCTGAGTGCCAAAGACGGAATTTTCTTGGATAAGACCCCCGTGCTTACCGTCAATTTTACACAAGTACATCATAATCCCGTTCCGGCGGTAACGATCACGTGGTGTCCTATCTACGGCGAGTTCGCAGAGGATTTCGTAGTTAGAGCTTACAACGGAAGTACGGTGGTTGCCGAAAAAGAGGTATGCGGAAATAAGTCTACAAAGTCTGTTGTAACGATGGATATTGCGGGATATGACCGCATAACCATTTCGATCATAAGATGGTGCTTACCTTATCGTAGAGCGAGAATCGAAGAGATATTCGTTGGTTTGAATAAGGTGTACTCGAAATCGAATTTGTTTGGTTATAGTCATACCCAAAACGTACATCCTCTTTCAACGGAATTACCGAAAGCCGAGATTACGTTCGCAATCGATAATACAGATAACTCATATAACCCATCCAACCCTCAAGGTTTGGCTAAATACTTGATGGAGAGACAGGAAGTAAAAACTCGATATGGTTTTCGAATGGATGACAACCGAATCGAGTGGATTCCCGGCGGTACGTTTTATTTATCCAAGTGGGATGCAAAACAGAACGGTATGGAAGCGGAATTTACAGCACGTGACCTACTTGAATTTATGTCAGCGATATTCTACGAGGGAGTATATAACGAGAACGGAACGAGCCTCTATGATCTCGCATTACAGTTGCTTCATAAAGCCAACCTTCCCCTCAATAACGATGGGACGGTCAAATGGGTAATAAGTGAGTCGTTGAAAAACATTTATACCACCGCGCCATTGCCTGTGGACAGCATCGCAAACTGCTTACAGTTGGTGGCAAATGCAGGTGGGTGCGCATTTTATCAAGATCGCGGAGGTACATTGCATATCGAGCCATTCGAAATGGTGGCAAGTGATTATGCGATATCTTCGCAAAACAGTTATTCCAATCCCGACATAACGCTTTCGAAACCTTTAAAGCAAGTGAATGTGGTCACATATCACTATTTCGAGGATGATAAGTCAACCGAATTGTACAAAGGAGTTCTGCCATTAACGGGTACAACCGAAATATGGTTAGCCTACTCCGATGCCGCTAAAACTGCTACGGCAAGTGTAAGCGGTGGCACACTCGATTCGGCAGAATATTTTACACACGCTTGTAAACTGACGATCACAGCGGAAGGTGATGTAACCATCGTAGTCACAGGCACGTTGCTAAAGGAATCGAAAACCGATGTGATCGTACCGAGTGGTATAAACGGTGAGACCGTTTCACTTGATAATCCTCTCATTACAGGTCGAGATCGTGCATTGGTCATAGGCGAGTGGATGGAAAATTATTTACGCAACCGAAGGTCATTTAATATGTCGTGGCGAGCAGACCCGCGCCTTGATACTCTCGATATGGTATCTTTGACAAGTAAATACGCAAGTAATGCTGTGATAATTACCAATATCGCGTACAAGTACAATGGGGCATTTCGGGGAACTTGTGAGGGCGTAGCTCTTCCTTCGGAGTTGGGTGCATTTATACTCAACATATCAACATTGAATTAGGAGGCGATGAAATGGCATATGAACGCCAATTTTTTACGAAAGGGCAAGTGTTGACCGCCGAAGAGATGAACGAGCTTGATTCTTGGCTCGCTCATATCTGTGGTCGAGAGATAACTGCGGCAGAGACAAATAGTCGCGGAGAATTGGTTTTCACATTCCGAGATGGTGGGACATTAAACGTTGGAGAAGTTGGCGGTGTAAATGCCGCAGAACTCACCGAAGCGGTCGAAAAAGCCTTACAGGAAGCTAAAGAGAGTGGAGAGTTTAGTGGCGAACCCGGTGTGCCGGGAGAGTCGGGTGTATATGTAGGCTCTGACACACCTCCCGAAAGTGCTACTGTATGGGTAGACCCAAGCGGTGATCCGTCAAACACCGAGGACTGGGAATTCGATTTAGATGACGGAACTACCGAGATCAAGACGGTAGTGGTAGTTTAAGGAGGTGTTTTGATGGCTATTTTAAGAGTACGACAGCCCGATGGAAGTTGGGCAGAAGTTCCCGCTTTGCGTGGCTCGGATGGCAACGGAATCGAGTCTGTCACCCTCAACGATGACTACACGATGACTATCCGATTCACCAATGGCACGGAGCAAACTACAGAGAGCCTCCGTGGCGAACCGGGTAAACCGGGTGAACCGGGTAAACCGGGCAGTGATGCGACCGTTACGGCAGACAATGTAAAAACGGCATTGGGCTTCACTCCTGCGAACAAGGCTGATATTGCTACCACCGCTACGGTCGGGCTAAGTAACTCCGCAGTTTCCTATGCTAAAATCAGCGATTTCGGTGATTGGGGTACGGGTGCTTGGTATGCGAAAGGATTCTCTATGCTTGTCACCTCAAGAGGCGGTGAAACAATTTGGGTGTCTGTATCGAGTGATGATTCTAACACTAACGCCAAAGCCATTCGTCTTATGAATTGCTATAGTAAAATCAATGCTCTTTTCTATAGTGCTTCTGAAAGTGCTGTGTATGCAAGGGTTGCGGCTTGGTGTAACAACGTAAACGCTCACATTATTTCCAATGTAAATGGCGATTATGTTCCTGAAGTAGTTCAAGCAAGTGCCTTACCCGCAGATGCTGTGGAAATTAAAATCACCGAGTTTGGTCCTTCTTATAGCGAGGTCAATATCGGTAACTCTACCGTCCCCGTGAAGTTAGTCGGAAGCACCGACAGACCCACTTACAACGGCGCGAATATGGCGTTGCAGAGTGATCTGAACCGAAGTACGGCGGTCAATGCGGCTGATACGAATTATTCAACGCTTATGGCGAGAGGTACAAGCCTTAACAGCGCAGAAACAACTCCCGCCGTAAACGGTGCGATTGGTTGGACTTACGCATAAGGGGGTGCTTGTATGGCACATAAAACGCTTATAAACGGCACGGCATATTCGGTGAGTGGCGGTAAGACCCTTGTAAACGGTACGGCATATTCGATTAAGAACGGCAAAACGCTTGTGGGCGGTACAGCTTATGGAATTGAGTTTGCTACTCCAATGGCAAACCTAACGATAGAGTGCCATGCTCTAACGGGTCAAGTGAGTTCATACATCACCGTAAATGGAATCACGATTTACAACACAAATAGTAATACCACTTTAGATGTGCCTGTCGGCGCGGTCGTCACTTGCACCATTTCACACGTGGATAGCGGTCTTTCGAGTTATAGCTATATCAAAGTAAATGGCACAAAGGTATTATCTGGAAAGACAGGAAGTTATGATTATGTTGTAACAGGTAATACAAAAATCGAGATCAAAGATCAAAAGAACTTCGTAAATGACCGGGGCGGCTATATTATAATTACTGCAATATAAAAGGAGTAAAACAGAATGATTTATGTGAAAATTAACGGCACTCTTTATCCCGCAGTTATCGTTGGTAAAATGACAGACAAAGATTGGGATAATAGAGAAAGCAAATCTATTACCCTTGAAATGACATACGCCGAAGCAATCGAGTTGTTTGTTGACGGTCTTATTTGGTCTATCGTTCAGCGTGAGGAAGTGCCGACCGTTGACGAAGACGGCAATCAGATAGGCACAGAAACACATGAAGCCGAATTCGACAACAGCGATTTTGATATAGCGGGTTCTATCACAGACCATCGAAACGGCACTATCACGGCAAAGATGGGTAAAATCACAGACGGCGAAGCACTCGCAGAGCTTATGGAGGTAATGGGATGAAAAGAGCAGAACTTAATGCTTTGAAAGCAAACATCACCGAAAAGAAAGACAAGGCGAACGACCTTGATATTATCGTCAGCGAGATTATGAAGCTCCCCTTCGGTCAGCTCAAAAAGGTGCTGACAGATGAGGTTTTGGCGGTTCTCGCAAAGTACGGCTATACCGAATAATCTATAAGGCAAAGGAGAGTTTTTATGAAATTTTCCGATGTAAATGCGGTGCGAATACCGAAAAGTGCAAAACGAATCCGTCATAACGGCAAGGTCATTTGGCAACCTATTTCGGCAAGATACGTGTCTCTCGGTGACTCTATCGCGGCGGGTCACGCTATCAACGATGCTTGGGAAAAGAATTACGGCACACGTTCGCAGTACGGCAATAACGGCAATACGAAAACGGCTATCGTTCCCGGATGCTACACAGACCTTATACATAAGGACTTGATAACCACCCTCGGCGGTAACGTGAACCTTACAAGCTTTGCGAAATCGGGCGACAGAGTTGACGATCTCATAAGGATGCTCGATCAAGACCGAGTGAGAACCGCTGTTGCGAAAGCTGATTACGTTACGCTCTGCATCGGTGCGAACGATGTACTTGAACCTGCTTTGAGTCACCTTGAAGAATATATCAACGTTGGTAGCCTTGCGAGTGCGGAAGCGGTAATCGAGACGAATTTCGCCGCTTTGAGTGACGATAATAACGCCTATTCCTATAAGGCTCTTTTCGATAAGCTCTCGGCGATAAATCCCGATGCAAAATTCGTCTTTACAACGGTGTATAACCCTTACAAGTATTTATGGCTCGATGAGGACAGGAACGGATTTTTCGGGCCTGTGCTGAATACGATCCCGCAGATGAACCTTGATGTTGATAAATACATCGAAGATATGTTCTTCGGCGGTAAAGACCTTGCCTATTACGATATTACAAAATGGAAATGGGTGGCGATAGAGCTTGACTTTGACCTTGATAATCTTATCAAGGACGGCTTGCTTCTCACTCCCATCGTTCAAAAGCTATTCGACCGTGTAAACGGGCTTTGCGATTGGGCTGAAAGATATGTCAACAGACTCAACGAGCTTCTGCGGAGCAAGATCAACGCTTACAAGGCGGTGAATCCGAATTTCTTCGTAGCCGAAACAAAGGCGGCTTTTGACACCTATCCCGACAGACCTATGGCGGGTGACGTGCATTACAACGACCTTGTAAACGTTGAATTTACGAGGGGATATAATACGGCTACGATGGATTGGGGCGCGCTGTGGCGTGACAGATACGGAGAAAGTGCGGCGGGTATTGCGCAGTATTGGACTGACCTTGCTTGGAAGTATCTGCATTTTTCGAACGGTTTTCCTTCTTGGAACGTTGCCGATTACGTGTCATTCGACCTTAACGGCTTTGCGGTCGATCTTGTAACGCAGACCATTGAAAAGGTTATCGTTCCCAACGTTGACCCGCACCCCGAAGAACACGGACACAGAGTGCTGAAGGGGACATTTGAGAATGCTTTTGAGAGTGTTACTTCTATATAAAGGAGGAAGGTAAATGGCAGAATGGAAAACACCGATATTCGACAGAACGCAAGAGGATGTCGATTATGCGATGCAAAAAATTGCAGAGTGGATAGCCGCCGATATTACTAACGCCTCCCTCGTAGGTTACGATCTCAAG
>JAEIGA010015506.1_pt1 | contig 11601 bp, 8 predicted proteins | sample 9270691 | NCBI WGS metagenome assembly JAEIGA01 (sample SAMN17057246, study PRJNA624740) | gut metagenome | biome: biome; isolation source: fecal sample | host: Bos grunniens | place: China: Xizang | collected 2019
AATAAATCCTAACAAGGACGTTGACGGTTTCACATTATATAATATAGGTCTCATGCAACTCGGTGAGCCTTGCTATCTCCCTGCAACTCCATTCGGAATCATGGAATTGCTCAAACGTAGCAATGTTGAGATTGCTGGCAAGCATATCGTGGTAATGGGACGTTCTAATATAGTTGGTACTCCTGTCAGCGTAATGCTCTCTAGAAAAGGCGTTGATGCAACTGTGACAATCTGCCATAGCAAGACTCAAAACCTTAAAGAGTTGACTCGTCAGGCAGATATCCTTATCGTTGCTATCGGTCAGGCTGAATATGTTAAGGCTGATATGATTAAAGAAGGTGCTGTCGTTATCGATGTTGGTATTCACCGCATCAAAGACGATTCTGAAAAAGGTTATCATATCGTTGGTGATGTCGATTATAAAGAAGTATATAAAGTCGCTTCTAAAATCACTCCAGTGCCAGGTGGTGTAGGTCCTATGACAATAGTCTCATTGCTCTACAATACTTTGCAGGCAGCAAAAAATAATAAGAAATAAATTCAGAATTTTATAAAAATTAACAATGAAGATTTTACAAGTTAAAGTCTTCATTGTTTTTATATATATGTTGTCAAAAATTAACAGAATATTGAAACCTTTTCTCCTGACGATGTTTTTTATAATGTTGTCGGAAGTCTCATTTTCACAGTCTCATAAATCAGCTTCTAAAAAAGCCGTAAAGAATTTTGAGAAAGCACGCCGAGAATTTCTTAATGATAATCGTAGGGCTTTAATGTATGCTGACAAAGCATTGCAGTATGATGAGAATTATCTTGACGCTATTTTGTTGAAAGCAGAGCTGTATCAAGACATGTGGTGCGATTCGTTGGCGATAATCTCCTATGAACGTATTTTTGAAATAGATTCCATGGCTTATCCTAAAAGCGCTATTTCTTTGTCGAAGCTGTATATGAAATATTTATGTTACGATAAATCTGTTTCTTTGCTGAATTGGCTTTTGTCATTGCCTGGTCAAAAGGAATCAGTGAGAAAGATTGCAGAACGTGAATTGGCTTTGGCGAAATTCAGAAAGGAGCTTGTAGAAAATCCAGTTGATTATAATCCTAAAAATATAGGCAATGTCGTCAATTCTTCTGATGATGAATATATAAATCAATATTATCCATCTGAAGAAAAAATTGTCATTACTAATTTTCATAGATTTGAAAGTCTGGTTTCTGAAAATGTCTATGTCAGTTGTATGATTGATTCAATGTGGACAATGCCTGCACCTTTGTTTGAAAATATTGATGCTAAGGATATTGGTGCTGCTAATATCTCGGCTGACGGCAGTGAAATATATTTCTCTAGTTCTGCGTTAGGTGACTCTTATGGCAGCTGCGATATTTATTGTGTGAAGTTCGCTGATGGTAAATGGAGCGCTCCTAATAACATAAATTCAATTAACACTTCTGAATGGGAGTCGCAGCCTTGTCTGAGTGCCGACGGCAAGGAACTTTATTTTGTGAGAGGGAATAGAAAGTTATCAACTACTGATTTGTTCGTTTCTTATAAAAATGACGACGGTAATTGGTCAAAAGCGAAGCGCCTTGACTCTATGATAAACACTGATGGAAATGAGAGGTCTCCGTTCATTCATTATGATGGTAAGACTTTGTATTTCTCTTCCGATAGCCATCCTGGAATGGGTGGTTATGATTTGTTTATGTCACGACGTGATGCAAATGGAGAGTGGTCGGAGCCTGTTAATCTGGGTTATCCGCTTAACTCATTGTACGATGAGATGAATTTGGTCGTTTCAAATGATGCAGTGAGGGCGTTTATTTCTTCTCAGAGATTGGATGGCAGCGGTGGTTTTGATATTTACGAATTTGAACTCGATGACAATTTCAGGCCTGAAGTCATTGAGATAGATACAATATCTGAAGATGATTATTATGTCGCTGCTATGAAAAAAGGTGGTGATGTTACATTAAGAAATATTTATTTTGAATTTGACAGCGCTGAGCTTACTGCTGAATCATTTAATGGAATAAATGAGGTTTGTGACTTTTTGCTTGAATATCCTGATCTTAAGATAGAAATCGTCGGTCATACTGATGATATGGGAGACGAGAACTATAATCAGAGATTGTCAGAAAGAAGGGCGGAAAGCGTGGCAAACGCCTTGATAGATAGAGGCGTTTCTGCTGAGCGTATAAAAACAAAAGGTTGCGGGTCAACGCAACCTTTGCTTCCTAATAACTTTGATGAACTAAGAGACTTTAATAGGCGAGTCTCTATGGGGTTTAGTCAATGACTATTCTTTGTACATTTTGTCGATGAGGTCTTTGTATTTGCCTAAAATGATGTTTCTCTTGACTTTCAAAGTAGGTGTTAAAAGACCGTTTGTAACACTCCATTCGTCAGCGATAAGTTCGTAGCGTTTAATCTTTTCAGTGTCTCCGAAGTTTTCGTTGATTTTCTTGACTTCAGCAGCGAAACGAGCTTTGACGTCTTTGTTGTTTAACATTTCTTGTGGAGTTGTGAAATTGATTTCATGTTTTTGGCACCATGTCTTCAAGAATGTGAAGTCAGGGATGATGATAGCGCCTGCGTATTTTTGGTTTTCACCAACGACGACGATATTTTCAATGAATCCTGATTCAGTAAACTTGCCTTCGATGACGTCAGGGTTGATGTATTTTCCTAAAGAAGTCTTGAATAAGTTCTTGAGTCTTCCTGTGATTCTTACTTGTCCGTATTCGTTTATTTCGCCGAGGTCACCTGTATGCATCCAGCCTTCTTCGTCGATGACTTCTCTTGTGAGTTCTGGCTGGTTGTAGTAACCCATCATGACGTTGTGACCACGACAGATGATTTCTTTGTTATCAGCAATCTTAACTTCAACGCCTGGTAAAGCGAAGCCTACAGTTCCAATTTCACGGCCGTGAGGCAATCTGCAAGAAACAGCGATAACTGGTGAGCATTCTGTCATGCCGTAACCTTCGAAGATAGGCATCTTGATGGCTGAGAAGAAAGCTGCGACATTAGGTTGAATACTTGCTGCGCCTGATACGACGATGTCGAAGTTTTCAGCGCCGAGGGTCTGACGTATTTTCTTGTATACTAATGCGTCGGCGATTTTAAGTTTTTGGTTGTATAACCATGTTCTGTTACATGGGTCGATTTTGTATCTTTCAGCTAAGTTCAAAGCCCATAAGAAAATGACCTTCTTGATGCCCTTGTTGTTTCTTCCGCTTTGCTTAACTTTTGTATAAATCTTTTCTAGGAGACGTGGGACGGCGCTCATCATTGTTGGTTGAACGTCTTTCAAGTCAGAAGCTATTGTGGCAAGACTTTCAGCGTAATATACCGACATTCCGAGATATTGGTATAAGAAGACCAACATTCTTTCGTAAGCGTGGCATATTGGCAAGAAACTGAATGCTTTCTTTGACCATGGTGATGGTATATGCTTTAAGTTTTCTAACTGGCTTATGATGTTGTAGTGAGAAAGCATTACGCCTTTAGGGTTGCCTGTCGTGCCTGATGTGTAGATGATTGTTGCGCAATCTTTTTCGTTTACGCTTTCTTCGCGAACTTTCAACTCTTCAGGATTTGGATTTTCTTTGCCTAATTCGACTAATTGATCGAAAGTAGGGTAGTCGCATTTTGTTGAGAGCGCGTATATTGCTTCGAGATTAGGAGTGTCGGCTTTAACGTCTTCAATTTTTTGCAAAACACCATTGCCTTCCAAAACGATAAGTTTAACGCCGCAATCGTTAATGATATATCTATAGTCTTCTTTGCTGATTGTTGGATAAATTGGAACAGAAACACCGCCAACTTGCATGATAGCCATATCGAGCATGTTCCATTCAGGACGGTTGCTGCAGATGATACCAACTTTGTCGTCTTTCTTTATGCCTAATTTGATAAAGGCATAACTCAAGTTGTTTGTCATTTCAACATATTCTTGAATGCTGTATTTTCTCCAGCCGCCATTTTCTTTTCTTGCTAATGCAACATCTTGGTCAGCGTATTTTTCAGTGTACTGTTTTAAGATGTCAAAAAGTCTTTTAACTTCCATGATTGTTTTGATTTTTAACTTTTGCAAAGTAAATAAAAAAATATACTATTTTGTTATAAAAAATATAAATATGGGGTAAATTGAAGTTTTTAAAACTATTTTGGGTTAAAAGTTGAATATATGGTTTAAAAAAATGACTGAATTTTGATGAAATGGGGTAAAAGTGCCATTTTTGTGGGTGAAAAAATCGACGTTTTTTGAGTGTAAAGGTGTTTCTACTATTTTTTTTAATATTTAATGACTTTTTCTGAAAAAGTAAGATTGTTGCTTCCTTCTGTTATTTGGACGATGTGGATGCCTTTTGTATTGTTTAATTCAATATTTCCGCTGTCGGTAATGTCTTTTTCATTGAGCAAAATTCCATTAAGATTGTATACTTTTACATTTATAGAAGACCCGCTTTTGCTTTCTATCATTATATTGCTGTCATTAGGATTGTTGATGATTCTATATTTTTTATCATTTATAGATTCTATACTTTCATTATCATTGCCGTCATCATTGCCGTCATCATTACCGTCATCATTGCCGTCATCATTACCGTCATCATTACCATCATCATTACCATCATCATTACCATCATCATTACCATCATCATTACCATCGTCATCGCCGCCATCGTCATCAATAGAGATATTCCATTTTTCCAAATTGTTGAATACTACATCATTTGCAATAGTTTGAAAAAACATTGCTTTTTCATCGTCTATATCTTCGCTATGATAAGTTCCAATTGGACTTTCTTTCCAAAAAACAGAATAAAATACGCATGCTGCCAAATAACTTCCTTCGTAGTTAGGATGACTGTCGTCAGAACTATGTAAAACTAATTCCGGAATAGAATCGAATGCTGCTTTCCAGGCATCTCCAACTGGAGCGACATAAGAGTCTGTTGCATAAGCGTTCTCACGATATGCAATGCTCATGGTGTCCTGCATGTGATTAAAGTCAACAAAGTCGGCGCTGCAGTATAAACCTTCACCGTAATTCTCGCATTGTTGGCCACCAAAACGACGGCCCCATGTCATATATCCAACAACAGTTGCTTCTGGATTATAAAGCATGATGCTGTCGTATAGGCTTTGGTAAGCAGGACGCATCGCGTTATGACGATAATAATCTATGGAAGGTAGTTGGCTTTGTTCTTGTAGAACCACATAATCCCAAGAGCCTTTTCTAATAAGAGACAATGAATTTTGATTTACTACGTGTTGGAATAATGTATGACCGCCAGGAGTCACTGATTCGTATTTGATTGATTTGCTTGTTCCTTCTGTCATTTCGCTGATGATTTCAGGAAGGTTGTTGACAAATACATAGCTGTTGCCAAGAAAAAGTACGTTTATTTCGTCTTTTTGAGAGAATGATGTCTTGAAAAATAATAAAATAAATGTGAGAACTAATGTTAATTTTGTTTTCATTTTAATGAATTTGTAATACAATGAGGCGTACAAAACAGTACGCCTCATGATTTGTTATGACTTGTTTGTTAATTACTTAGCGAGGAATGGATAACCATAATCAGTTGCAGGGACGAAAGTCTCTTTTATTGAACGAGGGTTTGTCCAGCGGATGAGGTTCCACAATCCGCCAGCTTTGTCGTTGGTTCCGGATGCTCTTGAACCGCCAAAAGGTTGGCAGCCAACAACGGCACCTGTAGGTTTGTCGTTGATGTAGAAGTTTCCTGCTGCATATTTGAGTTTTTCGTCGGCGATTTTTTGTGCTTTTAAGTCGTAAGCAAACACGGCTCCTGTCAATGCGTAAGGTGATGTGCTGTCGCAAAGTTCAAGTGTTTCTTCGTAATCTTTGTCATCGTATACATAGATTGTGATGATTGGTCCGAAGATTTCCTGTGCCATTGATTCATACTTAGGATTTGTTGTAAGTATGACTGTAGGTTCAACGAAGTAGCCTACGGATTTATCGCAGTTTCCGCCGAAGATGACTTCTGCTTCGTTAGAAGCTTTAGCTCTGTCGATGTATCCTTTGCAATTGTCGAATGATGCTTCGTCTATGACTGCGTTAACGAAATTAGTGAAGTCGGTTACGTCGCCCATCTTGATTGTGCTTAACATTTCTCCTACATGTTGTTTAACTTCGTTCCATAGTGATGCAGGGATATAAGCGCGTGATGCTGCTGAACATTTCTGTCCTTGGAATTCGAATGCTCCACGGACTATGGCTGTAGCTACTTCGCGAGGGTTGGCTGAATTGTGTGCAAATATGAAGTCTTTGCCGCCAGTTTCACCTACCAGTCTAGGATATGATCTATAGTTGTTGATGTTGGCGCCGACGCCTTTCCACAATCCTTGGAATGTGGCTGTTGAACCTGTGAAGTGGATACCTGCGAGATTTGGATTGCTGAGAGCAACATTTCCTATGAGAGAACCCTTGCCTGGCAAGAAGTTGATGACGCCAGCTGGAAGTCCGGCTTCCATAAATATCTGCATAAGGTGGTAGTTCGATAGTAATGCTGTTGTTGATGGTTTCCATATTGTTGTGTTGCCCATCAAAACAGGTGTCATATTGAGGTTTGATGCAATTGATGTGAAGTTGAACGGAGTGACTGCCATGATGAAACCTTCTAATGGACGATATTCCACTCTGTTCAATTGGTCAGGCGTTGACGATGGCTGCTCGGAATATAAGTTGCCAGCGTAATAATTGTTGAAACGGAAGAAGTCGATGGTCTCACATGCTGAGTCTATTTCTGCTTGGAAAGCGTTCTTGCTTTGACCTAACATACAAGAAGCGTTGACTCTTGCGCGATATTTCGTTGCGATGAGTTGTCCGATGCGGGCTAAGATAGATGCACGTTCAACCCATGGAGTATTCTCCCATTCTTTCTTTGCATCCAAAGCGGCTTGAATTGCCATATTGACTTCTTTTTCGCCGACTTTATGATATTTAGCAACAACGTGTTTGTGGTTGTGTGGCATCACGACTTCGCCCATGTCGCCTGTGCGAATTTCTTTTCCGCCAATTATAATAGGTATTTCTATAACTTCGCTTGATTGTCTTTCAAGTTCTTTCTCTAAAGCTAATCTTTCAGGGCTGCCTGGTCTGTATTCCTTTACAGCTTCGTTGGCAGGTTTTGCAAATTGAAATAGTGCATTGTTCATGGTATTATTGTTTAAGCTGTTTGAGTCTATTTTTAATTATCGGTACAAATATAATTATTCTGAATTTAAAATAAAAGTCAAAATAAATTTATTTGATGTCTAAAGTTTAATGATAAATTTGTCATCAAACTTAGTCATTCGTCTTTAGTCTTTTAATAACACTCAAAACGTGGGTGTGACGGTTCGTTTCTTTATTGAAAATGCCTGTCTGGTCAAGAGTGTCGATGCGCACCTTTCCCGAAGCGTGAATGATTTTGTCATTTGAAAGGAGTATTCCGACATGAGTTATACGTCGGTTTTCGTTTTCAAAGAATGCGATGTCGCCTGATCTTGCTTCTGAGAGAAAGTTGACAGTTACTCCGTGGTTGACTTGTTGTGACGCATCTCTCGGTAATTTGAAGCCTGCTACTTTTGCGCAGAGTTGAACGAAAGCGGAACAGTCGATGCCCATGACGCTCTTGCCGCCCCAACGGTAAGGTGTGTCTAGTAATTTTATAGCAGACTCTACCATAATCCTTGAATCGAATTTTTTTCTGAGCAATATGGAATTCTCTCTCTCTTCAAAAATCTTGCTGCCGAAACTCAGCACCTTATTGTTATAATGTGAGATAGGGGAGGTGATGATGTATTTGTCTTTCTTTAGACATTCGTTATATTCTTTTTCATCGATTTCAAAATGTTGCAGTTTTCTGACCCATCCTTCGTATGAATCGAACAAACAACGGGCTTTCACCCATTCGTCGTTTTCGTCAATAACTTCATAAATGTCGTTGAATAATAATTCGGAGACAAGCTCGCTCTCGTGAGACGCTTCCTTTCTCATTGGTGCCACCGATAATTTGCAGATTCCGTATCTCATCTTTATTTATTTCGTTTGTTATGATTGCTAAATTATAAAAAATAATCGTATATTAGCAGATGTTTTAAATAAAAACATATTTTTTTAAGTCGTATATATAAAATATTGAATATGAGTAAAATATCATCGTTTTTACAAAAGATAAGTCATTCGTATCAAGTAATATTCAGAGTGTTGGTTTTTCTTGCTGCAATATTTGTCGTTGTATGGCAGATGCCTAGAACTGTGAAATTTAAATATGAATATCAAAAGATGAGACCTTGGCAATATGAGTCTCTTTATGCTCCGTTCAACTTCCCAATTTATAAGACAGCCGAACAGCTGAAAGATGAAGAGGATCTTATGCTTAAGGATTTCTATCCAATCTTCGTGTTTGATGTGACTGAGACAAGTGGCAATAGAGCCAAAATGCTTGAAGAATTTGATTCTAAATATAATGAAGGCGAAGAACTCAAATATGAAAACAGATTGACTCTTGAAAAGTTGTATGATACCATTGAAAATATTGGTATTATAGCTAACGTGTCTTCATTGCAGGATTTGAAGCCAGAATCTATGATTGAAGTGGTTAGAGACAGAGTCGTTAAAACCAAGCAGGTGCGTGATTTCTATACAATGAAAACCGCAACAGAATTTATAACTGATTATTTGTCGAAAGTTGACTCAAGAATTGACAAAATATTAATTAACAGATTGTTGCTTACATATCTGCATCAGAATGTCGTTTATTCTGAAGATTTGACAAAACAATCGGAAGAACAGGCGTTGGCATCACTATCTGTGACTTTCGGAATGATACAGAAAGACGAACTCATTATAACTGAAGGGGAATTGATAACAGATGAGAAATACAATATTCTCAATTCGTTAAAGACAGAATATTCAATGATGGATGAAGGTAATTTCTTTAACAGAAACCTCAACCTTTATGGTCAGATTATTCTGGTGGCATTGGTATTCCTTTCCTTATTTTACGCAATGAAACTGTTGCGTGCTGATTTGCTCAAAGAGTCGAGTTCTCTGAATATGATATTGGTGATGATGTTGATGATGATAGTGCCATCATTTTTGGTGATAAAATATTATCCTGATATGATATATATGATGCCGCTGCCAATTCTGGCGATGCTGATGGTGACATTCTTTGATACTAAAATGGCTATATACATACAGATTCTTACTTTGATAATCATAAGTCTTGCAGTACCTAACTCATTTAGTTTCTTCGTTATACAATTCTTTGTCTCTCTTGTTGCTATATTTGTTCTAGCAAGAAACACATCGAGATCAAGGTATTTTGTGACTTATGCATCCATATTCATTTCATACATGATATTAAAATTAGGAGCTTCATTGATTTTTGAGGGCGAACTGGAAAACTTTACTTGGGATGATGTTGGAATATTTGCAATGAATACATTATTTACAATGTTGACATTGCCTCTTTCTTATCTCTTTGAAAGAGTGTTTGGATTCGTTACTAATATGACGCTGCTTGAGTTGAGTAATACAAATAGCCCATTGTTAAGAAAATTCGCTTCAGAAGCACCAGGAACATTCCAGCATGTTATGCAGGTTGCAGATCTTTGCGAAGAGGCCTTGTTCGCTATTGGTGGTAATATGCTTCTTGCACGTACTGGCGCTATGTATCATGATGTCGGCAAATTGAAGAATCCTTTGTATTTTACTGAAAACCAAAGCGGAAAATATAATCTTCATGAAGATTTGTCATATTACGAAAGTTCCCAGATAATCATTAATCACGTTATTGACGGAATTGAAATATGCAGAAAATATCATGTGCCAGAACAAATCATCGATTTTGTTAGGACTCACCATGGAACAAGAAGAACTGAATATTTCTATCAGATGGAGTTGAAGGAAAATCCTGGCGAAGAAATAAATGAAGCCGACTTCCGTTATCATGGCCCGATTCCTTTCTCAAAAGAGACAGCGGTTCTTATGATGGCCGACTCGGTTGAAGCTGCATCTAGAAGTCTTAAGGATAAGACTGAAGAATCAATCAGTAAACTCGTCGACGGAATAATCGATGCTCAGACTAAAGACAATCAGTTTATCAATACAGATTTGACTTTCCGTGACATCACTACAATCAAGAAAGTGTTCAAGAAAAAACTGATGAATATCTATCACGTGAGAATAGCTTATCCGGTTTAATAATTAATTCACAATTCATAATGCATAATTATTAGAACATTATGAATTATGAATTGTGAATTATGCATTACATAAGGTTGGTGGAATTAGGTCCTTCGTTGAAGAGTAAATCTATTACTGATAAGTTAGAAACGAAACCATGTCGGTCGGAGAATACCTGGTAATATTCCGGCATTTCTATTTTATTGACTTCGTTTTTAGACAAAGCGATTCTGTAATCTTTTTCGTCTGTTATCTTTTCAAAGTCAGAAGTATATACGATATCTTTTTTTACCTTTAATAGTTTGAGTATAGCTTTCATGCTGAACTCGTTTAATTCTATCAAGGTGTTGAATTTCTGTTTGTATATCTTTTCCAAATATGGAAAATAATAATCGAAATATGCTGATTTTCTGTATGCCGATTCCAAACAGCGAAGATGAACCTGTTGCCACGATTCCTTGTAGCTTATCTCTATGTCTTTTGTAAGGGTATGATTGCCGTTTGTCTTGATGACAGGAACCGTCAATGTTTGCACGCCGTTAGCTGTCAAGACGTTGCATCTTGTGCGGCATGACTGTTTCTGATAAGTTTCGAACAATTCTATAGCTGCGTTCTCTGTTCTGAGAAACAAAGACATGTATTCGATAGAAGGAAGATATGCTGTCGGGAAAATCTTTGACATTAATTAATAAGGTATTTGTTTATTATACTGATATATTCTTCTTTAGAGAGTCCGCCTACTTGTGACAAAGGCTGTCCGTCTTTAGGGAAGAAGAAGACTGTTGGAATGCTTTGTATTTTGAAAACTGTTGCGAGTTTACGTTCGTTGTCAACATTCACTTTATAGACGATGAGTTTTCCGTCATATTGCTGAGCTATCTCTTCCATTATAGGAGCAACTCTTCTGCATGGTCCGCACCAGTCAGCATAGAAATCGATTACGCAAGGGACTTTGCCTTGATATACGACAGAGTCGGGGTAGGTCTCAATGTCCCACACTTTTTTGATAAAAGTTTTATAGTCTAAAGTCTTTACGAAAGTGTTTTCTTCAACTATAGCTGTCTCTTCTTGGATTGGTTCGACTTTCTTGCTGTCTTTGTTTGAGTTGCCGCAAGATACGAACATAAAAACAGATAATATTGCTATGAATGTTTTTCTCATTTTATCTTGATTTTTAACAGATTTAAATTTTTGTAAAGATACGATTTTTTTTAATAAAAATATGGTTTTGTTTTGTTTGTAAATGTAAATAATAAAATGTATCTTTGCACCACAAATAAAGAGTTTCAAATTAAAATTTAATAACAATGGAAAAAAAAGATTTATTGAAAGATGTTATTAAACACATCGACATAAAAAGTTACAATTCAACAGAATTAGTTGATGC
>JAEIGA010015507.1_pt1 | contig 11599 bp, 5 predicted proteins | sample 9270691 | NCBI WGS metagenome assembly JAEIGA01 (sample SAMN17057246, study PRJNA624740) | gut metagenome | biome: biome; isolation source: fecal sample | host: Bos grunniens | place: China: Xizang | collected 2019
AGGATGGATTTTGCTCCGCATGAGTTTGCACGATCCTGTTATGCCAATGAACATTGAAGGCGCAAGAAAAGGCGATTTGGCAAAACTTAAAGAAATTGCCAAAAAACTTACAGACGGCTTTGATAAATTAGACAGAAGCAGTTTATAAAAATTAAGAATTCAGAATTAAGAATTAAAAAAGACGTTTCTGATGTTATGTCGGAAATGTCTTTTTTTATTTTACCATAAATTCTATTTTTTCGGTTTCTGTTTCACTATTTACAATAAGAACATGTTTGCCTTTTTCAACTGGTAAATCAAAATAAAAAGGACGCGTTACTGTGAATTGATTTTTGTCATATTCCACAAGCAAAAATTCTTCACTTCCGCCAATTACTTCTACTTGAATTTTTTGTTTTGTAAAGTTTGAAGAATCGTAATAAAAAATGGAATTATTTTGTGGAGAAATTATTTGTAAATCTGTGGCAGAATAATTTATGTGATACTCATTCTTGTTTGTTCTTAGCCATTGTTGATATTCAGGGGGATAAATTACGATGTTTTTTCCATCTTCTTTAATATGCCAATTACATTCTTTTAGAGTTGTTCCGTTTTGTACATATTCATAAACGCTTGCTTTGCAGTTTTCTCCTTTCTTCATTCCAGAAAGTGAACAGATTTTTTGTTTTGACCATTTTTCTGGTTCAGCAAATTTTTGTTCTTCTATAGAGTTGCCCTCTTCTAAAACATCTAAAATAGAACGGGCAATTATTGCAGGCAACGAACTACCTGTTTTTCCTATTACTGTTTCGCCAGAAAAGTTTCCCATCCAAACGCCAACTGTCCATTTTTTTGTTCCGCCAAGGGCTGTAATATTTTGGTATTGATTTGAAGTTCCTGTTTTAAAAATTGAAGGATACGAAGTTTGAAAAGTTTGTGTATATCCAAAACCAAGTGCTCGTGAATTTTTATCTGAAAGTATAGAAGTAATAATTCTTGCAGTGTCAGTTTCGAAAATTTTTCGATTTTTTTTGGTTAGTTTTTTATATGAAATATCTTTGTTACTTTGTAAATATTGTAAATCTAAATAAATGCCGTCTCTTGTAAAAACGCTAAAGGCAGGCACTAATTCAGAAAGACTTACTTCTCCTGCTCCTAAAGCAAGTCCCAAATCTGCTTGTAAACCAGTCTCTCTTAATGACTCAAAGCCTAAAGAAAATAAAGTGTCTAAATATGTTTGAACTCCAATTTTATCTAATATATCAACTGCAGGAACATTCAAACTAGAAGCAAGAGAAACTCTAAAACGAATTGGTCCGTTAAACCGATTATTAAAATTTGAAGGGATATAAATATTAAATTCGCCAAATTCCTTTGGAACGTCGGCTAAAACTGAATATGGACTGTACAAAGAAAAACCGTTTACATCTTTTTGTTCCAAAGCCAGTGCATATAAAAAAGGCTTCATACTACTTCCTGGCTGATTTTTTGCTAAAACGCCATCAATTTGACCGCTATTGTTAAAGTCGTGCCAAGATGCATTGCCAACCCACGCAACAACACCACCGGTTTGATTATCCATAAGTAAAACTGAACCGTTAAAAATTCTGTTTTCCGTTGTTTTTTCCAATTCGTTAAGCAATAAAGATTCGGCATATTTTTGAATTTCTAAATTTACATATAATTTTTCTTTTGGGGCAAATTTTAAGTTTTGATTTTTGTATTCGTTTTGTAAAAATCTAATATAATGAGGCATTTCAAACGGATAAACATAATTATATGCACTTTTTGTTGCAGAATAAAAATCTTCTTTTGTAAAAATTTGTTTTTGCGATTTTTTGTTTACATTATTTAAAAATTTTTTATATAAATCATACGCTTTATCTGCACACAAAGAAGGATTTTCAATTGGATTATATAACGATGGTCGGCGCGGAATTACAGCAAGACAGCACATTTGCGGAATAGAAAGATTGTTTAATTCTTTACCAAAATATGTTCGTGCGGCAGAAGTGACGCCTTCTGCATTTTTTCCAAAAGGAACGGAATTTAAATAAAGTTCTAGAATTTCTTTTTTGGTTAAAAAATTTTCTATTCTGTATGCATTTAAAATATCAAAAAACTTTGAAAAAAAAGAGCGATTATTTTGATTTTGGATCATTTTTACTGTTTGCATTGTAATTGTAGAAGCGCCGCGGACTGTTCTTCTTGCTCCAAGATTTTGTATACTGGCAGCAACTATAGCACTAAAATCAACGCCAGAATGAAAGTAAAAATTTTTATCTTCGGCAAGAATAAAGATTGTTTGTAAATCTTGTGGAATTTTATTTAACGAAGTCCATTCTCGTCTAAGGCCATTTTCCAATGCTAAAACTTGAATTAAATTCTCATTAGAATCATAAAAAGTTGTGCTATAGGGTTTTTGAATGAATTTTTTTAGTTTTGGATATGGCAAAAATTTGAAAACTAAAAATGCAAACACAAAAATCCCCACGGTTGCAAAAATCAATTTGCAACAAATTCTGTGAAGATTTTTTGTGTTTTTTACTTTTTTTTCTGGTTTCATTTTTATTTAATTACAAAGAGTAATCCGTCGCTTCTTCCAAAGATTTCTGGTTCATACATACATTCTGCTTGAACAGGTGGAGTAGGATAAACACCTCTGCGAGTGGCTCTGAATGTGTACGAAATTTCATCTTTTCCAGAATAGAAATAATCCCAGAAGAATTGAACTTCGTTATCGAGAATAGATTTGTTACTAAGCCAATGCCTTTTAGATGAAGAAATTTCTGCATCGGAACCAGAAGTTACAAAAGTCGAATCAAGAATTTCTGCACCAGAAGGAATTGGTGAACGTAATGCCAAGTATGAACGGTCTCGATGTGTTGTGATTTTTACTTTTACTTTATATGTTTTTCCAGAAATCAATTCTACTAGTGAAGAACCTTCTGTAAGTTGAATTATTTTTCCAGTTTCATAATCGTAAAGTTCATATTCAATTTTTATGCCTTCATCGCGATTAGTTTGCATCTCATCTGGAATGGCGTATTTCATTTCTGTTGTATAGTAAGCACGACCTGTTCCTGTTTTTTGAATTTCAATTGGAATATTTTTGTCCCTAGGAAGATTTTTTATTTCTTCACTTGTGAATACAAATGTTTTTGAAACTGGTTGTGAATCTAAACCTTTTAATTGAGCTGAAAGAATATCTATATTATTAAGTTTCACATTTGTATTAAAATCAACAGTTTCTAAATTGCGTGCTTTTATGTAAGTTTTTACTCCATCAAGCATTTGTGCAGTAACATTAGTATTTGACCAATATCCTTGCGCTGACTTTCTTTGTAACAGTGTGTACAAAATTGAATCTACAAGAGAATCATTTGGAGTAATTTGACTGTACATTTTTAAGCAAAGTGCTAATTCTGAAAGTTCTCCACCAAAGAAGTATGAACGATATTTTGAAGAAGTCGGTTTAATTGTTACACTTCTTTGTGCTGGTTGAATATAACTTTCTATATATTTAGCTAGTTTTTTTGCTTTATTTTGAGAATCATCAGATTTATCATTCAAATAGGTCATAGCAGCATAAACTAAAGATGAAATAGAATAGTCAACTTTTTTAAGATGAACTTTATTAGTAATTGACAAATTTCCTTTACCAAACAAAGACAAAACATAATTTGAGTAATTTTCCAAATCTGTTATTTCTGATTCGTTTGAAATTTTATTTTGAATAAATTCTAATAAACTATCAACATTAATAGCAATTTCTTCTTTTGTATAACCTTTTTGTTGGGCAAGATAAATGGCATAGGCAATCTTTGTTGAAACCCATAAGTCATCATAATTTGAGTTAGGCCAGTATCCAAAACCACCTGTATAATGTTGATACTTTTTCATGTATGAAAAATATTCTTTTATACATTCTTTTGTGTTTGAAATATTATTTTCCAAATCAAAAATGGTAATGTATTCTTCAAACAATAATAATGGCAAAATTCCAGAAGTTCTTTGTTCCAAACATCCATACGGATAATTGAATACATAATTGATGGCAGAATTTAATCCTGAAAGTCTTGTTGCGTCAATTGTAAATTTTATATGCCCTTGGCCATTTTCAGCAAAACTTGGAATTGCAATTTGCTCTTTAGAAACAGCTTTGTTTTGTTCAGTTGTTGCACCCGCCATTGTTACAGTTTCATAAACGTAAGATTCTTCAATTTTAATTGGCGAAATTAGTTTTTCATTTAATAAGTCAGATTTTATTGTGTAGACAAGTTCTACCGTTCCCGATTTTACAGCTGCAACATCAAAATAAACAACAGTAGAGTCGTATGGTTCAACTGTTATTTTGTGTTCCGAAGCTCCATCTACAAATGCTTCTCCAGGAATTGTTTTTCTACCAGCAAGATCATCTTCTGTTGTATTTTTTGTTGGAGATTGTGCATTTAATGTTACGTTTACAACTTGTGCATTAGGTGTAAGGTTTGTAATTAAAACACCACATTCTGCTGTGTCACGAAGTCTGAGACGGCGAGGCTGAACTTGTTGAACGTTAATCGGATTTTGAACTGTAATTTCTTCTTCCTGTAGTGCAAACAATGATTCTTTTACACCAAATGCTGTAATTCTATAAGTAGTAAGATTATCTGGAACAACAAAAGTACAAGAAACTTCTCCATCTTTGTTTGTAATTAAAGTTGGTTTAAAGATGGCTGTTGGTCTAAAATCTTTACGTTCATCCTCTTTTTCTTCTTCAGAAGAATCTCCACCTTGTAGATCTTTTATGCTATATGTTACAGGATCCATTAAATTAACTCTAGAATCTCCTCCTTTAACATAAAGCTTGAAATTCTGTCTGTCATAAAAGAAATCAATTGGGTTTGGAACATGGTAATTAATTAAATCCAAAACACCTCTGTCTACAGCCATTACTGTTAGTTCTGCTCCAGCAACGGGTTTATTTCCTTGAGTTGCTCTTAATGTGATTGTTGCAGTTTCACCTGGTTTATAAGCTTTTTTGTCGCTAGTTACTATTACATCAAAAGCTTTTGTCTTTGTATCTATATTTAAGGCAGTAATTCCAAAATAACCTTTTGGTTTTTCTAAATCTGGTTCTCCGTATTCGTGTGTTGGGTTGTTTTTTCTAACCGAATAAGAAGAAACTGCTACATAAACTATAGGAACATAATTATTTGCAATTTTTATATCTAAAACATCTGTTGGTGTTTCAAGGTGTCTTACTTCTTCTGTAAAAATACCTTCACGTTCAACAGTAATTAAATAATCTCCAGCTGGTAGTGGACTTTGCATTAAGATTTGGGCTGTTTCACCTGGATTATACAAATTTTTGTTAGGAATTAATTCAATAGATTCATTACTATTATAATTTCCATAATATGAATCACTTCCTGTTACATAAAAGTTGTAACTTGTTTCTGCATAGTTTCCAAAAGAATCAGTTCCCGAAATTGTTAGTTTGTGTAAGCCTGTTTTTGTAGGACATATATTTAATTTTCCTTCTTTTTCAATTTTTACATTGCCGGAACTAACAAGAACATCATTTTTTTGGTAACGTGTATAAAGCGAATTATTTACACTTTGTTCATTAATTACACTCCATTCTTCGCAAGTTAAAGTGTATTTTAAATTTGAAACTAAATCTGTGGAAGAAATGTATTCACCATTTGGATTTACCAAAATATACGAGAAATCAACAGGATCATTTTTCTTTGCAAAAGCTGCAGACGGTTTTTTTACACCAATGTAGAATTTTGCAGGGTGTACAATTATATTATTTTCAACAGAAATTTTTTGATTTGAAATATCTGTAATAGACGCTTCTATTTTGTAAGAGTATGGATAACCATCTGTAATTTTTTCTGATGCACAAACCACATTTGCGGTTCCGTTAGAAGATAAAACGCCTTTTTCTTCAGAATATAGTTTTCTTGAATCATAGTAACCGTAGGCAGGTCCAAAAGAATAGTTTTGAGTTATAGGAGATTTTGGATTATAATCTATTTTTTCTTTAAACCATGCGGCTTCGTAATTTGCAGAAGATAAAGCTCCACCAGCCAAATAAGATGCTGAAATTTCAGAAGAAATAGAATCTCCTCCGTAATATGTTAATTCAGGAATTATTGCTTCTCCTTGAATTTTTAAGCGCTCAAAATTAGCAACTGTAAATCTGATGTTTGAAACGAGATTTCTGTCTTTGTTTCTTAAAAACAAAATTCTGTAATTTCCAGGGCCCAAATCATCAGGAAGTTTGAATGAACCATCAAAACTACCTGAATTACTTGTAGTTCCTGTAATTGGTTCAATAATTTGTTCAGAGCCCCACCAATCTCCTTCAACTTGAATTTCATAATTTGAAAAGTGAGGTATTATTTGACCTAAAATTTGATCTCTATCAATTCCTTTAAATGTTACAGTTTCTCCTGGTTTGTAGAGACCTCTATCAACAAACATAAAAGTGCGTTGTTTTGGTTTTCTAGGATCTTTTTCAGAAGTATTGTATACTCCAGCTCTCCATGCATTATGACCAGAAAGAGGGAATAACATTTTATCGGTTTTATGTTTTACAAAAATATAAGGAACTGAATATCGAGATGTTGTAAAAAGATTATTCATTTGTTCTGTTGTAAATTCTATTGTTGCAGTTCCATTTTCATCGGTTGCACCTTTTGCAATATATTCAGAAATATCATTTAACAAATTTGTATTTTTTTCAATTTTGTCATTGTAAATATAAAGTTCAGCATTTTTTAGTGGTTTACCTGTAGAAAGACTTCTTACCATGAATACTGCTTTGTTAATACCCATTCGGGCACTTACACCAATATCTGTTACTTGAATAGTAATTGTATTATCATTATCTTGAAGAATATTTTCTTTACGCCAAGGTGAATAATAATTAGTTTGTAACGAAGCATCAATTTGTACAAAACCATAACCATTTTCATTCAAATATGGTTTTAAATCTATTTCTTCAAAATAACGGTTGTTGTCTTTTTTTTGAGTGATAGTAAAATTATTTAGTAGTGATTTATTACTATTTGTAGTAAGAGGATTTGAAATTTTTCCAATAGAATAATTTCCGTCTTGATGAATATTGCTATATTCAATAATAAATTTTGGATCATATTGTGCTTCTAGTATTTTAAAACCAGAGTCTAAATATCGAACATATCCAGTTGGATTAGGAACATTAATTTTAAAAGAATACGAAGAAGCAGTTAAAGATTGACCATAAATGTCTTTTAAATTAGGAGAAATTGTAACTGTATGAGTAGAACTATTCTCTATAGGAAGATTGTAAATTAATAAATCCGATCCTTGTACTTCAAAATAATCTTCTGTAAGTTCAAAATCAAAACTAAAAGAAACATTTCCTGCAACAGTAGATTTATCTATAGGTTGTGAAAAACTAATTCTAAAAGGATGCGTTTTATTACCTTTAGTACCAGATGTTGTTGTTGGTACTTTTGTAATTGTAAAAGGTTTTGTTGAATAATAAGAGAAAGACTGGTTACTATCTGTGGAACGAACTTTGATAGAAGTATTAAATGGAATATGATTTCTGACTGTAATAATAAATGAATTTGATTTTTGTTCTTGTTTATCATATTTTGTTGCACCGTAATTCGAAAAAATTTTTTCATCATAAACAGGTTCTACAGAATAACTAGAACTGATGTTATTACAATACACTTTTATTTTTTTCTGTACCTGTTTTTCAGTTAAACTGTAATTTAGTTTTAAATAGAATCTATTTGCATACTCAGGTGCAGCACCTGAAATTTTAGAATAAGCCACTTCACTATTTTTTACATATCCACCGAGAAGTCTTACTATATTTACTTTTTCAGAAGTAGTTCTAAATACTGTATCACCAATTAATGTATCACCATCTATAGCTTTTGTTTTTTTGTTAATGCTAATTGTGTAATCTGTAAAAGGATCGGGTTTTTCATTTGCTTCAAAACTTAAATGATTTGTACCATACCATCTAAAAACACCTTTTAAAGGAGGGGTAATAGACATAATGTCTGATTTTTCTTCTGGATTAGAAAGAGCCGAAAGTGATTTTACAGGTTTTGAAAAAATAATATAAAAAGAAGGGTTATCAACTGAACTAGGAATAAATTCCTTTGGCCCCCAAGTTTTTATATAAAAATCGCCTTCTAATTCTGAATCCAAATTCTCATTATTGTTATTGTTTTCTGAAATATTTAACACTGGCTCTTTGCGTTTTGTTGTATATTTTGTTTTGTATTTTGATAAATCGCGCACACCAGGAACAACAGATGAACTTATATTTTTAGATACTACCGATTTTTTATTTGATACTTTTTTGTCTGTGTCTTTTTTTGAATTATCAAATGAAGATTCTGAATAATCTAAAGTAAAAAGACTTTTAAAATAATCATCATAATTCATACTATTATCAGTAGAACTGTTTTTAGTAACAATAGTTTTTGAGTCGCTTGCAAGGGGTGTCTGAACAATTTCTTTTTTTTCTTTTTTACAAGAAAATAATAATACCAAAAAAGACAATAAAATAATAATTTTAAATTTTGAAAGTTTCATAACCATCTCCTTTTTTTTTGTTTTAAATATCTATGTTTTGCTTTAATGTTAGTAAAGTTTTAAGCGGCAAAGATTTTTTTACAACTTTGCCGTTTTTATTTTTTAAAGTAATAAAAATTGTGCTGTTGTCCATTTCTGCGGCAACATCGTTTCCGTATAATGAAGCAATTGTTTCCAAATATTCTTCTTCAGAAATTTCTTCGCCGTAAAAAGCCGGAGAAATTAAAATGTCCAAAATGCTAATAATTTGTTCGTCGGCGTTGGCGTAAAAACTTTGCAAAGTTGCAGGCGAAAGATTTATAGAAAAAGAATCATCATCTTCTTTTAACAAATTTGTGTCAAAAAGAAAAGTCTTGCCCTTTGGAATAGTCATTTTAATATCAACGGCAGCTCCAATTTTATTAGAAACTTCTACATTCAAAAATCCGGAACTAAGCAAAAAAGACCTAATTTCTTCAGTATCAATAATAGAGTTTGGTGCAGAAAACGAATCAGATTCAACTTCCAAAAAAGACTTAATTGTTTTTATAAAAGCTTCTTCTGGAATGCCAGAAAAAGAAACTGTTACATCTCCGTTTTGATTTTGTGTTAAAGATATAAAAACCTTACAACTAGAAAAACATAAACAAAACAATACAGAGAAAATCAAAAATCCATAATTAATAAAGTTCTTTTTTATCATAAAAATCCTTTTGCAAAAGAAACATAAAAAAAAGTCAAAAGTTACTAAAACAATGCGCTAGAAGGTAATAAAACCCTAACTCCAGTATGAAAAACAAGCCCAGCTGAAATAGATTCCAAAAATGGTAAAGCTCCACCATTTGTGTTATTAAAAATAGTATAACTAATGTCCTGCACAAATTGCAACTTTGTTTTTCCAGCATCAATTACTGGTGTGGACAAAGTTAATCCAATAATTCCCGGAAAAATAGAGCCCTTTATTTGTTCATCTGTGTCTACCATTTTTGGAGTTCCTGCTGTAAAAACAGGGCCTGCATAAATGCGCAAATAATCATTTAAAGTAAAGTTTAACAAAATTGGAAACTGAAAAACATCAGTTGCCGCACACCATTTTACGCCAAAGCCCAACCCAGGTTCCAAAACCCATTTTGAAACTCTTGCGTTAAATGTTGCATCAATTCCTCTAAACATAAACAAAAATCGTTTTGGTGAAATAAAAGACCAACCACCACTCAAAGACGCATCAAAAACAAAGGCATCTTTCCATTCCGCTTTTGCATTGTAAAAAGAACTACCTTTGAATCCTTTAGCGCCAGAAGATTTTCTCCCTTCTAAAACAGCAACTTCTTCTATTATATCATCATCAGAATCATTTTCTTCAAAACCAGATTTCCCAGAAGGCAAAAATTGCCCAGCGCCAACATATTTTCCTTTCCAATAATCTTGTTTCAAAGAAGAAATAATTACACCAGTGTTTTGACCATCGCTAATTGCCGAAATAAACTGACTGTTACCAATGTAAATTCCTACGTGCGAAACGTTTCCGCTGCTTGTTGTTTTAAAAAAAACTAAATCACCAACTTCACGATTAGAATCTTTTACAATGCGACAATATCCGTATAAAGCTTTTGCCGTTCTTGGGAGTTGTTTGTTAGCAGCTTCTCTTGCGCAATAATAAATTAAGCCAGAACAATCAAAAGAATCTGGACCAACCGCCCCCAACACATAAGGAGACCCAACTTTTTGCTTTGCCAAAGAAACAAAATTTTCCCTATGAACTTTAGCCTGTGCTGGTGTCATGCTTGTACAAAAAACGGGAATTGCTAAAAACATAAAAACAACTGCAATAATAATTTTCAAACGCTTTAACATAATTTTAGTATCGGATAAAAAAGTATTTTAGAAAAGTATTTTTAAGGGGATTCCCCCAAATTGCTGCGCATTTTGGGGTCGGGTGTTCCGCCATTCCCTAACGGTCAGCCCCCTGCAGCTGCGCTGAACGCTTGCTTTTTGCAGGGTGGCTCGGCCTTCGCCACGCTCGGCCGCTGGCTCCATACCCTAATCCAATGTTAAAAAACAAAAGCCCCTGTTCAAAAAATTTTTAGAGTGAACAAAGGCTTTGCTGAGCTTTATAGGTGTAAAATAAACTCTAGTTTTTTGATGTGCAAACAACAGAATTGTCTGCGTTGCTGTAAGGAGCAGGAATGTATTTGTCTGCTTTCCAATCGTTTTCCCAACGACAACCGTCAAGCAAATATCTAAATTGATATTCTTTGTTTGCTTCTAATTCAATCTTAACAGAAAAAGATCCGTCTTTACCTTTTTTAAGGGGAGTATCAGTACTACTCCAACTATTAAAATCTCCGGCAACATTTACAGTTTGTGCACCTTGTGCAGCTTCTGCTTCTACAATGAATGTAACAGTACATTTTGTTTTATCTTTTGAAAAAGATTTTTTTAGTGACATTACTAATCTCCAATATACATAAAGTTTGCAACGCTATATATAAACATAAAATATCTTAAAATATTATAAAATTCAAGTGAGTTGATTTTTTAAATCATAATTGTTATAGTAAGAACATAATAAAAAAAATCAAAAAAACAAAACAAATTTCGCCGATTTATCCAAATTGCAGGGCGAAATCAAAACTTTTATAACAGCTGCGTTGCAGAAAAAAGTTTTGCACGAGGACTAAAAACCTCAAAAAACTTGCTAAATAGGAGACTCAAAATGAGTGCTATCTTATCTAACAAAAATCATTATTTATTTACATCAGAATCTGTTGGCGAAGGACATCCAGACAAAGTTTGTGATCAAATTTCAGATGCTATCTTGGACAGATGTTTACAATTAGACCCAGAATGCCACGTTGCTTGTGAAACTTTTGCAACAACAAATTTTGCATTGTGTGGTGGAGAAATTGGCTTCCAAACAGGTTCAAAAGAAGAACAAGACAAAAATGCAGCAATTATTGCAAAAGAAGCAGAAGAAATTGCTCGTAAAGTAATTTGCCAAATTGGTTACGATGACGACGCTCTTTTGTTCAACGGAAATACA
>JAEIGA010015508.1_pt1 | contig 11598 bp, 10 predicted proteins | sample 9270691 | NCBI WGS metagenome assembly JAEIGA01 (sample SAMN17057246, study PRJNA624740) | gut metagenome | biome: biome; isolation source: fecal sample | host: Bos grunniens | place: China: Xizang | collected 2019
AAGCTGATTTGTTGTAGAAACAACTTCTTGTTGAGCTTTTTCTTTTTCAGCGACTTCTGCTTCCATTTGCTCCTTAGTCTCTGCTACTTCCTCATTAAGTTGCGCAATTTTAGTTCTTGCAGATTCCAACTCTGTATTTAATTGTGCGATATGAGTTTCTTGCGAAGAAATTTGGGTTTTAAGATTTTCAATAGTCTTTGCCAAGACACCATTTTTATCGTTTGAAGCAGCAAGTTTTTTCTCCATTTGAGCCAAAAGTTCGCGATTAGCACGCAATTTTTCGCGAATAACTTCAAGGTTTTGACGGATTTCTTCGCGACGATTGGCATTATCACCGGTAGCGCCAAGATTGTTCAACAAACCTTCTTGCTGATTAATTTGGTCCATTCCCTGATAGATGTCATCCATCAATAAAAGCAACGAGTCTTTATAATCTGTCGCTTTTTGTAATTCGTCTGAAAGATTAGCAATTCTCAATGAATCTGCATCGACATTATCTGCCGGTTTTGAACAAGCACCAAGCAACAAAGTGCCGATACCCAACATTAAAACGATTTTTCTCATGACTTATATATTTTTGGTTAATTTTCAGTTTCTTTTGATTTCTTTGTTGTATTGCCCTCAATAACTATAACAATCTCTCCTTTAGCTTGGTTCGCAGCAAAGTATTGGGCTAATTCGCCGAGTGTTGCTCGGTGTGTTGTCTCATGCAATTTTGAAATCTCTCTGCTGACAGAAGCCGGTCGGTCCTGTCCCATTGTTTCAACGAGCTGTCGCAAGGTCCGTTCAAGGCGTTTTGGAGACTCATAGATAACAATTGTGCGAGCATCTTGAGAAAGCTGCTCCAAACGTGTGGCACGTCCTTTTTTCGGTGGCAAAAATCCTTCGAACACAAACCTATCGCAAGGCAGACCGGAATCCAACAATGCCGGCACAAAAGCCGTTGCTCCGGGAAGACACTCTACCACAATACCACGTCTGCGACATTCGCGAGACAACATAAATCCGGGATCTGAGATGCCGGGAGTCCCTGCATCAGAAATCAATGCAAACGTCTGACCGGCTTCGATGCGATCAGCCACCTTTTCGACGCTTTCATGCTCATTAAATTTGTGATGACTCTGCATCGGAGTGGATATTTCGAAATGCTTTAGCAGCACTCCACTCGTACGAGTATCCTCGGCAAGGATATAATCCGCCTCCTTAAGTATTCTTATGGCACGCATAGTCATATCCTCCAAATTACCAACCGGCGTCGGCACAATATAAAGCTTACCACTCATCGAAAACTATGAATTAAAATATTTGAATATTATGCTCATAAACTCTACGACATCCTCGTTTTCAGAATCCCATTGAAGATCATTATAAAAATAATCTTCTGCGTCCTCATAACAACTCATCGCTTGAACGAGATTCAAATTATCTACAAAATCGACTTCATTGTTGCAGAACAATTCTCTACGGAAACGATAACGGTCGTTGATTGTAAACATTTTTCGGATGTCCTGACGATTGGCATTAACCACTTTTACCTCAATAAATGACTCTTCTTCCTCGACGGCTTCGTCTTCGTCAAGTTCTTCCGATTCGTAATCTGTCTCTTCTTGTTGTTCATTATCATAATCGACATCGTTGTTGAGTTCATCCTCAGTGCTATCTTCATCAGAAAATGCAGACGCATCAAACAAACTGCTTTCAACTACTTCCTTTTCGAAAATCGTCGATTCTTGTTCAGTCTGTGGTTCTTCATCTACGACTGTTTCGTCTTCACTGTTATCTTCGGAATCATCCACAGACTCATCTTCCGACTCATCATAGACAAATTCCACCTCTATATCTTCATCCGGCTCTTGATAATTCAGTCCTACATTTCGATCGTCTAATTGCGATTCCGGATTATCATTTACCTCCAACTCACTTTCTTCATCTATCGAATAATCTTCGTTTATATTTATCTCAATATCATTTTCGATATTCCATGCCGAAGTGTATTTATGCAACATTTCTGACTTCTCTTTAATCAGACACATCACACCTGCCGGAGTCTCATCTTCGCGACGTATTGCCATATCTACAAGACCCTCCATTTCATAGAGAATATTGAGTATAATTTTCAAATCGTCTCTTTCCATAAATGTATCTATTGTATAAAAGTTTTTAAAAGCATTTTTTCGCACAATTCTCTGACTATAGAGCGCGAACACTTAAAATTGTTTATCATTATAACCACCACATGAGTGGGTGCATAATCATCATCTAATTTGTATCCTGCATAGCATTGTATTCCACGCATACTGCCTGTTTTCAGTGCTATATAGCTATCTAATTCCGTATCTTTCAAAAACGACTTCAAAGTCCCTTCCTGACCGGCAAGAGGGAAAAATGAAACATAATCGACATTTCCACTCATTTCTTTTAAGACATCAGTCAAAAACGTCGCTGTCATCCTGTTTGTCCTTGACAAACCGGAACCGTCAACAATATTCACACCATTGAAACTCAAGTTCTTACCACGCCACATCTTATTTTCCAATTCCACACCATTGGCTGTCGTCGCCGACTGACCTTCGACCATAGCCAATGTTCGAAGCATACTTTCTGCATATAGATTGTCGCTCACTCGCATGCAATGACGCATTATCTCATCTATGGTCGCTGAACGATGATCGACAATAAGCTTTCTTGAATTGGCATCGTTTAATGTCATTCCATCTATCGCTATCCCGGCATTGCCACATGCTTCTTTTATGCGTCGTATCATCGTTGCAGCCGGATTTGCCATCGAATAGCTTTGAGATCCTTTTATATAACAATTGTTCTCAAAATTAATACCGAAGCAACCGGCTCCGTAGCCATACTTCAAGTCTTCCTTTGCCCATGTTGGATGCACCGAAGGAGCAGGGAATATCGATTGATTGACCTTAATATCGCCCTTTATTTGATTGACCCCCTCTTTTTTAAGAGCATTTACACACTCCTCGACTATATCTCCACTCTGAGGCCCGGATTGAGCGTTCAGAGAAGGGTCACCACCCCCGACTATTAGCAAATTTCCGTTTAAGACACCTTTCACGACATCTCCACACATATAGACACGCGTAGAATAACGATAATCTATACCTGTCGAACCTATCAACGAGCCTATCGTCACTGCTTTCATCACAGAAGCCGGAATCATCGATTTTGTCGCATTGAAGCTCTCCAAGACAGAATCATTATGCAAATCGACTATCATTACAGCGACAGAAGCCGAATCGATATGCTCAGTCGCCACTAACTCCCCTATCCCTCTGCCGGCATAGCCAAACAAAGCGACAATCAGCAACGACATCAATGCAACTATTTTCCTCATAAATTGATTTATCTTCTATCTATAAAATATGCCACTATATGGGGCAATTTAATTTATCAAAACTCAAAAGCAAGGCTTTTCAAATCACAAAATTAATTTAAATGCCCGATATAATCAAAAAAAATCTCATTTGTTTGTTCACATCAATAATTGTTTCTATATTTGAAACGTATTTAAAATGCAACTATTATGAGCAACAATATCACTCGTCAGCCTTACACATTCGACCGAGTAGTCCGAATTTTATTTACTGTAGTAATAATCGGAGCAATACTCTTCATGCTCAATTTACTGAAGGGAGTGCTTCTGCCGTTTTTTGTAGCATGTCTGATTGCATACATGCTTGAGCCGATAGTACGTTGGCACATGCGCCTTTTCAAGACCAAAAGCAGGTATATCCCTATCATCATGACACTCATTGAAGTGATAGCCGGTATAATCATTTTCGGATGGTTGTTTATTCCATACGTCGTTGATGAAGTCGCTCAAATGGCAAATATGCTGAAAAAGTATGCCGATATCGATCAGAGCATTCCGTTCCTTTCCGACAATGTAATACAATTTATTCGTGACAATATCGATTGGAATTACATTTCAAGGCTTCTTACCAAAGAAGAATGGCTGAACATAGCTCGCAATGCACTTTCTTCATCATGGTCTTTTCTTAATTCGAGTCTCAGCATCATTGTCGGCATGATCAGTTGGGCGATTGTCATTCTGTATGTCATTTTCATAATGATCGATTACGACAACCTCAATCAGATGTTCCGTCAATTAGTGCCGACACACCACAGACGCAAAGCTTTCAGAGTCATTGATGATGTTAAAAATGCAATGAATCGATATTTCCGAGGTCAATCTCTGATAGCATTATCTGTTGGGATAATGTTTTCAATCGGATTTTTAATCATCGGTTTGCCTATGGCTGTCGTTTTGGGATTGTTTATCGGTTTGCTCAACATGGTTCCATATTTGCAAACAATCTCATTTCCGATTACTGCCATTTTATGTTTGGTCTATTCAGCAGATACGGGAGCAGATTTTTGGATAGTATTTTGGCAATCAATGGCAGTATATTTAATTGTTCAAATTATTCAGGACTTGCTTTTGACACCCAAGGTAATGGGTAAAGCGATGGGACTAAACCCGGCAATAATCTTACTCTCGCTATCCGTTTGGGGCAGCCTTTTGGGACTGATGGGCATGATTATCGCTTTGCCATTGACTACACTGATTCTTTCTTATTACGACAAATATGTTGTACAACGTTCAGAGGCAAAGAATAAGATTGTGATTAACAAAGATTCTGTTCATCACAGTTTTGATGACGATTCTTCTCCGGGCGATAAATTTGAATAAGACAGAAATTCATAATGAAAATATAATTGTGCATATTACAAATTATTGTAACTTTGTAGCAAAAATAATACAGAGATGAATCGACGAGGAAAATTATATTTCAGATATGGCACTATGGGATCGGCAAAAACAGCTTTGTTGCTGACCACAGCATATAATTTTGAGGAGCGAGGCATGGCATACATGTGCTTAAAGCCTGTCATTGACACTCGCGACAAGAAGAATGTTATACGCTCACGCATCGGCATCGAACGCGAATGTCAATGGATTTATGCCGACACCGACCTATATCAAATGATTAACACCATGTTTGAACAAACAGGTGATCTTCCGGAGTGGCTTCTAATCGATGAGGCACAGTTTCTTCAAGCAAATCAAGTCGATCAGCTTGGTCAAATCGTTGATGATTTCGGATGCAACATTGTTTGCTACGGACTTCGCACCGACTTCCAGACAAAGATGTTTGAAGGCTCTCGACGCCTTTTTGAAATAGCCGATACTATAGATGAAATAAAATCGACATGCTCATGTGGCCGTAAAACGATAGTCAATGCGCGTATCGACTCCAATGGTGATATTATCACTGTGGGCGAGCAGGTAGAAATCGGAGGCAATGACCGATATATCGCAGTCTGTCGCAAGTGTTGGAGAAACAAACGAATTGAACATTCACATCGAAACACTCTTCCTTTCGAAAACGATTTGTAATGGACTTCAATAGCAAAATAAGGATTCTTGATGGTGGATTAGGCTCAACGATGCTTAAATCTATCGCTGAACCTACGGATGAAATCAAGACATTCCCTGAGCTATTAACACTCGACAGACCGTCTCTGCTTTACGACGTCCACACCGAATATATAAAAGCCGGAGCTGATATTATCAGCACCAACACATTCAGTGCAAATGAAATTTCGTTGCGACAAATCGACCGAGAGGACATAGTCATTGAACTTAATCATAAATCGGTAGAGATAGCACGCAAAGCTATCGAAGCATCATCAAGAAACGATATTCTTATCGCAGGAAGCATCGGTCCGTCGATTTTATCGTTGACACGCGATTCTTCCGAGCAAGCGAAAGAACGGCTGTCACAATCTTATCGCAGACAAATCAAGACACTATGTGACGCCGGTGCAGATGTGCTCCTGTTTGAGACATTTTACGACACCCTCAATGCCGAATGTGCCATGGAGGCAGTTTTTGACATTACACAAAAACTTGAGAAAAAGATTGGGGTAATACTTTCGTTTCATGTCACAAAAGAAGGGTCTTCAGCTATGGGACAAAACGCATCTGAGATAAAGAATATTGCGACCAAATACCCTATTGATGCTTTCGGTCTGAACTGCATAAACGGCTCGGAACATTTGCAAGAAATCGTCAGCACATTTACCGACCTTCCTCGAGCTATAATGGTGGCACCAAATTCCGGAGTTCCAGACAAAAACGGAGTCTATCCTGAATCTGCTGACAAAACAGCCGAGGCTATCAAACAATTGATGGCAAAAGGTATGGTAAATATTGTCGGAGGGTGTTGTGGCACTACTCCCGAATACATTCATTTAATAAGTGAAATAGCAAAAGTTCATACTTCACGAAAATACAATTAAAATCTATATAACATGATTCAAAAAAATCAACGAGAAGAAATCATCTCATTAATCAAGCGAGAAGTTGTTCCTGCAATCGGCTGTACAGAGCCTGTAGCAGTAGCGTTGTGTGTGGCTAAAGCCACTGAATTGCTCGGCACATTGCCTCAGCAGATTGATGTAGCTCTCAGTAGCAACGTACTCAAAAACGCAATGGGAGTGGGTATCCCCGGCACAGGCATGATCGGTCTTCCTATCGCTATCGCTTTGGGTGCTACAATCGGTAAGTCGGAGTATCAACTCGAGGTGCTAAAAGACGTTTGCCCTGAAGCTGTCGAAGAAGGTAAAAAATACATTGACAGTGGCGCTATCAAAATTTCGCTTAACGAAAATGCTCCTTCAAAACTTCATATCGAAGTTACAGCAATCAATGGTATCGAGTCGGCTAAAGCTGTCATCTCTGTAGCTCACACCAATTTCGTTCACCTCTCTAAGAACGACGAAGTGTTGCTCTCAAAAGAAATTGGTGAAGATGCTGCTGTCGATACTGACAACGATATCCGTCTCAATCTCGCCACTGTATGGGAGTTTGCCATGGAGTCACCTCTTGAAGAAATCGAATTCATTCTCGAAGCAAAACGCCTCAACAAGGCTGCTGCTCTTCAAGCATTTGACGGCAACTATGGTCACTCTCTCGGCAGCACTATCCGCAACAACGGCAAGAGACTCATCGGCGACAACCCTATGAGCCACATGATCGCCTACACATCGGCTGCTTGTGATGCTCGTATGGCAGGCGCTATGATTCCTGTAATGTCTAACTCCGGTTCAGGCAACCAAGGCATCACCGCAACAATGCCGGTAGTAAGCTATGCAGAAGACATCAACGCAACTGAAGAGCAGACTATCCGTGCCCTCACTCTTTCTCACCTCACAAGTATCTACATTAAGCAAAGCCTCGGTCGTCTCTCTGCTTTGTGTGGTTGCGTAGTGGCTTCGACAGGTGCTTCAAGTGCGCTTGTCTATCTCATGGGTGGTGGCTACAACGAAGTGTGTGCAGCAATTAAGAACATGGTGGCAAACCTCACAGGTATGCTTTGCGATGGTGCTAAACCATCTTGCGCAATGAAGGTGTCAAGTGGTGTTTCTACCGCTATGCTCTCGGCTATGTTGGCTATGAACAACAAGTGCGTGACATCAGCTGAAGGTATCATCGCTGACGATGTTGACCAATCGATCCAAAACCTCACATCTATCGGTCGTGATGCAATGACTGAGACTGATAAACTTGTGCTCAAAATCATGACATCAAAATAATAAGTGCAGAAATATCTCTGCTTGAAATAAATTAAAACATATTTTTTAAAGAGGGTGTCTCCGAATGAGACACTCTCTGTTGTATAATCGAATTTGTATCATTTTATCACTGATAAACTCAACACCTTTAATAATCGGTAACAACACGAAATAGTGAGTGACATCGGTGAATACCACTCATTTTTTTAAGTTAGTAAACTTTTTGAAATGCAACTACCTAAATTTATTTAAGACTATATGTGCTAATTCAATCAAAATTTGTATCTTTGCAGGGTAAAACTGCGGATAGACGCAATTATATCCTTTATATGAGAATAGAACGAAAAAGAAATCTTCAACGACTCGTCGATAGTCAAAAAAATGGTCAAATAAAAATAATAACCGGAGTTAGGCGCTGCGGGAAGTCGTATCTGCTTGGTGTATTATATCGAGACTATTTACAACAATCAGGTGTTCTGCCGGAGCAGATTATTTCGCTTGAGTTAGATAACGATATAAATATACGTTATCGTAATCCTTTAGAATTAGGTTCGTATCTCCGAAAAAAGGTTAGTAATACAGATAAAGATTATTATATTCTACTTGATGAAATTCAGATGGTAGAAACGATAGATAATCCCTATCTTCCAAAGGGTTCAGAAAGCAAAATTACTTTTGTCGATGTTCTTCTGGGACTTAAAAGCCTGCCCAATGTAGATGTCTATGTTACGGGCAGTAACTCTAAAATGCTTTCGTCTGATGTCGCTACCGCTTTTCGTGACAGAGGAGAAGAAATTCATATTACTCCACTCACTTATGACGAGTTTTACGTAGCATATCCAAAGGATAAGCGCTATGCTTGGCGTGAATTTATGACATACGGAGGAATGCCATACGTTCTATACAAGAATACTCATGAAGAAAAATCAAAATATTTACAAGACCTGTTCCGTTTGACATATATTAAAGATGTTATTGAACGCAATAAATTACGAGCGAATGTTGAAGTTCTTGATGAATTGCTTAATGTTGTAGCATCTGTAGTGGGTTCATTATCAAACCCTACACGTTTAGCCAACACATTTCAATCTGTCAAGGGATTGAAAATAAAAAATGAAACAATATCAACATATTTGAATTGTTTTATTGACGCATACATATTAAGTAAATCATATCGATATGACATAAAGGGAAGATCGTATATAGATACTCCATTGAAATATTATTTTACAGATATAGGTTTAAGAAATGTCCGTCTAAACTTCCGTCAGCAAGAAGAGAATCATATAATGGAGAACATCATTTATAATGAACTCATTGCTCGTGGTTTCAATGTTGATGTGGGAGTTGTGGAATATAACCATACAGATGAAAACGGGAAAAAGATTAGAACACAACTGGAAGTGGATTTCGTGGTTAATCAAACTGACAAGCGTTATTATATTCAATCAGCATTGACTGTTGCTAATGAAGAAAAACGTCAACAAGAGATAAACTCTCTAAATAGAATTAATGATTCTTATACTAAAATAGTTGTGGTACGTGATAATATCTTACCTTGGATAGACGAAAAAGGGGTACAATATATCAATATAGAAGATTTTCTCTTAGACAAGATAAATGAATTATAAGTCATCGCAACGCTCACGACCACATTTGTGACCGTGAGCGTAATTCTTGTTGAATTTCATGAACATAGAAAATAAGATGCATCTTCTTGATACACACTCTTTATATATTATTACTGCTTAGTAGTAATCAGTCGCCCCAATCAATGTATCTTTCCGAAATCAGATACAACATTTTATTATCCTTTGTAAATGGCGTAACAATATATTCCGTACCACCATTATCATAATCTATAGCCGAGCCTTTTATTTCTCCATAAAAATGTTGCAACGAAATTCTTTCGTATGTCATAAAGTCCGTTGTATTCGGCTTCTCCGAAGAAACATAGTCTAATCCAAGTTTTTGCAGTCCATTGATTTCACTTGTGTCCATTGATTTCAGTTGCTCGGGAAGAATTATCAATGGCTTTTTCAAATCAGAATAATATAATGATATTGTATGCAAAATCCACACATCATCCGCGTCAGGCACACCTTTGACCTTATTTAATAGCCAAAATGGAATCTGTTGTTCTCGCAGATAATCCATATAAACCAAGCCATCTTCAGAGTTATTATATTGCTCAAGCATCGCATTAAGTTCGTCTCCGGCAATTTTCTGATAATAGACTACGAATGTGTAATGCACTACTATTATCGCAGCCAATATTATTGACCCAATATACTTCACGACCTTAGCAGTGTCACATTTACACCCTGCAATACAATAAAATATTGCTATCAACGAATAAATTTGTGAGAAAAATCCTGTTCGTCCGATAATGCCCGACATCACGCTTAACCCGGTTGAGACTATAGCTGCAACTATAAATATCACCCACTCCGAATGTATCAATTCGAAAAGAATTTGCCTTCCTCGTTTTCTAAAGCTCATCGCAATAACGATAGCACTCAACACCAACAGATAAAAATTCGATGTCAGCAATATCTCAATTCCTCCTCGCTTGTTTGACATTTCTGCTACTGCTGATGCTCTATTCCACGATGCCGGAGAAGATACCACATATATTGCACCAATAGCAACTGATATTAATAACACCTTCTGCTTGGTTGACAGATTTTTCCACCCATACAACATGGTATATGTTATCATCCCGGCAAAAATCGGCATACCGGAAGCTTCGTGCATCCCAATAGCAAACATCGAAAAGAGCGACATCAGCGTCAACAACCAACGATTTGTCACCGTTAATTCTTCACTTTTTCTAAAGAGATATACCACACAAAGTCCTAATGCTGCCGACCACACATAATTCAACCAGCATACATTAAGCATCAATGAGTCCCACCATGGCAATGTGAACACCATTAATGTAAGCAGAGCCATTTTAGACAGAATATTGTCTGATTTCAAACGACTCAGTTTTGCCGTCAACCAAAATAATGACACCAACATCACCGAATTAGCGACATACATCACCCATTTTGGCAAAATGACAAAAAACAATGGATTTATCTTATCGGCAAATCTCGCATTGCTCCACAACCAATGACGATAGAAAAATGTCGGATATGCCAACATACCCCTCTCCTCTTCCAATTCGACATAACGACGTATGAACGTTAAATCGTCGCCAAGCGACATGAAGCTAAATTGATATAACAAATAGCATAATCCTATGAAGATGATTGTTATACCAAATAATTTTTCTATCGAAAAGATTTTTTTCATCGCTTTACTATTTTATCAGGATTTTGTGCGATAAATTGCTCCCAAGATTTTGGACCTTTCGGCAATTTTGGCTTGCCTGTTTCATAAAAGTGCGTCAAAGCTACCGCAAGAGCATCTGTTGCATCAAGCAACGCCGGCATTTTTTCTTCCGGAATATCAAGGAGACGCTTCAACATATTCGCCACTTGCTCCTTACTTGCCCCACCATTTCCGGTAATTGCTTGCTTAATCGATAGTGGAGCATATTCTGCTATAGGGACATCCCTTGACAATGCTGCAGCCATTGCGACTCCTTGTGCACGACCAAGTTTAAGCATCGACTGAACGTTCTTTCCAAAAAATGGCGCTTCGAGAGCCATTTCGTCAGGAAGGTATTCAGCGACAAGTCCACTGACACGCTCATAGATACGACGCAAACGCAAATAGTGTCCTTCAATCTTGCCAAGCTTAATAACACCCATGACTATCATAACAGGCTTTTTTCCTTTGATACCCAAAACTCCATAACCCATCACATTAGTACCGGGGTCGATGCCCATAATTATGCGATCGTAATCTTGATACATAATTAATTGTAACTATTAATCGGAAGGACTTCAAGTATTGTTGGGAAATAGAGCACTTTATCTCCAAATCGCTTTGACATATCCGCAATAGATGGATAAAAATCTTCTTTCATCCACTTCTCAAGCAAAT
>JAEIGA010015509.1_pt1 | contig 11597 bp, 5 predicted proteins | sample 9270691 | NCBI WGS metagenome assembly JAEIGA01 (sample SAMN17057246, study PRJNA624740) | gut metagenome | biome: biome; isolation source: fecal sample | host: Bos grunniens | place: China: Xizang | collected 2019
TAGATTTCATCCGCCGCGTAGAACTCATAGTCTACCGCATCCTGCAAGAAATCGTATACGCCGTAAAGTACGCCGCTGCTGCTCGTATTATCGGGGCAGGAAATATAAACGCTCTTCTCCACCGTCTGGATGTAGTAGCCCGAATCCACAATGTCCGCTTCGAGCAAGGTTTTGCCCACCTTTTCGTCCCACAGATCGGTATGCCCCAAAGAGATTACGCGCGTTTTGTCCTCCAAAGCACTTTCCGTAACCACGGGAATGCTGTTCCCCGTAGCTTTGCAAAGATTTTCCGCAAGCTCCGTTGCCGCAAAGCTTTCGTAATAGTTCGCATCGTCGCGAATCAAAATAGAGTATTCGCTGATACCGCTCTGGTAGAGGTATTCGCCCGCAACCGTCGCAAGCTGCGGCTTTTGGGGTTCAACCTCTCCCTGCGAAGATTCCGCCTTTCCGCACGCAACACCCGTGAAACAAAGGACGGAGCATACGGCTGACGTAACAATCTTAAATAGTTTCTTATCCATTTCCGTCCTCCTTATTTCACGATAAATTCAATTTCTTTGACGGTATAGTTATAATACTCGTCAGTTGCCATAACTCTCAAAACGTACTTGCCCTTCTGCAACGCTACGAAGGTATCCTCGTCCACCTTGAAATCGCTGTTGTAAAGGTCGTTGTCCTTGCTAAGAAGCGACGTCTTATTGCCGTTTTCCACGTAATGCAACAAGCGCATTTCGTTGTTGGGCAAAATCAGCATCACTTGCACGTTGCAGTTTTCGCCGTTGTCGGTTGCCGAGTAGGTGGGAATTTTAATCTTATCCCCCTGCTTATATACGCTAGCAAGCGAACCAACCGAGAGCGTAGGCGCAGTTTCGTCCTTGACGAACAATACGTAAGGAATTTCGTAGTCGTTGTCGTTTGAGTCCTTAGCGTAATAGGTGACCATATAATAGCCGTCCTTATCCAGCATAAGATCCAAAGATTTCGTCGCATCGCCCGATGCGAGTACCTGACCGTTGAGCTTTACCGTAACGGTGAATTCCGTAATTTGACCAAGCACGTCAAACGCCTTTGCCGTAGGAATTTTCGCCTTTGTGCCCAAACCCTGACGCAACGCGAAGGGTTCATCGAGAACGATAATCGGCTCAACGTCTTCCTCATCCCATCTCGAAGGATCTGGATTGTTTTTGTTGTGCCCAAGCGATTGGTTGGAAATTTGCGTAATCTGAAAGTTCGTTTGCGCTGTTACGCCTTCAAACGCAATACGCACGTAAAGCAAATCGGAGAAGCCCGCAAACGGCTCGCCGTTGTCGTAAGATACAACGTTCGCTACCGTTTCGCCGCTCGCGTCCACGATTTTACCGCCGTTCCCTGCAATTTCAAAGGGCAAAATGCCTTTACTTGTTACATACGAAGACTTTTTGCCGTCTTGAAGCTGTACAAACCAAGCATCCGTCGCCTTATCGTAGTAGAGGCGCACCGTCACCGAAAGAGTGCGGTCTTCCGCATCCGTGAGCGTAATTGCCATTGACGAGAAGAAAATATCCGTCGATGTGTACGACATCGCCATACTGAATCCGCGAGAATACAACGCGTTGATGAAGTTCACCGCAGAATCCTTCGCAAAGCTGAGGTTCAAATAACTCTTTTCCATCGTGAAGGTGACGTCGCTTTCACTGTAGAAGTATCTATCCTTGTACGTGCCGTAGTCAGTGTCAACGACGGTTAAGGTTGTGGACCATTCCTCCGTCCCCGTCACGCCTTCCGCTACGTACTTGATTTCCATCGTTTCGCCGTCTGCTTCAAACGAGCCGTTCGTAAGCTTGCCGTTCACGTAGGTCTTGCACGCAAGCTCTACAATCTCCCCGTCCACCGTTTCTACTGCGAAAGCTTGGGGTAAATCGTATATAAAGCCCTTAATCAATCTTGCATTAAATACAGGGAATTCTACAAACTTGGGCGCAGAAATCGACGTAGAACGAATGGTGATAACGCCGTATTCTACGTTGCCCATATAATCGGTTACGGTGAATACTACCTTATAATCGCCAAGCATCGAAAGCGTCAGCTTATCCTTGACGTCAAGCGTCTTGCCCGCAGGATCGCATACCGTGCGTTCAATCGAGAGTGCACCGCTGCCGCCGAATGCCTGCATCTCTTCCGCGGTGGGAATATCCACCGTTTCATATACGTCCGCTTCAATCAGAGAATTGTCAATCGCAATAAAGATGTTCGGCTTGCCGTTCACAGCCTGAATTTCAATCGTTTCTTCCGCAACGTTGCCCGTGTAGTCCTCTACGTGATAGACGATTTCGTACGTGCCTGCGTATTTTACGAAGAAGCTGTCGCCGTCGTTTGCCACCGTAATCTTTCTGCCCTGTGCGTCCTTGTAATATACCCATACGCTGGACAATACGTCCTTGTCAAGGGCATCTCTTGCCGTGAAGGGGAAGATGGGGAATTCCTTGCCCACCTCCGCAACGGGAAGCTTTTGCGTTTTATCATATCCGACGAAAATTTCAGGCGCGAGGCTGTCCTCAATTTCCCGCGAGAAATCGTAGTCGCCAAACGATTTAATCAGCACCTTGCCCTCTACCTTCGAGAACGCGCTTGCCGTAACGGTGACAGTGACTTCGTCGGACGTGAAGCCGCCCCAAGGATTGCCCTTGTAGTGCGCCACATCGTCCAAATCGTTGACAAGCTGGTTGTCAGTCGATTCCGTGGAAAGAGGCCCGCAATAAATCTTTTTCGATTCGTTATCGATGGCAATCGTCAAGGAATGTTCGGAAACAGCTTGGTTCTTCGGATTGTTACGGGGATCTTCCCAGTTCACCTTATCGTTATACTTGAACGCCGTTCCACGGAAGCTGTGCTCAATCTGCGTGCCGTAGTTCGCCGTGTGATAGCCCGAGCCTTCGTAGCCACCGTACTGCTGTCCGTTTGCGCCCGCTCTTACGTAGGAAACCATCCCCGATCCGTCAACAACGTTCGAGGAATTAATGATGATTTCTACAAAGTTTTCCTTGTCTTCCGCATCCGCAACGCGAACGGTCAAACGTTCAAAATCCGTTTCCTTGAAAACGCTGGGCATAACAATCATATCAATGATGTTGTAATTCGCCGTCAGCTTTTCCGTTTTTACGTTTGTCGCAAAGCCGATTGTCTGCCCTGCCTTGAAGGTGGCAATCGCGCCATACACGTCGTTCTGGATGGTGTAGGGGCTTTCTACGTAGTATTTGCCGTAGTCCACACTCATCCCCTCATCCGCGATGATAACGTCCTGCGGACGACGGATTGCAAGATAGTTTTCCGTCTTTGTTACACGCTCGCCGCCGACCGTCGCAAAGTACGTGATCGCATACCTGCCTGCCTGTTCCACGGTGAATTTCTCACCGCCGAATACACTGCTGCTCGGATAAACGACCTGAATTTTATCCGCCTTTACACCTGAAATGGTATAGTCTTCCGCTTCTATTACGTCACCGATATGCAGAACGTTCGATGCGGTTTGCGGTTGCGATTCCGCGCTCACGGTCTTAGAATTCCACGCAAAAAGCGCGGAAAACAAGCTGAGCGCGCACGTCGCCACAAGGGTGCATACCGAGCGGAAATGTTTTGATTTTCGCATTGTTTTCATTTATCCTTTAATCCCCCCGACAGAAAGATTTACGTTGAGTTTTTTGTTGAAAATTGCATAGAAAATTACGATGGGGAACGCCATCAAGCAAATCCCTGCAAGCTTTGTAGGTACGTTTGCTACCTCGTTGATAGACGTGTTTTGGAAATGGTACATACCGTACGCCGCCACAGGATGCGAATGCAGATATACCATCGGGATTTGGAAATCATTCCAAAAAGAAATGAATGTCAAAACGAATACGGTAGAAATCGTACCCGCCGCCAAAGGAACGATGATCTTCGTCATAATTATGAAAGGGTTCGCCCCGTCGATTTTCGCAGCTTCCGTATAGTCCCGAGGAATCATCTTGAACTGCGCGTAGAAAATCAAGAAATAGGTATTCAAGAAGGAAGCGCGCATAATCCAAATCCCCGGGAAGGTATCAAAGATGCCTAATGCTTGCGCAACCGCGATTTCACTGGGCATCGAGCCTACGATAGGCAACGCCATCGTCACCAGTACAAATGCGTAAATAATATTCGAGAATCTATAATTGAAACGAGCCGTCGCATAGCCCATTATCAGCGAAGCAAGAGTTACCGCCGCCGCACAGCCAACCGAATACAAGATAGAGTTTATAAACTGTTGGAAAATGTTATAGCTAAGGTCAACCTCGTTTGGACCAACGCCTTCTACAAGCACATAGAAGTACTTATATGCAGTGACGTAGTTTTTCAAGGTCGCGCCCATCTTCGGCAGCCATAATGCGTTACCGACAATCGCACCATCCTTTTCAAAATAAAGATATTCCGTGTTCGATTTCGTCGTAGTCATAAGCGTCCAGAACAAAGGAAACACCAGCGTCAATGCATACGCCACCAAAAAAACGGCAAGTATGATTGCGAAAACGTTTATTTCAATTTTCTTTTTCTTTGTTTTCATTATTCATCCCCTACTGCATTCAAAAGCTTCCGAGTAAGCATCGTCAACGGGAATGCAATCAACGTACAAACGATACCGAGCGCACTCGCATACGTGTACATCGTTTTACCGTTCCCCGTCTTGTTGACAAGCACGAACAAATAGTAGCCGACCGTATAATTTGCATAGTCCACCTTCTCACCAAAGAACGCGTAAAGATTCGCTTGGTTAGTGAAGAGGGTTGCAACGTTCACAATAACGAAGGTGGTTATTGTCGGCAAAATCATCGGCACGACAATCGAAAAGAATTCGCGTACCGTGCTTACGCCGTCCACCTTGCCCGCTTCAATAATTTCAGGAGCAATTTGATCCATCGCACCCGTGTAAATCAAAAGCTGCGAGCCAAAGCAAATCCAAACGTTATAGAAAATAACGGTGGGCATTAACGAATTTTTCCCGATGAACAGACCTTCAATCTGCTTGCCCGTGAATACTTCTATGTACCCCGGGATTGCTTCGTTTGCAAAGAATTTAAATACGATTACCAAAAGAATGGAAGGCAAAACCGAGGGCAAGAACAAGAAGAACTTGAAGGTCTTCGCCAAGACCCATTTTTTATAGATGTAATACGCGAATACAATCGCCAAGAACGTACCCACCACCGTCGTAAAGAACCATACGATGAGGGAATTTTTAAACGCATCACGAATGATTGACGTCTCCGTCAGCTCGCTCCAAAGCCGAACGAAGTTCGCTGAGAAATCCCACGTGAACTTGTCCGCGAGCGTATCGTACGTCTTAAAGGACATCAACACGCTGTTGAAGTTTACGTAGAAATAAAATATCACTACCTGCAAAACAGGCAGGGCTATAAGCAAGCAATAGAAGATAAGCTCACTCACGTCACCCTTTCTTTTTCTTTGATTCATTTGCATATAAAATGCACCTCTGCCTTATTTATTGCTTTGAAAAGTTATCGGCTCAAGTTTTTCCATGCGTTCTTTTGATAAGTATACAAGCCGTTGAAATATTCCTTCGCAGTTGCCGTGCCGTTCTTGAACGCCGTGAAGGGGTTGTTAAAGGTCGCGCCGTTTACGCTTGCAGTTAAGAACCACTTTTCTTCGGTGAACGACGCAGCGTTGTTGATTACAAGCGACAACGAGGAATAGGGATATACCACGCGCGCATTCATTCTCATCTCAAGCAAGGACTTACCAAAGTTCGTTGCCGTTGCCATATCTTCTTCATCTACTTCGTAATTGAGCGCTCTGGGAATAGACGTCAACGCGCTGAACTTCGACATTTCAGAATCGGTATGAAGGAAGCGCATAAACTCTTTCGCAAGCTCCATATTCGATGCGTTCTTGCTGATGAAGCCGAAGGAGCTGTTTGCCGAGAACATCGTTTGCGGACGCGCTTCGTCGCCTACCGCCGCAGTCGCTTTGGGCATAGGCAGGAAGGCAAAACGTCTATCGATCTTCTTCTCGCCGCGGATGGTTGCAAGTTCGGTGAATACGCTATCCGCTTCGTTTTCCCACCACACGCCGTCCAAAAGCATTGCATAACGCTTGTTGCTGTACTTACTCTTGATGAATTCCGCCTGCGCGGTCGTGAAGTCGAAGCCGTTGTAGGTGTTGCCGATGTATTTTACCGAGCCGAACAGCTTTTCTTGCATGCTAAGCGCATAGTATTTACCAGCTTGTCTTTGCAATTCGTACGCATTGTCTTCGGTGATTGTTACCGTTTCCATTTCAAGCGTGCCGTCGGAATTAATCGATTTTACAAGCTCTGCTTCACCTTTGAAGGAATAGTTCATACTGAAGCCTTCGTAGCCTTCGTAGTCTGCGATGAACGCACGGCAAGCCTTGCTTACGTAATCATCATAAGAGCCCGAATAGCAGAAAGGAATATTTTTTGCTGAGATGATGTCGCACAGTTCGATGAACTGCTCGTACGTCGCAGGCAAACCATCGTCGTACGTACCCTTTACGTTGTCGGGGCCTTTGGATTTTTGCTCTTCAAATTCCTTTCTATTTTCTTCCGTAGCGTTCTTGCCGTCCTTCAACTTGATAGTGTCGCCGTATTCGTCGAAATAGTAGCCCTCTTCTTCAAACAAGTCTACGTCGTAAATGAAGCCGTAGAAACCGTCGTAGAAGGGAACCATATAGTATTTGCCGTCTTTCGCGGTAAGGTAGGATCTAAACGCAGGATCGATTTTCTCCGCGATCGTACCCGATTCGCCGTAATCTGCCATCGACGCCGTTAAAACGTCCGTAATATCCGCTATTCTTCCTTCGTTGACGAAGGTGTAGTATTCTACGCTTTCCGTGAAGTACACGTCCTCTGCAAGCGATTTGCCCGTCAAGTTGCTGCCCGCATATTTTATCTTGTCGGGTATAACTTTGATTTTTACACCCGTTCTTCCTTCTTGGAAGTGGGTGGCATCCTTGTACTTTTCTTCAAAACGTCTTGCAGCCGCTTCTAGCCATGCTTCGCCAACACCGCCCTCGTAGGTCGCAACCGTAAGGTTTGCCTTCGTGGGATCTTCCTTATTTTCTTCTACGGGGGTCCCAAGCGAGCAACCTACAAGCCCGCTGAACGCGGAAGCGCTCATTACGACAGTCGCCGCAAGTGCCATCAGTCTTCTACTTCTTTTCATCTTTCAATTCCTTCCTTCTTCTTTTTTATTATCATCGCCATACCTGCAGCAGCCGTCGCAAACACGATGCCTGCCGTACCCGTAAATCCGCCGCAACCTGCCTTGTTAGAATCGGGAGTTGTTTCCCCGTCGGTAGGGTTGTTAGTCGGTGGCGTATTGTTTCCTTGGTTATTATCTTCGTTCTTGCCTGTTTCCTCTTCCGCCGTCCATTCGGCATCCGTCTTCAACGCATCAATGCGCGCGATATAATCTATCATTATCGCATCTACCTCAGCGTAGGAATTAGCGGCTGCGATTGCTTCCGATCCTTGGGAAACGAGAAGCTCGCCTTGCTCCCGTTCTTCCGTGCGGTAAATCGAGGGCGTAAAGGCGTTTTCAAGACGAGAAACTGCCGCCGCGATATAGTCCGCAAAGCCCGCTTTTTCCGCCTTGGTCATCACGTTTTCAACAGCAAACTTTACACCAAGAATTGCGCCCTCTACTTCATCTATCGTAGCAAGGCTGTCAATCAATTCGCTATATTCGCCCTTGATGACAAGAATTGAATTCCATTCCGCCTCAGCATAGTTACCCTTATTGTTTTGCTCAAAGGCGGTAAAGTAGGCTGCAAGTTCGCTCTTCGCCTGCGTCTTACTGCTTGCAAGCGTGGCGTAGTCCGCTTTCGACATAATCCCTGCAAGATCGTTCTCAAAACGAGCCAAAACCTCCTCAACTGCAAAGACCGTAAAGCTTAAACCGATTTCCTTTTTCGCACCTTCTACAAGCGCCTTTACTTGCGCCCTTTCATTGCGTCCAACCGTATCCTTTTCGCCATAGTACGAATAGACGTCCGTATTGTTCAAGGTTTGTGTCGCCGCGGCGCGAACTTCCGCTACCTGATAAGGCAACGAAACAAACGCCGTGCCGTTGAAATAAAACGCTCTGTCTTCCGTCGTTCTATATATAATAGGATTGCCTTCGCAATTGCCCTTAACGTATTTCAGGCTGGGGAAGGTCGTCCCCGCAGGAATACTGATTACAAAACCATATTCCAAAAGCTTCAACGTCGAACGGTGCGTAAGCATTTCCGCGAATTTGGCTTCGCCAACCGAAGAGCCGTTCCAATATGCGTAAAGCTGGTCTAAACGAGCGGCTTCGCTGTTCATACTAGGGAAGTTTTCCCAATACGTCAGCCAAAACCGAATATATCTTTCATAGGTCTCGTACGCAGGATTACCGCCGAAGTCGCCTTCATGCAATCCATAATCGCCGTAGTCGCTTTCCGTCAGCTTGAAACCGAAGAAAACGCAGGACGGATCTTGACGATAAGCGATAGTTTCAACGTTCGTGTTAATGTATTCCACCGTTTCGGGTATCCCGTTGGGATCAGTGTCCGCCGAAACCTGCGGAACGTACGCGTTCCCAATAAATGCCAAAGCGCATACCAACACCAATGCCGTCAATAAACCGAATATTTTAAGTTGCGCTTTTTTTAATATTTTCATAAATATTTCCTTTTAACGTTCTTTTTTCACCCGGAAGCGGAAGATTTTTCTTCCGCTTCCAGAGCGTTTTACCATTAATCTTCTTTCTTCTTGCGAAGCAAAGCTACCGCAGCTACAGCCGCCATAGCCGCTGTCGCCATACCGCCTACTACAGAGCCGCAACCCGACTTCGTTTTATTGCCGCTGTTGCCTTCTTGAATTTGTGGCACGCCGTCAACGTTGGTCTTGAACTGCGCTACCGCAGCGTCTACGTCCGCGATTTCCGTCGCCTCATCGATTGCGGAAATTGCCGTAGCTACAAATCCGCTAAGCGTTGCTTCCGCTTCTTCGGTGTACTTATCGTGGTCGATTGCGTTGTAGTATGCGCGAACTTCATTCTTCGCCGATTCTTTCGCCGCCGCAAGAGCCGCCGCATCCGCTTCAAGAGCCGTAAACACTTCGTCGATGTCCGCTTTCGCGTCGTTTACGATTGCCGTAATAGCCGCTTCGTCACCGATTGCGCCGTCGATTGCCGTCTTCGCTTCAGCGATAATTTCTTGGATTTCAGCCCATTCCGCCTCCTTGTAGTCAGCTTCCGATACGTAGCCGTCAAGCGCGTTCTTCGCGTTCGCTACAACCGCTTCGTCAGCTTCCCACTGAGCCGCCGTTTTGAAGGAATCCATTTCTGTCTTCGCCGCCGCTACGATACCGTCAATGCCTTCTTGGTTGCCGATTGCGCTGTCGATTGCGGTGTTCGCTTCAGTGATAATCGCTTGAATTGCCGTCCAGTCTGCCGTGCGATAGTCCGCTTCCGTCTTGTATGCCGCAAGCTCTGCCTTCGCCGCCGCTACAGCCGCTTCGTCAGCTTCCCATTGAGCATTCGTCTTCAATGCGTCAATCGCCGCCTTCGCTGTGTCCACAGCCGTGTTGATTGCCGTCACCGACGTAGCCGCTTCGATTTCAGCCGCAGCCGTCGCTATAATCGTTTGAATTTCCGCCCATTCCGCATCGCGATAGTCCGCCTGCGACTTGTACGCCGCAAGGTCAGCCGCCGCCGTAGCCTTCAAGCCTTCAAAAATCGCATCCGCTTCCGTTTTGGTTACAACGTCGTCCATCGATTTCTTGACGTCTTCTAATGCAACCGCCACTTCGTCCACACTCGTAGCGGAATCAATCTTCGCTTTGCCCGCTTCGATAATCGTATCGAAGGATGCCCATTCGTCAGCGTAGTAGTTTTCTTCTGCGAAGGTCGCCTTGTATTCGTCAATAGCTGCTTTAGCATCAAGCTTTGCTGCGTCAAGCTCGGTAAGCCATACCGTACCGTCGAAAACGAACTTGCTTTCTTCGATTACGTATTTAACAGCAAATTCAACGTTGTAGAACGTACCGCCGATTACAAGTACGTCGTCTTTAACCGCCGTCTTACCCAAGTTTACGTAGAACGTACCGGGAGCTTTAATATCGCTCATATCGATTTGCGTTCCATTGAGCGTAACACCAACACCGCTGTCTGCTTCAAAGGCAAATTTTGCTTCCCAGCCGGTAGCATCTTCAAAGTTACCCTCTTCGCCATACTTTGCAAAGTAAACTGCGCTTGCACTACTGTCCTTCGTGGTAAATACGCTACCAACGTTATACGTCGTGTATTCTACGTATTTTTCCCACATCGTACCATTCCAAACAAATTTGCTTTCTTCAATTACGTATCTTGTCGCCTTAACATCGCAAACAAACGTACCGCTGAGGGTTGCAACGTCGCCTTTGTTCACCTCGCCAAAGACCAAGAACAAGCCAAGGTCGGTACTCTTAATTTCCGCAAGGGGTTTAACTTCACCGTTTACCTTCAAGCCGTCGCCGCTTTCAAGGGTGAAAATAGTATTCCAAGAAGAATCGGGAATAGGCAAAGCTTCGCCGTTTTCTTGGTTTAAGTAGAGCTGTTTGTTCTGTGCGTTTGCAGCCGCTGTGCTTGGCCAATTCAAGATCATTACGCCAAGATTGTGGTCGGTGTATACGATTTCTTCGCCGTACACCTTCCATTCCGTACCCGTCCACTGAAATTCACGGTCTTCGATAACGTAGTCCGCCTCACCGCCTTTGCAACGGAATACGCCGCCTACCTTCAAAATATCGCCTACCTGTGCGTTTGCGCCCAAGTTCGCAAAGAAGCTACCGCCAGGGGATTTTACGCTATTTTCCATGTTAATCATCACGCCGTTCACGGTGATACCGTTACCTGAAACGTATGCGAATGCGTAATCCCAGCTGTCAACCGTTAAAACAATGCTTTCGTCAACAGGCTTGAAGTATACGTCCTTGTTATCACCGCCCGAAACGTAAAGCTTGCCCAAATTGCAATCGTCGTAATCCACTTCGGGAACTTCGGGGTCTACTACGGGGGGAACTTCTTCTGCCTCTGCTTTCCACGTTGTACCGTCGAATACCAACGTACAATTGTTAAATACAAACTTTTTCGCGGTCGTTGCGTTGTAGAACGTACCGTCAATCGTCAGCTTGTCGCCTGCCGATGCAGGTGCACTCAACTTAATATACAAGTCGCCAGGCTGTTTCATTTCCCAACCGCTCAATACGTTGCCGTTTAACTTGAAGCCGTCGCCGCTTTCCAATGCAAATGCATTGTCCCAATCCCCAGCGGGAAGAGCGTCACCTTCAGTGGGATATGCATAAATCACATCCGCTGCACAGCCGTTTGCACCAGCAAGCTTATTAAACGTATACGTCGTGTATTCTGCATATTTTTCCCACTTCGTGCCAGTCCAAGTGAACTTGCTGTCTTCAATCACGTACTTCACGGATTTTGCTTCGCATACGAACGTACCACTAATAGATACTACGTCGCCTGCTTGCAATGCATTAAACTTCCAATAGAAGCCGTCGCCCGTACTCTTAATTTCATCAGGAGTAACCGCTTCGCCGTTGA
>JAEIGA010015510.1_pt1 | contig 11597 bp, 7 predicted proteins | sample 9270691 | NCBI WGS metagenome assembly JAEIGA01 (sample SAMN17057246, study PRJNA624740) | gut metagenome | biome: biome; isolation source: fecal sample | host: Bos grunniens | place: China: Xizang | collected 2019
CTTGTATAACATTATTGTTTCAAGCATATTCTTATTATTACGACCGGAAATCAAAGTTAAAGTACACAACAAAAGGCTGCCCGTGAGGGTCGCCTTTTCTTTTTATTTATATGTAAAAAGCGGTCCAGCAATAAAGCCTGACCGCATGCAAAGTAAAGGTGATATATGATGAGCCTCAGCGTCTGGCTGGCCGGGCCATACCCAAGGACGGAAGAGCATCGTAATGCACCCTGTCAGTCTCAGTCATAAGCAACTACCAGACCTGAAAAACATTTATAAATAATTAATTCCTGAATTTTAACATAAAATCATATCTCATAACGGAGCTAATGAATATATTTGCCAAATAGATTTAACTTTTATATCATGAAACATATCGGTATCTTACTGGCGGCATCTGCAATAATAATTGCAGCGTGCGACAATAGCCTTCCTTCTTACGAAGATGTACATGGAAAGCCTTCCGGAGGGACTGAAAACTCCGGTAATGAAGGTAAGGATGAAGACAAACCTAATGAAGGGACAACACCAGAAGTTCCTACATTCAGCTTTGCAGTATCTCCTACCGGCACAGGAGCATACACAGATGACGTCTTGACCCTTACATTCAAGAATAAGCCTGAATTAGGAAATGAAGGAAAGATTACAATTTTCAATGCAGACGGAACTCAGGCGGATATAATAGATATGGCTGACGTTGCGGAGCCATTTCAGCAAATGACCAACAACTCGCTGAACACCACCACAATAGACTTTATTGGCGCACCGTCATTAAAGAGATTTAGAGCTATAAACTATAAGCCTGTCATGGTTGAAGGCAACTCCATAATCATCAGGCCACATAGCAACAGGCTGGAATATGGCAAGACATATTATGTGACAATCGATCCTTCGGCAATTACTGCTGAAGGATTCAGCGGCATCAGTGCAGATAAGAAATGGGAATTCGCCACAAAGCAGCAGCCATCCTCGAAAGAGACCGTTACTGTAGCAAAAACAGGGAATTCAGACTTCCGCACCATACAGGCAGCAATCGACTGGGCATATAAATGTGGACCTGATGCTCCTATGCTGATCAATATACGAGACGGAATTTACGAAGAGCAGCTCTTTATCCGCAGCAATAACAAAATCACATTCAAGGGTGAAAGTAGAGACGGAACTATCATCCAATATGCAAACGCTGAAGAATATGCCAACGGAGTCGGAGGAAGTATCAGCGCAATACCTGCTGCAGGTGAATCTATAGGCAAGTCCGGGGGACGTGCAGTGATACTTATGGAGATCTGCAAAGGTATCCGTTTTGAGAATATGACTCTCAAGAACACATATGGAAAACCAGGCCAGGCAGAAGTAATATATAATAACAGCGACGGAGACTACACACTTTCCTTCGTTAACTGCTCTCTCATAAGCCTGCAGGATACATTTAACAGCAAGGGTTACGGATGGATGAAGGATTGTCTTATAGAAGGAGACTGCGACTTCATCTGGGGATCGCCTCGTACATGGCTATTCGAAGACTGCGAAATCAGGGCTGCCGGAGATGGCTACATCGTGCAGGCGCGTTGTCAGGACAAGAAATACAAGGGATTCGTATTCCTGAACTGCAGCCTTACCAAGACATCAGGCACTGCTGACGGCACCATGTATCTTGCACGATCAAGCGGTGCTGATGAATACTATGACAACGTAGCATATATCAACTGCAGAATGTCTCCAGTAATCAATGCCAAAGGATGGTATGCCTCCCCTACTCCAAACCCTGCAAATGCAGATGCTTCAAGCGGGTGGAAGGAATACGGCAGCAAAGATCTCAGCGGAAAATCCCTGTCACTCAACAGCAGAAATACATGCGCATACACTCTGAAAGATGAAGAGTACGAATCATATTATAAGGACAGGGGAATTATATTTGCTGACGCCCCAGTAGGTACGGATTGGCTAAAATAACAGCAATATTAATACAATCTACCAATTTTTGTGCTAAAAGTCGGATAAATGTGCATTTTCATCGCTTTTTTCCTACATTTGCGCATCATAAGTCGAGTCATACTTAAACTATGAATCAAAACAGGGACGACTTCTTTTCAGAAGCCGTCCCTAATCTTTTATATCAGGTCTTAGTGTTATTTGCTGAACTGGGCTCTCAGGACCTCATTCTTTGCATCTGCGTCAGACCCCTTGATTCCGAAATAGAACTTGATCTTAGGCTCTGTTCCTGATGGGCGAACTGTAACAACGTCTCCGGCTTCATTATAGAACTGAAGCACATTCGATGAAGGAAGCCCGGTCTCTTCAGGCTTCGTATAATCAATAACCTTGATAACAGGCGATCCGGCCATCTCCTTTGGCGGATTGTTACGGTAATCAACCATCATCTGAGCAATTTCCTCAAGACCAGCCTTCCCCTTCTTGGTTACGGAGATGAGTGATTCCTTGTAATAGCCGAACTCGGCATAAATATCCTGAAGGAGCTGATAGAGAGTCTTGCCCTGCTCTGCTGCCCACGCGGCACACTCAGCAACAAATGCACAAGAAATAGGAGCATCCTTATCACGTACGAAGTCTCCTACATTGAATCCGTAGCTTTCCTCGCCGCCACATACGAATGTAGCCTTACCCTCGTTCTTCTTGATGATGTCTGCAATCCACTTGAAACCTGTAAGGACATTATAGACCTTAACACCATATTTCTCGGCAATCGCACGCATGAGTTCTGTGGTAACGATTGTCTTTACAATGTACTGGTTGCCGTCAAGCTTTCCAAGCTCAGACCAACGGCGGAGAATATAGTATGTAAGGATAGAGCCTGTCTGATTACCGTTAAGAAGAACCATCTTACCCTCATTGTCACGAACTGCGATACCGATACGGTCTGCATCTGGGTCAGTTGCCATAACGAGGTCTGCACCCTCCTTGTCGGCCACCGCTACAGCCATAGCAAGGGCTGAAGGTTCTTCTGGGTTCGGAGACATTACTGTAGGGAAGTTTCCATCCACGACATCCTGCTCAGGAACATGGTACACATTCTCGAAACCAAGCTTTGCAAGGAACTCAGGAACGATTTCCACACCAGATCCATGAATAGGAGTATATACAATCTTAAGGTCCTTATGCTTGGCGCATGCCTCTGGAGAGAGCATAAGAGTCATCACTGAGTTAAGATAAGCCACATCCATCTCATGGCTCATCACTTCGATAGGAGCAGCACCTTCACCAGCCTCGAACTTCACCATAGAAGGATCTGTTATCTTTGCAACTTCAGCCACGATATCCTTATCAACCGGAGAGGTAACCTGTGCTCCGTCAGACCAGAACACCTTATAGCCATTATACTCCTTAGGATTATGAGAAGCTGTAATCATGATACCGGCATTAGCTTTCTTCATTCTCACAGAGTAGCTCATCAGAGCGATAGGATGAAGTCTGTCGAAGATATATACGTGAATACCGTTTGCAGCAAGCACATTAGCAGCAATCTGAGCAAACTCCGGGCTGTTATTGCGGCTGTCAAATGAAATGCACACACTGAGAGGGCCTTCAACGTTTGCCTTCATATAGTTTGCAAGACCCTGGGTAGCCATACCTACAGTGTATTTGTTCATTCTGTTGGTGCCGACGCCCATGATACCGCGTAGACCGCCTGTGCCGAACTCAAGATTACGGTAGAAAGCATCCTCAAGTGCCACAGGGTCAGTTTCCTGAAGTGCAACAATCTGAGCCTTTGTGGCTTCATCAAAGTTTCCGTCCAGCCAACTCTGGACAACTTCTCTAAAATCTTTTTCCATAGTATAATAAAGTTGATATTTTATCTATCTCAAACGAACAAATATAAATATTTTATTAGAGAAAATCGCTACTTTTGTGACAAATCCACGGTCTCAATGGAAAAACTTATCAGATTCATACACGAACACCTCGAAGATGACACCACAAGACTGATTCTTGACAGGGGAAAATGGCCTGATACAGATATAGAACTGGCCGTAAACTGCATAGAAAGCCGCAGAAAGCTGAAAGGGAAAGTCCGAAAATGGCACGAAAATCCAAGACTGATATTCCCGGTCAAGCTATCAGCCGAGCAATGCAGCAGCGATGCAACAGCATCACACAAAGCCTCGATTGCGGAAAAGATTGCTGAAGGAGGGCCATTCAGGATTGCAGACCTTACCGGAGGTCTCGGAGTCGACACATGGTACTTCTCATGCAAGGCTTCCGAGGTGCTCTACAACGAAATGCAGATTCCTCTTTACCAAGCAGCCATACATAACTTCAAAGAACTGGGCTGCAGCAATATACGTTTCAGCAACAATCAGATCAACGAGTCGAATATCTCTGAAATTATTGCAGGATTCAAGCCTGACATCATATATATGGATCCTGCACGAAGAGGAGAAGGCGGCAAAAAAGTATTCCTTATCGAAGACTGTACACCAGATGTGCTGACACTGAAAGATCTGATTTTCGAGAATGCGCGTCATATTCTTCTCAAACTATCCCCGATGGCTGACATAACCATGGTCTGCCAGCGTCTGGGAGCATCATGCAGGGAGGTTCACGTGGTCGGGACGGCGGGAGAGTGCAAGGAACTGCTCATCTGGATGGACAGGGAATGGTCCGAGGGCTACTCCATCACTGCCACTGAACTATGCCCGGACGGGACTCACAATAGCTTTACCTTCACCCCTGAAGAGGAGAAAACTGCAAAAGCTGTCATATGCAGCCAGATAAAGCCTGGAGACATCCTCTTCGAACCAGGAAAGGCTCTTATGAAATCCGGTGCATTCAACACCATATCCCAAAAGACCGGAATGGAGAAACTCGGGGCATCCACACACTATTATATAGCTGACACATGCTGCATCCCAAAGGGTTTGGGAAAGACATACAGGATAGAAAAGTGCGAAGAACTAAACAAGCGAAGCATCAAAAGCATCAGCCAGGAATATCCCAAAGCAGAAGTAACCGCACGCAACATCCCTATGGATACTGACACACTGAGAAAAAAAAATGGGTGTCACCTCAGGAGGAGACACCCATATATTCGGACTAAGGTCAGACCGCAAAGGCCCGCTTCTTGTCGTGGCTACAAGACTATAGGGCAAGATGCTCCAGGAGTATCTTGCATCCCATTGCCACAAGTATGATACCTCCTGCCAGTTCAGCCTTCGACTTGAAGCGGCAGCCGAACATATTTCCGACAAATATTCCAAACCCGGAGAATGCTGCTGTTGTAATCCCGATCAGCAGAACCGCATGCCATATATTTACCTTAAGAAATGCAAATGACACTCCTACTGCAAGAGCGTCAACACTTGTAGCTACTGCCATCGCAAACATCGTCCTGAAAGAGAAATCGGCATCAATACTACACTCATCATTGGAGTCTAAAGCTTCCTTTATCATATTACCACCGATGATTCCCAACAGGATAAATGCAATCCAATGGTCAACTGTTCCTACAAGATCTGCAAAGCTTACTCCAAGAAAATATCCGAGCAAAGGCATCAGAGCCTGGAAACCTCCGAACCATAGAGCAGCACTTAAAGGATACGAAGGGCGTAGTTTCCTGACTGACAAGCCCTTGCATATTGACACAGCAAAGGCATCCATCGACACGCCTACAGCAATCATGAGGATCTCTACAACTCCCATCCTACTTGATTTGAGTTAAAGTAAACACATAGCTTCCCTTTATTGGCGCATCTGCCGGGCTCGTAAACGATATCCTGCGTAAAGAGGTACCCCACACATCTGTAAGCCTCTTGTCTTCAAGTTCCATTACAGTGACAGAAGGATCCATCTGCTTCGGATACGTAAGACGCATAGTCACTCCGCCGTCACATACAATCACTTCACCAGACTTGACTGCATATCCTGCATCTGTCGCCGCCCCTGGCAGGAACACATTTCCATGCACCAGAAAATTCTCCACATCTGCAGCGATTCGGCTATTGAGATTATACTTGTCGGTAATAGTCAGCTTTCCGCCTTTCACGTTATATGTACGCTTCCAGGACTTGCAGTCTGCCGCCCCCATATATGCACCGGCAATATCAAGAGAGAATACGCCTCCGTCCTTGCTTGACGACACAGATACATCTGACGACCTGTGCTCGAGACCAAACACCTGAGAAGATCCGTTGATAAGCGGAAGATTGTGCCAGTCGCTCTGCATAGACCATATCGTATATCTTTCAGCACTGAAGGTCCTCTTTGTATATGTGCCTACTCCGGCATCAACGAACATCGGGACTCCATCCACATAAAGCGAGAAGGTTCCTATGTCATTATGGTTATGACTCTCATTATTATGGCCACCTTTGGCGGCAAAGAACCAATTTCCTGCTCTCATATAGCAGAATTCAGTCTCTGGATACCATACAAACGCAGGCACTCTCGTTCTTAGCGAATTCATGCAGGACTCCAGAGATTCACCTGATGCTATCCTTGCATTGAGGTCTTCTGTCTCCTGGGTCATCTGACCGATATTGCGTAAGCTCTCCAGAGCCCTGTATGCGTCATTCCAGATTACCGGAACCGGATTCTTGAAGGCATCTTTTGACTTGTCGGCAAGATTATAGATAGCAAAGTCCATCATCTCACGGCTACCGGCAGCCTTACCATAATTATAAATAAGTGACGGAGTAAATGAAAGCTTGGCAGTGGCATCGGCAAAATTCACCACCCATCCATCCTGGACATAAGAACGCGAGATATATTCTCCCAAGTCTCGGATCATCTGCGTATCGAAGAAGGTAAAACGACCTCCTGATGCGTCGTGCATAATTTGAAGATAGTCATACAGTTTTCCTGCAGCATGTCCCCAATATGCAGGTCCCTCCTCGCATGCTCCATCCTTCTTTATATATGCAATGAACTTATCCACAGAACGGGCAGACTGCTTAAGAGCCTGTTCCAGACGCTCAGGATTCTTTTCCATCAGCAGGAAACAAAGAATCACGTCTGCGTTGCACCATGGAGTCCAGTTATTAAGAAGCCTTCCCTTCTCGACATCAAACCCAAGCCACCAGTTAGGCTTGTACTCTGCCGGATTAAGGTAAGAATCCAGAATCTGGCGTTTCACTGCATCTTGCACAACATATGAAATGACAGGATTGACCTTATCGAATTCATCATGGAAGAAATGCCATACTACAGCCACCTGGGCGCCAAGTGCACCGGACCCGAGATCGATAATCTGCTCGCGGGGATCCGGAAGAGTCCTTCCTGAACGCTGACGTGGAAGATGCGCAGAAAGCACCCACGAAGGCATATGACAGATATGCCACATACCGTCTATCAGCTGATCTAGAAACCTTCCCTCTCCTTCAGCCAGTTCAGCCAGCATCAAAGTATTCAGCGCTACTCTGTTCTTCTTCAGCGGTTCCTGCATGATATTTCGCTCGCCAGTCCTTTCATATGCAAGATAAGCCGTTGCAGGGACAGTCTGCCATTCATATTCCAGATATTTCTCACCCTGCCTGACAAGATACTCAGAATGTTTTCCAAGCATATTTTTCCATCCTTTCCTGTCAATATAAGACGGATAAGGGAACCAGCTGCCGTCATGGCAGAAGACAGATTCCTTGTGAAGCTCCCTGTACTTATCCAACAGCATCGATGGCTTGAATGTAACGGAAAGATTACCTATTTTCATACCCCACTTCCAGTCCTGGACGACAGTGACATCTTCTCCATCCAGATTACGGACTTTCTCGAGATCCTTGAGATGAGTATGAGAGTGGCCACCCACAATCAGATCGATATTTCTAGATGCCGCAGCAAGCTCCACATCCGTGAAGACTTCTTCGGCGTAACCAAGATGGGTAAGACACATTACCAAATCACATCCCTCATCATACCTTAACTTCCGGGCATATGAATTCGCGACATCTGTTGCCGGAATATATTTCAATGCGGCTGCGATTTCAGCAGAAACAACAGATGACAGATCTGTCAGAAGACCGATTATACCGATTTTTCTACCAGCTTTCTCCAGAATCACATAAGGCTTCACGAGACCGTCAAGAGGGGTGCCGCTGAAATCGTAGTTGGCACATACGACAGGAAGTTTCAGATTTTTAAGACGACGGGACAATTCCTCCATACCGTTATCGAACTCATGATTACCGAGTGTCACGGCATCAAATCCCATGGCATTGAGAATATCTATCTCTATATCGCCTCCCAGTTCTGTGAAATAAGAAGTACCCTGACTGAAATCTCCTGCATGAAGCAGCAGTACATTCTCCGCGCCGCACGCAGCACGCACGCTGTCCACATATGCAGCCTGTTCTATCACTCCACCCTTACCCATGTGCTTGCCGGAGCGCTGTGGGTCTACATGGCTGTGGGTATCATTCAGATGCAGGATCGTAAGATCCTGAGCTGAAGCGGTCAGCAGTACCGCGAAAGCAGAAATAATAAGTAAAAGTCTTTTCATGATCATTTGTGGTGCTGTCTGATTATTACCCTGTTGTCTGTAGAATATTCTATAGGTCTTCCTGCGGCAGTTTCTGCGCGGACATGATCCAGAACGGCATCTATTACATTCACCTCAGATGTGATTACACTCAATGCCCCATCGGCAAGACTCAAGTTGTCACCGCCGTCAAGCAGGAAAGATATGGTGAGGATGCTATAAGTCTTGTTGTCATCCAGAGGCTTGTCACCGACATTTACCGACACCAGCTTACCATCCTCAATAATCACCCGCAGACCTCCAAGAACCTCAATATTATAAGGAAGCATTCCTTCCAGAATCCGTCTTATCGTGCTTCCTTTATGCTCCAGATACACCAGCTGGTTCTTGAACGGAAACATCGAAAGCATATCATCCAGGATAACATCACCCTCAGGCATATCTACCCTGATTCCGCCGAAATTGGTTATTCCGATATCTACCTTCTTTCCGAAGACCTTCTCACCCTGCTGCATCAACAGATCTACCACCCAGTTGGAAAGCGGACTCTCAGGCTTATCCTTGTACATAGCCCTGGTAGAATAAGCTATCACATCTTTCACCCGGGCCATTGCCGGCTGACTTTCAAGGACGATAGCAGCTACCTTGGCCGTAGCGGAGCCGGCAGGAAAACGCTTCCCGTTGGGAGCGATATATGTCTTTCCCTTGAAATATCCTACCGTCTCTTTCACATTTTCCTTCGAAGGAGTCTTGCAACCGGTTCTGTGACCATCAATAAGATCTCCTGACCAGCTGTATTCCTGTCCCCATGCCGCTACACTCACGCATAGCATCAGAACATAGGAAAGCACTATACGATTCATATTATATTATTTAATTCTGTTTCAACCATTTCCATAGATCCTTGAATGTCGTCTTCTTGCCGAACATAAGGATACCGATACGGTAAATCTTCGCCGATGCCCACCCGCATGCAATGAATGTAGCAATAAGAAGCCCCATAGAAAGAGCAAGTTCCCATGCAGGCACACCGAACGGGATACGTGCAAGCATCACGATAGGCGAAGTGAATGGAATCATAGATCCCCAGAACACCACTGCGCTGTCAGGAGCCTTGAACGCATAGAATGCAATAAAGAAGGCAATCATCAGCGGGATAGTGACAGGTAGCTGAAGCTGATTCGTGTCTGCCTCATTCTCCACCGCAGATCCTATAGCCGCAAAGAATGACGCATAGAGAAGGTATCCCAACGCGAAATAAACGAAGAAAGCAAGAATAAGCTGAACGTAGTTGATGTCCTTGAGCGTAGTCATTATAGCTGCCATGCCGTCTTCCTCTGCCATCGAAGCAGTCATCTCAGCCATATCCACACCACCCATCTGGCCTGCCATATCCATCATCTGCTCTGTCTGGGCAGGATCTCCCATCATAGAATCAAAACCGATGAATGCAGATACCCCGGCAACGATTACGGCAGTAAGAACAATCCAGAGCAGGAACTGAGTGAGAGCTACACAAGCAACTCCGATGATCTTTCCGAACATCAGTTCTGTAGCCTTCACAGATGAAACAAGCACCTCCACTACCCTGCTGGCCTTTTCCTCGATGACACTCTGCATCACCATTCCCGAGAACATCGCGATAAACATATAAATAATCATCGAAAGCAGAAGCGAGATTATCATATATACTTCCGACGAGGAAATCTTCTCTTCTCCATCCTCGCTGAGAGTATACGTGGCAACTGAAACATCAGACTTCACGTCAGCCATTATCTGCTTAAGGTCAGAAATCTCATACTGAGAGAGCCTGTAGTCCTCGACAGCGTCATCAACCCTAGAAGCAATGGACTCCTTGAGGTCGACGCTCATCGGAGACTCCGAATAAGCAGCCACATGCACCGTACGCGCGGCCTCATCTATCGGAGACACCACCACGAGGGCATCCAGGCCAAGTTCTGAAAAACGAGCCTTCAGACTGTCCGGGTTCTCTGTCGAATAATCCGTGTAATCAACGGCATCAGTATCGACGAATTTCTCCATCACGATGCCTGACTGATCCACTACAGCAACCTGCTTGCCCTTATCCTCGGTCATGAACATGATCACGCTCGGAAGTATGCAGATTGCAGCAAAGAAGACAGGACCAAGGAACGTAATCAGAAGGAATGACTTCTTCTTTACGCGGGTAAGGTATTCACGCGAAATGATTGTCTTTATATTCTTCAATTTCATGGCTTATTCCTCCTCAGTTACAAGTTTGATGAATATATCGTTCATTCTAGGAACCAGTTCCTTGAATGAATTCACGGTAACTCCTGCCTCGAGTACCTTGGAAAGAACCCTGTTGCTGTCGCACCCCTCCTCAATCGAAAGCACTGCAGTATGCCTTCCGGAATCATCCTGATCCGAAAGCACAGTAAACACACCCTCCACTGAAGTCAGTGCATCAGAAGATGTATATATAAGTTCAACATTATTATTGCCATATTTGCGGCGTATTTCATCCACACCACCAGAAATCACAACATGAGACTTGTTGATCAGTGCGATATTGTCGCAAAGCTCCTCCACCGACTCCATATTATGAGTCGAAAGGATGATAGTAGCGCCCTCATCCTTCAGACGAAGAATCTCCTCGCGTATGATCTGGGCATTGACAGGATCGAATCCCGAAAATGGCTCATCAAGAATAAGAAGCGAGGGCTTATGTACTACAGTGGTGATAAACTGTACCTTCTGGGCCATGCCCTTTGAAAGTTCCTCCACCTTCTTGTTCCACCAGCTCTCGATGCCGAAGCGTACAAACCATTTCTTTAGTTCCTTTGCCGCCTCACGTGAGCTCATGCCCTTCAGCTGAGCAAAATACATGGCTTGCTCTCCAACTTTCATCTTCCTATAAAGGCCACGTTCTTCAGGCAGATAACCGATTTTCTCGACATCATCTTGAGTTATAGGGCGTCCTTCAAAAGATACCGATCCTTCACTTGGAATAGTAATACGGTTGATGATACGGATAAGAGTCGTCTTTCCTGCTCCGTTAGGACCGAGAAGTCCGAAGATCTTACCCTTTGGGATATCAACCGACACATGATCAAGAGCGACCTTTTCTCCGAAGCTCTTGCATACATCCTTGCATTCGATAATTCCCATTTTATTAATTGTTAAA
>JAEIGA010015511.1_pt1 | contig 11597 bp, 12 predicted proteins | sample 9270691 | NCBI WGS metagenome assembly JAEIGA01 (sample SAMN17057246, study PRJNA624740) | gut metagenome | biome: biome; isolation source: fecal sample | host: Bos grunniens | place: China: Xizang | collected 2019
AATAGGTTCAATTTTCATATCAAACGATAATTCACGCGAATATAGCAATAATTTTGTCTCATTCTATTGACAGATGAGTGCAAATGAACTATTTTTGCAAAACTTTCAACGAAGGGCACATAACCCCAAAGCAGATATAACACAATGGAAAATCTGGACGGACGTCTGGTCATCGGTGTCTCATCACGCGCACTGTTTGACCTTGAAAAAGAGAATGAGATATTTGAGAAATATGGTGTTGCCAAGTATCGCGAGTATCAGGAGCAGCACGAGGATGAACCGCTTGAGCGCGGAACAGCTTTCTATCTTGTGAAGAGCCTGTTGGAGTTGAACAAGCAAGCCAACCGCCCCATTGTGGAGGTGGTGGTGATGTCGCGCAACAGCCCCGAGACAGGAATGCGAATGTTGAAATCCCTTGATATGTATGGGCTCGATATTACCCGCGTTGCACTCTCGGGTGGCGAGTCGCTCTCCAAATACCTAAAGGCTTTTTCAATTGACCTCTTTCTCTCAAAGGATGAGGGCGATGTGCAACGTGTGATGGATTCGGGTATCTGCGCATCGGCGCTCATTTATGCTCCGCCCACCGATTTCAATCCCGAGGACAGCAGGGTTAAGATAGCCTTTGATGCCGATGCTGTGATATTTTCCGATGAGTCGGAGTGCCGCTTCAAATCAGAGGGAATCGATGCTTTCTACAAATATGAGAAGGAGAATGCCGATGTGCCTCTCAAGGAGGGCCCCTTTGCCAATCTCTTGAAGAAGCTCTCGCAGATACAGGAGTGTCTGCCAACATCTATAGAGCTCTCTCCGCTGCGTCTGGCCATTGTAACATCGCGCAGCTTGCCGTCGCATTTTCGTGTGATAAAGACTTTGCGCAAGTGGGGCGTGTATGTCGATGAGGCCTATTTCCTTGGTGGCTTGCGCAAGGATGAACTGCTCAAGGCTTTTGGTGCACACATCTTTTTCGATGACCAGGATACCCACCTCTCGTCATCAAGCAAATATGTGCCGTCGGGCAAGGTGCCCTATTATTCCGACTCGCAGATAAATGATGTTGTGAGGGCAAAGAGTGCTGACAAAGAGGCCCAAGAGGGCGATAATGCTTGATACTATGGATTACATACTCATTGCTATAGCTCTGTTTCTCTCTGTGATAGGCTTCATAGGTGCTGTTGTTCCCGGTATCCCCGGCCCTCCACTCAACTTTTTGGGGTTGTTGCTGCTTTCGTTTTGCGACAACAATGAGGTGGCACTCTCATCGCTCATCGTTTCGGGCGTGCTTGCAGTGGTGGTTACAGTTGTCGATTACATAGCACCTATATGGTTTGCCAAGCGTGCAGGCGGCACCAAGGCCGGCGTAACGGGTGCCACAATAGGCCTCATTGTGGGTCTCTTCTTTGGTTTCGTGGGTGTGTTGCTGGGTCCCTTCCTGGGTGCTCTCATTGGTGAGCTTTCAGTGCGCACCTCGGCCCAGGATTCGTTGCGTGTGGCATTTATGTCGTTTCTCGCCTTCTTGGCAACAACAGGCGTTAAAATTGCATATTCGGTGATATTGACTATTATGATTATAAAAGAGTCCTTTGGGCTTATATGGAACTGACATAGAACAATATTGCGGTGATATTGGTTAAAGACAGTGGCTATGCTTGCATAGCTGCTGTTTTTTATTTGTTGCAATATGAATACTTTTTTTACTGTGCTGAAATTTGTGGCAATCTCGTTGCTTGCAGGCTATTTGTCGATGCTGCTGCAGCGTGAGCCGCTTGAGATTTGGTATCCGATGCTCAGAAAGTCATCGCTCACTCCTCCCGGTTATGTTTTTGCCATTGTGTGGAGTATCCTGTATGTGCTTATGGGTGTGTCGGTGGCTCTTGTCAGCCGGGCACGCACAAACTATTCCTGGGTGCTTGTACTGCTCTTCTATCTGCAACTGCTGCTCAATCTTATGTGGAGCTTCTGTTTCTTCTTCCTGAAGATGCCGTTGTTGGCGCTTGTGGTGCTCATTGCACTGCTGTTGTGTGTGGCAGCTTATGTGTCAGGTGCTTATGCAAGGCATCGCTGGGCGTCATTGCTTAATGTCCCCTATCTGCTGTGGCTGCTTTTCGCAGCCTACCTCAATGGATATGTGGTGCTTTTTAATTGACGGATTATGACATTTATTGACTATTATAAAGTTCTTGGTGTGCCGCGCACAGCTTCACAGGATGAGATAAAGAGGGCCTATCGCAGGCTTGCCAAAAACTTTCACCCCGATGTGAACAACGATGCTCCTGATGCCAAAGAGCGCTTTCAGGAAATTAACGAGGCCAACGAGGTGCTTGGCGACCCCGAAAAGCGCCGACGCTATGATGAGTATGGCGAGCATTGGCGTTTGGTGGATGAAGAGAGTGGTGCGGGAGGTGGTTATGGCGGGCACGGCGGCTTTGGTGGCTTTGGCGATTTTAGCAGCAGTGCAGGCAATGACAGTGGTTTCAGCGACTTTTTTGAGCAACTTTTTGGCGGTAGCTTCGGGGCCCGCCGGCGGCGGGGAAACGACCTGCAGGCAACACTCGAGCTAACACTGTTTGAGGCTGCAACCACTCATCGCCGGGTAATGAATATTAACGGAGATAGCATTGTCATCACTGTCCCTGCCGGTGTGGCCGATGGTCAGCGCATAAGATTGCGCGGTCGCGGTGCCCCATCTCCTGCTTCAGGAGGTGAACGAGGCGACCTCTACATAACATTCCACATTCTTCCCGACGGCCGTTTCACACGCGAGGGTAACAATCTCTTGGTAACAGCAACTTGTGATATATACACCTTGTGGCTTGGCGGCAGTGTAACGGTCCCCACACTCTCGGGCAATGTGCTTGTAACTGTTAAGCCGGGAACGCAGCCCGGCAGCAAACTGCGTTTGCGCGGAAAAGGCTTTCCTCTTTATAAACAGGAGGGGCAGTTTGGCGACCTCCTTGTTACGCTGAATGTAACATTGCCGCAGCTCAATGAGAAGCAGCGCGAGCTTCTGCTTCAGATGAGAGCAGCTGCCACCTGATGCTTGTAAAATCCCTATTTTAATTCATATTAAGCCTAATTTCTTGCCAGTTTGCGTGGAAAGAGCGATATTAGCGCCCAAAACGAATTTTAAACTATGAAAAGACACTTTTTTTCAATGCTTCTGCCACTGTGCTGCATTCTCTTTGTGGCTTGTACTTCGGAATATGATGCAGACACTGCAGAGTCAAACTATAAGCCGATAACCGGCAAGCAAATGGTGGCATCGGTTAAGACAAGCGAGTCTGTTGATGGTCGCGACTATGTTTGGGAGCACCAATTCTCCTATGATGCCAAAGGGCGCATAAAGAGTGTGAAGAGCGATGTGAAATCCTATCGTGCAGTGGAGTATGACAATGCTACCGACTATTTGGAATACACAGCTCTTTCAACAGCCAATTACATCTACAATGGTGCGCAGTTGGAGGTTGAGTTTAGTTTCAAACTCAATTATCCCTCATCTCCTTCATTGAACACTGGCGGCAGCAGCAAGGATAGTGGCCATTTCAACCGTTCAGGGGCTCTCACACGTTTCTCGGCTCTCGATTTTGTCTACTCGGGCAGCATCCTGCGACAAGCCTATGACGACTATGGTGTCTACTACACCATTGAACGTGATGGTGAAAATGTGGTGAGCCACAGTGTGTTTGAAACAGAGAGCGATTCTCATATCTCAACAAGCAAACGCTATTTCTATTCTCCCATTGCAAACGAGACCAATTTCGATTTCTCGGCCTATTTGGGCTACTGGGGCGTTGAGCGCAGCTTAGGCTTGAGAAGCGATGTTCCCTATTATGCTCTCTATCAGCTTGGCGCCTTTGGAATGTTGGGAACCACAAGCAAAGAGTTGCCTTGGGGAGTTATAGAGAATGGCAAGAGAGTGTATGGCGAGTGGAGCTATGACTCAAAAGGGCGTCCATCGCTCTTTGTTGATGCCGACGGCGTGAAGACCGAAGTAACTTATGCAGATTGAAAAGAGACAATATAAATGAAGCTGACTAAAAAGGCTCTTTTTTTGTTCAACTTCTCACAAACGAGAATGCCCCAAAATTTTGGGGCATTCTCGTTTATTTGCAGATGTAGTCGAGGTAGCGTGTTATAGCCTCCTGGCACACCGGGCAGAAATCGCTGAGTGCCTTCATCATACATTCGGGCCAGCCGCGGAATACACCCTTTTCAAGGTAGCCACCGCCCTCGTAGGCTCCAATTACCCACTCCTGAGGGTTCTCGGCAGCAGTGGTGGGTATGGGTGTTCCCTTTGCAATCTTCTTCTCCCACTTGCCGTTGAAGTTTACAAAACGGGTGAGGTTGGCTTCCCAAGGCTCGCGTCCTTCGGGGTAGAGCGCACTCACAGTGTTGCCCTTTTCAATATACTCATCGCCAAGCCCCATTAGCGAGTGCCCGAACTCGTGAACATAAACCTCGCCGGTGCGCCCTGTCTTTCCGGCCGAGCCAAGCCCATAGAAATTGTAGATGCCGCCACCGCCATACTTGTCGGTGTTGGTGAGGATGAAGATGCTTTCATAAGGGGCGTTGGCCGCAATGTCGCGCACTTTCTGGAACTCTTCGGTCATCTGGTAGCGCTCGCTGCCGAATGTGTAGAAACGTGTGTCGAGCAGTGTCTCCACCCATTTGCCGTTGCCTGGCTCGCTTATTCCGCTCTCCTTTGACGGCGCCCACACCGCGTGTATGTTTATGCGGTGTCTGTTGCTTGTGAAGGGTGCATAGGTGAAGAGGGCATCGCACCACATTTGGCAGGCTGCAAGGAACTTCTCTTTCTCGCTTGCGGTGAAACCATCGGGCAACAGCACAATGTCGAGGCTGTGCTTTGTGTCGCCGCCTTTGTGTATGCTCAAATATTCGTGCTCCTTGTGTCCTGTGGTTATGTTGTAGTCGTTTACGCGCACCTCCTGTTCGTAGCGTTTTTCCCACTCCTTGGTCTCTTTGTTACGGGCATAGAACTCAATGCGGAAATCCCTTTTTGGCTCGGGGAATATTACGCCCTCGGGGAAGGAACGCTGTGTTGTGGCAGCCTCGGGCGTTGTCTGCCACTCGTTAAAGAGTGTGCAATAGTTGTTCTTGTAGATTGTTTTCCCGCTTTCAGTGTCAATTATCTTGAAATGCTGCTCGCCATAGTCGAATGGGTTTATGAGCGCAACCTCGGAACCGGCCCATTCTCCTTCGCGTATCACTCTGTCAAAATAGTAGTGCTCCTGTTTGCTGTTGCCTGCGTGGTGAAAGTCGAAACGCATAGTGTTGCCGGTGAAACAGCTGCTGTAGTCTATGCTGTTCTCTTCGGCTTCTATAACGGCAGCCTTCTTTGCTGTTGAGCAGGAGAGCAGTGCTCCCACTGTCAGAATTACTAAAAAACTCTTTTTCATATCTGTTGTTCTATCTTTGAAAAATCTATGTAAAGATAGTTATAAAAAATTAAGGTTGGCTCTTTATTCTTTTTTCTTTTTTGTTTTTATAAATTAAATGTGCTAAAAGTTGATGGTTTAGAGCATTCTGCTTAATTTTGCAGAAATTTGTACCTTTAAATAAAAGAATATTATACTATGAAGAAGTTTTTTGTATTTGCTTTTGCTGCGTGTGTGGCTTTTTCTTTTACATCTTGTAAGTCATCAAAGGATGTTTATAAGACAGCCTATGATGAGGCACGTCAGGCCGAGCTTGCCGAGGGCAATGGTCAGGAGAGCGAACCTGTAGATATTGCACCCGTTGTTTCCAATACAACAAAGAGTGTAAACCAAAATATTGATACAACCTATCGCACCGAGAAAGTTGTTCTTTCATCGGGTGAAGAGGGCTCTCTCAAGGCATTCAGCGTGGTGTGTGGCAGCTATGGCCGCAAAGAGGGTGCCGAGGGTATTCGCCAGTCGTTGGTTGATGAGGGTTACAATGCCATTATAGTTCAGAATCCCGAATCAGGTCTCTACCGTGTTGTGTGTGCATCGTGCGACACAAAGGAGGAGGCTGCAGTGGCACGCGACAAGTTCAAGGCCGAGCACCCTCGTAACAATGACTTCCAGAAGGCTTGGTTGCTCTATAACAAGTAAAAAACGCACTGTTTCTCCTCGACCTGGTTGTGTCGGGGAGAATGTATCTATTAAAGTCGTAACACCGGGATAGTATTACTATGACAGAGAAAAATACCGAAGGATATGCTGTAAAGCACTATTCAGGGCCTGTTAAAAGGTTCTGTCGCACACTCGACCTCAAGGATAACCCCGAGTTGATAGCCGAATATCGCCGCCGCCACGCACAGGACGGTGTGTGGAAGGAGGTGCTCGATGGCATTCGCCAAGTGGGTATCTTGGAGATGGAGATTTATATTCTGGGCACACGTCTGTTTATGATTGTGGAGACTCCTGTGGATTTTGACTGGGAGAGCGCAATGGCGCAGTTGGCGCAATTGCCGCGTCAGCAGGAGTGGGAAGATTATATGTCGGGCTTCCAAAAGGCACAGCCCGGCAGTTCGGCTGATGAAAAATGGCAGATGATGGAGCGTATGTTTCACCTCTATGAATAATTTGAAGCTATGGACACAAATACAAAGAAGCCAAAGTTGATAGACAAGCGTTACCTGTTACCCTTTATACTTGTAACATCTTTGTTTGCCTTGTGGGGTTTTGCCAATGATATAACCAACCCAATGGTTGCGGCTTTCCAAACATTGATGGAATTGCCGGCCTCTCAGGCAGCGATGGTGCAGTTTGCCTTCTATGGCGGCTATGCCACAATGGCTGTTCCGGCGGCGCTTTTCATACGCCGTTTCAGCTACAAGAAGGCAATTCTTGTAGGTCTTGCCCTTTATGCCATCGGTGCATTTCTCTTCATTCCTGCAGCGCACTATCAGGCCTTCTCATTCTTCTGCCTGTCGTTGTATATACTCACATTCGGCCTCGCTTTTCTTGAGACCACAGCCAATCCAATGATATTGTCGCTTGGCGACCGAAGAACTGCTACCAGGCGTTTGAATCTTGCTCAGGCCTTCAATCCAATGGGGTCGCTTCTTGGAATGTCGGTGGCATCAATGGCGGTGCTCCCGTCGTTGCTCTCAGATAAACGCGATGCAGCCGGCGAGGTGCTCTTCAATACGCTCTCCGAGGCCGAGAAGGCAAACATCCGTGTGCACGACCTGGCCGTTATCCGCGACCCTTATGTTGCACTTGGCATTGTGGTGCTTTTGGTGTTCTTGGTGTTCGCGTGCGTGAAATTCCCCAATATGCAGGGCCACAGAGGCGAGAGAACCGACAATGTTCAGGCTCTTTCACGCTTGTGGAAGAATAAACACTATCGCTTTGGTGTGGTAGCGCAGATGTTCTATGTGGGCGCGCAGATAATGGTGTGGACATTCATAATACAATATGCCGACAATCTTGGTATAAACAAGGCAACTGCGCAGAATTACAACATTTTTGCAATGGCAATGTTCCTCTGCAGCCGCTTCCTTTCTACATTCTTTATGCAGTATGTGAAGTCTTCCACACTGCTCTATGTCTATGCCATAGGTGCGTCATTGGCATCAATGGGTGCCATATTCATAGAGGGAATGCCCGGTCTCTATTGTCTAGTGGCAATCAGTTTCTTTATGTCTATAATGTTCCCCACAATCTATGGCATTGCACTTGAGAATGTGAGCCGCGAGGATACCGCTCTTGGTGCGGCGTTCCTTGTTATGGCAATTGTGGGCGGTGCTTTGATGCCCCCCTTGCAAGGACTGATTATAGACCTTGGTGAGGTGTTTGGAATGTCGGCTGTGAACATCTCCTATGCTCTCCCGTTGTTGTGCTTTGTGGTGGTGGGTGTTTATGCCCACGGCTGTCGTATGGTGCAGCGCGATTGCTGATATTGTTTTTTTAAAGAGGGTGTTATAAAAAGAGATATATGGCAAGGATACTGGCAATTGATTATGGTAAGAAGCGTACCGGCCTGGCCGTAACCGATGAGTTGCAGATAATAGCCAATGGCTTGACAACTGTTGCTACAACCTCTTTGGAGGCCTATATCCTCGATTATGTGAAGCGCGAGCCCGTTGAACGCATTGTTGTGGGGTTGCCCAAGCAGATGAATAATACCCCTTCCGAGAATATGTGTCGCATAACACCTTTTGTGAACCGTCTGCGTAACATTCTGCCCGAAATCCCGGTAGAGTATCACGATGAACGCTTCACATCAGTGCTGGCTCATCAGGCTATTCTTGCATCCGGTATAGGCAAAATGGCACGTCGCAACAAAGAGCTTGTCGATGAGGTGAGTGCAACCATCATCTTGCAGTCCTATATGGAGAGCCGCAGAATGCAGGGTAAGTGATTTTTGAGAAAGATTTTTGCGTTAAACTTATAAATTAGAAATAGGAATATGATACTACCCATCTATCTTTATGGTCAGCCTGTTCTCAGGAAGGTTGCCGAAGATATTACACCCGAATATCCCGAGCTTAAGGCTCTCATCGAAAATATGTTTGAGACTATGCATCAGGCCGAGGGTATTGGTCTTGCCGCACCGCAGATAGGCCTTGCCATACGTCTTGTTGTGATAGACCTTGATGTTCTCAGTGATGATTTCCCCGAGTATAAGGGCTTTAGCAAGGTGTGCATTAACGCCCGCATCCTTGAGACATCTGATGAGACCGAGGCAATGGAAGAGGGGTGCCTGAGCCTTCCCGGCATTCACGAGAAGGTTACACGTCCATCACGCATAAGAGTAAGTTATCTTGATGAGAATTTTGTTGAGCACGATGAGTGGGTTGAGGGTTTCCTCGCTCGTGTTATGCAGCACGAATTTGACCACCTCGAGGGTAAGGTCTTTTCCGACCGCATCTCCCCCTTGCGCCGCCAGATGAACAAGAATAAGCTGGGTAATCTTGCCAAGGGTAATGTCTCTTGCGGCTACAAGACAAAGCGTGTGTTGAGATGATGTTCTCAAGGGCAAAAGTTGCTGTTGCAGCGCTGCTTGCCCCGTTGTTCTGCTTTGCACAGCTGAATACGACAAGGGTGATGGAGATAGGGCGCAACGCGCTCTATTTCGAGGACTATGTGCTCTCTATACAGTATTTCAACCAGGTTGTCGATGCCAAGCCTTTCCTGCACGAGCCCTATTTTTTTCGCGGTCTGGCAAAGTATTATCTTGATGATTTTGTGGGTGCCGAGTCCGATTTCACCTCGGCAATAGAGAGAAACCCTTATGTGGCGCGCAGCTATCAGCTGCGCGGTCTTTGTCGTGCGGCTATGGACAGCCTGGTGCTTGCCGAGGCCGATTTGCGCGTGGGTATTAAATACGACCCTCAGAATGTCAATATGTGGCAAAATCTTGCAGCAGTCTCTATGCAGGCCGGTAATTGGAATAAAGCAGCGGGTATAATCGATTCTTTGCTGCTCTTTTCGCCTCGCAACTCAGCTGCATATATGATGCGCACCAGGGTGGCGCTTAACAATGCCGATACGCTGAAAGCGCTTGCAATGGCCGAGAAAGCTGTGGCTGTCGATAAATATTCAGCCGACGTTTATGAGGCTCGTGCTATGGTGCATCACGCAATGGGCAGCTATGAGGCTGCCGAGGCCGATCTTAACAGGTCTATCGACCTGCTTCCGGCGCGAGGCAATGCCTATCTGAACCGCGCTGTGGTGCGTTACTGCAGGGAAAACCTCGAAGGGGCACTTGAGGATTTCAATACAGCCATTATGGTGGATTCAACAAGCCTCACGGCGCACTATAATCGTGGTTTGCTGCGTATGGAGGTGGGCGACAATAACCGTGCCATTGAGGATTTTGATATGGTGCTTGGGATAGACCCCGATAATGTTATGGCCCGTTTCAACCGTGGCTTGCTGCGGTCGGCTGTGGGCGATTATGTGGGCGCAGTGAGCGACTATTCTGCAGTTATAGCTGCCTATCCCAATTTTGAGTATGCCTATAGCTGTCGTGCCGAGGCGCGCCGCAGCAGTGGCGACAAGGCCGGTGCCGAGGCCGATGAGGCCTGGCTCTTGAAACGCCGTCAGGAGATATATTTCAATGGTGTGGAGTCGGTGCAGCAGGAGTATTCCGCCGAAAATGATGTAACGCGCCGTCGCTCGGATGAGAATGTGCGCAACTATAACAAGATGATAACCCCCGATGACGGCTCCAAGCACTATGTAGCCGAAATGCGTGGCAAGGTGCAGAACCGCAATGTCTATGTAGAGCTTGAACCGATGTTTGTTCTCACATTTTATAAGAGCGACAAAGAGGGTGCACGTGCCGGCTATAACAGGATTGTTGAGGAACTCAATGTGGGGCGTGATGTCAATTATCCCTTGTTGCTCACAAATAGTGAACGTGCTCTTGCCGGTGGCGAGGTTGAGCGCCATTTTGCGCGCATTGACGAGGCTTCGAAATATATATCCGATGCGGGAGACGATGCTACAGTGCGCCGCGAGCGTGCCATTGACTACTATCTGGTTCAAGACCTTGAGGCTGCTATGGCGGATATTGAAAAAGCCGTTGAGGGCAATGGTAATGCTTGGGAAAATTACTTCATACGTGCGTTTGTGCGTTACCGCTTGCTGGAGGTTGCTCGCCTTGATGAGGCCGGGGATGCTGTTGTGCCTGCCGTGAAACAGTTGTCGGCGTTACCCGATATCGACTACCGTCTTGTGAAGGCCGATTTTGACCGTGTCATAGAGATGCAACCTACGCTTGCCGAGGCGTGGTTTAATCGTGCCAATGTATCGGCAAAACTCAACGATTTCAAGTCGGCAATAGTAGACTATTCCCGTGCCATAGAGCTTGATGACCGCTTTGCAGAGGCCTATTTTAATCGAGGGTTGGCGAAGATATACACAGGAAATGCCGATGGTGGAGTGGTGGACCTTAGCAGGGCCGGCGAGCTTGGTCTTTTTCAGGCCTATAATGTGATAAAGCGTTTCCGCTTCCAGCCTTCGCGTTGATAATGACGGTCTGCCGGCTTTTTAAAAAGAAAAAAGCATCTTTCTGCAGGTTAAAAAACTGCATCCGTGTTGTGCCGTATATTCTAATTCCTTATCTTTGCAAGGATAAAATGTAAAGTGGAAAATAAAATTTGAACAATATGATAAGAATTGCATTTAATGATGGGGTGCGTGAATTTGCCGCAGAGGGCAAGTCCTATATTGACCTGCTTTCGTCGATTGACCCCAAACTCCTTAGCAGCTATGTTGCCGTAAAGGATGGAGAAAATATAATTGACCTTCGCGATGTGCCTGCCGACGGTGCATCGGTGGAGCTTGTTGGTGTTGAGAGCAAGGAGGCGTTGAACGTTCTTCGCCACACCGCAACCCACATTATGGCCGAGGCTGTGAAGCACCTCTTCCCCGAGGCAAAGCTCACCATTGGTCCTGCAACTGAGACAGGCTTCTTCTATGACTTTGAGTGCACACCTTTTACCAAGGAAAATCTCGAGGCCATAGAGAAGGAGATGAAGAAAATCATCAAGCAAAGCCCAAGAATAGAGCGCAAGGTGGTTTCTCGCGAGGAGGCTGTCGAGTTGATGAAGGCCAAGGGCGAGACATACAAGCTTGAACTTATTGAGGCAATCCCCG
>JAEIGA010015512.1_pt1 | contig 11596 bp, 10 predicted proteins | sample 9270691 | NCBI WGS metagenome assembly JAEIGA01 (sample SAMN17057246, study PRJNA624740) | gut metagenome | biome: biome; isolation source: fecal sample | host: Bos grunniens | place: China: Xizang | collected 2019
TTTAAATGTTCTTCAATATTAAATTCGCCAGGTTTATAAATTTCAGTATCCTTAAATACATCACCATCAACACCTGATAAATAAACATTAACTTTATTTATTTCATTTTCATATTTTTGCTTATATATATTTAATTGTTCATCATTAACTTTATCTGGTAAATAAATCTGACAAAAATTTTCACTTTCACCATAATTAGCATATATCATAACCATATTGCCATTATTAGTTAAATTATAGATTATTTCATATAAATCATTTTCTCTTTTATATTTTTTATATCCTAGATTAGCTCCTTGAAACTCTAATATTTCACAAGCAGTTTTTAAAGTATCAATATGCATTAATCCTTTAATTTGTTTTTCTTTAGCATTTTCGCTAATCACAGCGCTCCATTTCATAAATCCTCCTATTTATACTTTTTATTGTAGTTATCTAAATTAAATTCGCCTTTTTTTACATGAATTGAAGGAGCAAATAAGGATTCTTCATCTGATACAACATTCATTAAAAATTCGGTAGAATTTAAATAATAACTAATTGATTCTATATATTTTTTTTGCCCATTTGTTAATTTATCAGGGATTAACAAAGTAGGGAAAGCTGTTTCACCATCTCCGGTATTTAAAAGAACTATATGACCATGAATAGGTAAATTAAGCATAAACATATAATCACTTTTCTTAGAATATCCAAAATCATAACCTTCTTTTATAAATTCTTCTTTAATTTTTTTTACACCTTCATAATGATAGTGACATTCATCTTTATAAGCAGCAATTGTCATGCCATCAAATTTAGGATTATCATCACCTAAAGTAATTGCTATTAAATATTCCTTATCCATACTACCTCCTAGTATAATTTTACTATAAAACAAAATAAAAAACAAAAAACTTAACAAATAGTTTACACAAAAAAAGTGCTTAATTAGCACTTTTTAATTTTACAATAATTATTGATATTAAAATCTTGTTCACAATATTTTAAATCAGGATTTAAAATATTAATTTCTTGATCACCATTAAACATTGTAATTTCAATATTATAATCTTTAATAGTAAGAAGTAATTCTTTTAACTTTAAATATTGTTCTTTTGAAAGTTCATTTGGAAGAAATAATAAACCAAACTTATAAAAATCAAAAGAATCTCTCATAAAAGCGATATGACCATTTTTGCTTATACTACCTAAGTAATTATAAACAAAAAAATCTGGTTTAACATCAGTTAAATTAAGTTTAGCAATTTCTTTACATGCATCAGCATGATGCATAAAATAATTTGTTTTATAAAAATTATGTTCTTTTCCTTCATTTGTAATAACTCTAATTAATAAATCTTCAAAGTTCATAAATATCCCCCTTGGTAAAAAACGCTTTTATTATAACATAATGTTAAAAAAAAAACTAATTCATCTAGTTTTTTCTTTTGTTTTATAAATATTATCTATATTAAATTCATTTGGCATACAAACAAATTCATCATCACCATGAATAACTCTTAACTGAAAAAATTTTAATCCTTCTTCAAAATATCTTAATTCATTTAATTGTTTATCAGTAATATTAGTAGGAAGATATAAAATACCACCTAACTTATATCCTTTACCAGTATTTAAAAATAAAATGTTTCCAGCATTTTCAATAATATTTTCATAAACATTTCTTTCGCGGCTTTCAAGCTTCTTTCCATACCATTTTTTGATTTTAGTATTATAAATATAATTTAGTGCATCAGCATGATCTCTATAGCTACTATCACGACATACACAATATAATTCACCATCATTTTTTTTATCACATGCAATAACCATTACAAGCATTTCATATAACGATTTAGCACGATTATTTTTTAAAGATTCAATTAATTCTTCGTTCATCTTTGTTTACCGCCTTTATAATTTTCTATATCTAATCCATTAGTATGAGTATATTCGCCACTAATAAAACAATTATGAAGTTCATATTCTTCAAAATTAATATTTTCTAAAACATTAATTTGATTTTCAGTTAAAACCTCAGGAAAATTAAACATACCTTCTAAATTAGAAGAAGAAATTTCTCTAAAAACTACATATCCTGATGCAGCAATCATATCGCAAACAGCGGCATTATCTTGAAATAATGGAATAGGCATAATATAAATATCTTTAGCCTCAAATTCCTTATATGTTGCTTTTAAAGCATCTCTATGTAAATCATAATCTTTTTTAAGTTTATAATTAATTTCACCTTCAGGTGTAATTAAAAAAGTTTTTATTTCATTAATATTCATTTTGTTTTCCCCTTATAATTATCAACATCAAAATTCATTGTAGTTTCAACTTGTTTACCATTTTTGTAAATAAACATATAAGCATTATTAAAGTTTTGATTTTTAAGTACTTCTAATTGTTCATTAGTCATATTTTCTGGTAAATAAAGAAGTCCTGTTTTTTCAGGTTTATAACTTAAATAATCAGTCATATTATAAAATAAAACATTACCATCTTTATAAAGTTTATCAATTCTTTCAAAAAAATCACTAGGATAATCTTTAAAATCCTCATAATTATTTATAAACATCTTTAATGCATCAGCATGTGATAAAGATTTATTAAGCTCCATATTAACAGAACTTAATACTATTCCATCTTCCTTAACTACATTAAAAAAATTATCAAAAAAATTCATATATTAACCTCCTAAATTTAAATATATCATAATTTAAATGATTAAAAATGTCAAATTAACACAATATATAATGGTGATAAGATGAAAATTAAAGATGTTATTGCAAGAGAAATTTTAGATTCTAGAGGTAATCCTACTGTTGAAGTAGATACTATATTAGAAAATGGAGTAATAGGAAGATATTCAGTTCCAAGTGGAGCATCTACAGGAAGCAAAGAAGCATTAGAACTTAGAGATAATGATAAAAGATATCATAAAAAAGGCGTTAAAAAAGTAGTAGATATGATAAATAATGATTTAAAATATGAAGTAATAAAAGAAAATGTATTAAATCAAAAGAAAATAGATAATAAACTAATAAAAAAAGATGGTACTAAAAATAAAAGCAAATATGGTGCTAATGGAATATTAGCAGTATCTATGTCAGTACTTACTGCAGGTGCTAATTATAATAAAATTCCTATATATGAATATATAGGAAATGGAAAAATATTACCTCGAATAATGGTTAACATTATAAATGGAGGTATGCATGCTAATAATAATTTAGACTTCCAAGAATTTATGATAATACCTATAAATAAAAGTATTAAAGAACAAATAAGAATGAGTAGTGAAGTATTTCATACTTTAAAAGAATTATTAAAAATGAAAGGATATAATACAAATGTAGGTGATGAAGGAGGCTTTGCTCCTAATTTAAATTCTAATATTGAAGCATTAGATTTAATTATGGAAGCTATAAAAAAATCAGGATATACAAAAGATTTTTATTTAGGTCTTGATATCGCAGCTAATGAATTTTATGATGGTTCTAAATATATTATTGAAGGAAAAAGTTATACAACATTAGAATTAGTTGAATATTACAAAGATTTAACAGAAAAATATCCTATTATTTCCATAGAAGATCCTTTTTATGAGTCTGATTATAAAGGATTTAAAGAATTAACAAAAAAAATAGGAAAAAATGTGCAAATAGTAGGTGATGATCTATTTGTTACTAATAAAGACAATTTAAAAAAAGGAATTAAAGGAAAATACGCTAATACTATTTTAATTAAACCAAATCAAATAGGAACATATACAGAAATGCTTGAAACTATAAAGTTAGCTAAACAAAATAATATTAAAACAATTATCTCCCATCGTAGTGGGGAAACCGAAAATACAATTATAACACATCTAGCTGTAGGACTAAATTTAGGTCAAATTAAATGTGGTTCAATGTCTAGAACAGATAGAATTTGTAAGTATAATGAACTTATAAGAATAGAAGAAAAAATAGGGGATATGTAATCTCCTTTTTTTGTGTTATAATTTTTATAGTAGAAGGTGATAGATTTATGGATAATATTATTTTTACAATAATTGCTTTATTTTATAATATTTTATTAATTTGGAGCAGATATTCAAAAGATACAGAAGACGATGTTGAAAACGTTATTTATAGAAGGGCACTTGCTATTAATAATATAGGTTTAATAACAGAATTAGCATACTTATATTTAGATTTAAATAATTTTAACCCTTATTCGTTAGCATTTAAAACAGTCACAAAAATACTTATGGGATGCATTTTTTTATGGGTTACTTATTTAACTTATTATATATATATTATTAGTAAAAGAGGTAAAAAAGAATTTCATAATCATGAATTACTTAATAATAAATTTATTAATATTTTTACTATTATAAATATTATTATTATTATATTACTTCCTTATCAAGTTAATAATCCTGATGGTATTTATTTATTTCAAGGAAATCAAGCAACTTTTTTAAGTGTTTATGTTAGTGTACATATAATTTCTGTTTGTTATTTACTAATTAGATATCGTAAGAAAATGTCTAAAGAAAAACTGTTTTCAGCAACATTTGAATTAATTGGGACAATCTTATTAATTGGTTTTCAATTATTTCATCATGCACTTTTATTTAATGGTTTTGCTACAGTTTTATTATTTATTTTTTATCTTACAAGTGAAAAACCTGAGATACAACTTGTAGAGCAATATAATATTGCTAAACTACAAGCTGATAAAGCTAATAATGCTAAATCTGATTTTTTATCAAGTATGAGTCATGAAATAAGAACACCACTTAATGCTATAGTTTCTTTTAGTTCACAATTAAATCATTCACTTGAATATGAAGAATTAAAAGATATTTCCAAATCTTCAAAAGGCCTTTTAGAAATTATAAATAATATTTTAGATATTTCTAAAATTGAAGCTGGAAGATTTGAAATAGTAAAAAAACAATATAGTATTGATGATTTGATTTTTGAATTAAATAGATATATTGAAGAAAATAATTATAAAGGAATTGAAATTATTATTAAGCAAGATTCTAATCTTCCAAAATATTTAAGTGGTGATAAAGAAAGAATAAAACACATAATTAATAATTTGCTTTCTAATTCATTAAAATATACAGATAATGGATATATTAAATTAGAATTTAGTAGTTTATTTATTAATGATAACTTTAATTTAAAAATAAATGTTATTGATACTGGAATTGGGATTGAAGAAGCAGAAATTGAAAAATTATTTAATAAATTTGAAAAATTAAACAATAAATTTTCATCACTTCATGGAACTGGATTAGGTCTTCCATTAGTTAAAGAAATTATAAAATTAATGAATGGAAAAATTAATATTAGTAGTGAACCTGGAAAGGGAAGTAACTTTGAAATAATAATTCCACAAAAAATAATACCAATTGAAGAAGCTATAATAGAAGCAAAATTAGAAACTAGTATTGTTAAAGAAAATGTTCATAATAAAAAAATTCTTGCTGTTGATGATAATTTAATTAATTTAAAAGTTATTACTAATATTTTAAAAGAATATGATGTTCAAATTACGCAAGTTGATAATGGACAAAAAGCTATTGATGTATGTAAAAATGAAAAATATGATTTAATTTTTTTAGATATTATGATGCCAGAAAAAGATGGTGAACAAACATTATTAGAATTAAAAGAAATAGATAATTTCAACACTCCAGTTATTGCTCTTACAGCTAATGAGGAATCTAATATTAGAGAAAAATATATAAAACTAGGTTTTAATGATTATCTTTCTAAACCAATTATAAGAGATGAAATTAACCGTATTATTTATACTTATTTAAGTAAGGGGGATATGAAATGAATACATCTATACCATTATTTTGCCTAACATATATTTTGGCTTTATTATTTATTTTTTATTCTAAAAAACAAAAAATAAATCTTGAAATTAAATATTTCTTATATTTGTCTTTTATTAATATAGTAGGGCTTGTAATTGAAGTTATAAGTTTTACTTTAGTTGATGTTTTTAATTCAAAACCAGTATTTTTATTAGCTTTAGTACATAAATTTTATTATATTTATCACTTTGTGTGGTTAGCAACTTTTTCTAACTATGTCTTTTTAATTATCAAAAAGAAAAAAAATGAAACAGATGAAAAATTTATTGAAAGAAACAAAAAGGGAAGAAAATTCTTCCTTATACATGTTTATGTAGTAATTTTCTTAATTGCAACAATGCATTATGATTATACAGATGGATTATATCCACATGAATTTTCTATTTCTACAAAAATAGCATTTTATATTTATGCTTCAATAAATATAATTTATTATTTATTTATGATACACCAAACTAAAGAACATCGTTCTAATAAGAAATTACAACCACTTTATTCAGTATTATTATTTACAATTGTTATGATGATAATTCAAATTAGTTTTGATTATGCTATTATAATTACAGCTGCAGAAACTTTTGTTTGTATTATGATTTATTTATCAATGGAAAACCCAGATCTAATTATGTTAGATAAAATTGAAAATATTAAAACGATTTCACAAAAAGCTAATGAAGAAAAAACATTATTCTTATCAAATATGAGTCATGAAATAAGAACACCACTTAACGTTATAATGGGGTTATCAGAAGAAGTTAAAAACAAAGATTTAGAACCTGATGAACTTGAAAAAGTTAATGATATTATTATTTCATCAAATAACTTATTAGAACTTGTAAATGGAATTTTAGATATATCTAAAATTGAAACAGGTAAATTAGAAATATTTGAAAGTAATTATAGTTTTGAAAAAATATTTAAAGAATTAGTAACACTAACAAAAATTAGAATAGATGATAAATCATTAAAATTAAAAACAAGTTATGATAGTAAAATACCTTCTATTTTAAGAGGTGATAAATTACGTGTTAAACAAGTAATATTAAATGTTTTAACTAATGCTGTAAAATATTCTGAACACGGAACAATTGAATTTAAAGTAGATTGTGAAATTAAAGAAAATATATGTCTTTTAAAAATTATTGTTAAAGATCAAGGAAAAGGTGTAAAAAAACAAGATATTCCTAAATTATTTACTAAATTTGAACGCCTTTCAGAAGAAGGAGGTCAAATAGAAGGAACAGGACTTGGTCTTCCTATTTCAAAAAAAGTATTAGAACTTATGAAAGGTAAAATTGATGTCGAAAGTGAAATAAATAAAGGTTCAACTTTTACTATAACTTTACCTCAAAAAATAATTGAACTTGAAAAACCATTAATTGAGTTAAATAATTATAATAATGATTTAAAATTTCCTAATAAAGAAATATTAGTAGTTGATGATAATGATCTTAATTTAAAAGTAGCAAAAAGAAAATTAGAAGCATACGATATTAAAGTAGATTTAGTATATTCTGCGATGGAATGTTTATCTAAATTAAAAAATAAAAAATATGATTTAATTTTAATGGATGATATGATGAGTGAAATGACAGGAACAGAAGCTATGAAAGAAATTAAAGAAGAAGGAATTACAAAAACTCCAATTGTTGTTTTAACTGCTAATGCTATTGCGGGAATGAGAGAAAATTATATGAGTGAAGGATTTGATGAATATCTTTCTAAACCAATTGATAATGAAGAATTAAAACGTGTTTTAATACAATTTTTAAAGTAAAACTTAGATATTTTCTAAGTTTTATTTTTGTATACTTTATGATATAATTAGTTTGGAAAGTAGAGTGTGAGTTTATGGCTAAAAAGAAAAAAAGAAAAGAAGAAAAAAAGCCAGCATCATATCAAGTTGAATTAGTTGGTATGATACTTATACTTATTGCTATAATAGGTATTTGTGAATTTGGAATTGTTGGTACTTTTTTTAAAGGTTTTGCTGCCTTTTTAATTGGTGAATGGTATATTTTATTATTTCTATTTTTACTAATTATTGGTGCTTATATGATTGTAAAAAGAAGTAAACCTAATTATTTTACATCTAAACTAATTGGGTTATATATCATGCTTATGGCTGTATTAGTTCTTTTACACTTGCCTTATGGTGATTATGAAGGTTTTAATATTATTGTAAAAACTTTTGAAAATATTTGCTCTTTTATTAAAAATCCAGAAAGTAGATTATATGGAGGTGGATTAATAGGAGGGGCATTATTTACTATTTTTACTTTATTATTAGATAAAGAAGGAACTAAGGTAGTAAGTATATTCCTTTTAATAATTGGTTTTATTATGTTTAGTGGAAAATCAATTTATGATGTAATAGCATATATCAAAGAAAAAGCTAAAGACGGAAAAGAAAAATTATCACAAAAAGATAAACTTGAAATTACTAAAGCAGAAGATGATTATGAAGAGGATTCTAATGTTCTTACTATTACTTCAATGGAAGAATTAACGGGTAAAACGTCTAAACCAGAAGAAGTTAAGGAAGAAGTTAAAGAAGAAATTAAAGAAGTGGTTGTTGAAGAAGAAATTGAGGAAGAAAATAAAATATATTTCCATCCTCCAATTACTATATTAAATAAACCACAAAAAAATAATAACCGTGAAAATGAAGATGCTATTGAAATTAATGCTCCAATTCTTCAAACAGTATTAAAAGATTTTGGAATTGAATCAAAAGTTGTTTCAGCTCACGTAGGGCCTTCTGTTACTCAATATGAATTAGATGTTAAAAATGGTACTAAATTAAGTAAAATTTTATCATTAAATAAAGAAATAGCCTTAGAATTAGCTGCTAAAGATGTTCGTATTCAAGCTCCAATTCCTGGCAAAAAAACAGTTGGTATTGAGCTTCCTAACAAGAAAAATTCAATGGTAACAGTAAGAGAAGTTTTAGAAAGAATACCTAGTAGTTTAAATAATAGCAAACTTGCTGTTACATTAGGTAAAGATATTATGGGTAATCCACAATATTGTGAAATTAATAAAACACCACATTTACTTGTTGCTGGTTCTACAGGTAGTGGGAAATCAGTATGTATAAACTCATTTATAACATCAATATTAATGAGAGCTAAACCTGATGAAGTTAAATTAGTTTTAGTTGACCCTAAAAAAGTAGAATTATCAATGTATAATGGGGTTCCACATTTACTTGCACCAGTTGTAACCGATGCTAAAAAAGCAAATATAGCACTTAAAAAAATGGTACAAGAAATGGAAAGAAGATATGATTTATTTGAAGCTAGTGGTACTAAAAATATTGCTGGTTATAATACATATGTAGAAAAGAAAAATGAGACATTACCTGATGGTGAAAAACTTAAAAAAATTCCTTATATCGTAATAATAATTGACGAACTTGCAGATTTAATGTTAGTTGCTGCAAAAGAAGTTCAAGATTCAATTATGAGAATTACTCAAATGGCTCGTGCTGCAGGTATGCATTTAATTGTTGCAACACAAAGACCATCAACTAATGTAATTACTGGGGTTATTAAAGCAAATATTCCATCAAGAATAGCTTTTGCAGTTTCTTCAGGAATTGACTCAAGAACTATTTTAGATGCACAAGGTGCAGAAAAACTTTTAGGAAAAGGGGATATGCTATTTTTACCACAAGGTGAAAATATGCCTCTTAGAATTCAAGGAACTTTTATTTCTGATGAAGAAATTAAAGATGTAGTAGATTTTGTTATAAAACAACAAAAAGCACACTATGATGAAACATTAACAATGGATGATGAAGAAATGAATGCTACTTCAATGGTACCTGATGAAAGTAATGAATATGATGGTAGTGATGACCCACTTTATGATCAAGTATTAGAATATGTAGTAACATGCGGAAAAGCTAGTGCATCATCTGTTCAAAGAAGATTTAGAATTGGATACAATAGAGCTGCAAGTATAATGGATAAACTATTTGAACGTGGTATTATTGGTCCACCAAATGGCTCTAAGCCAAGAGAAGTATTAGTTAAATTACAAGGTAATGGGGAGGAATAAAATATGATTTTAGCAGTATGTAATGATCCTAAAATATTAGAATTAGTATTAATGACTAAAACAGCTATTTCTCTTCTTCAAATAATAGCTCCACTTGGAGTTGTTGTATTTGCAAGTATAGATATTATGAAAGCTGTAATGGCAAAAGATCAAGATGGAATTAATAAACAAATTAAACATATTCCAAAAAGATTAATTGCTATGGCAATATTATTCTTTGTTCCAACATTTGTTGATTTATCAATGAAAGTTATAGATTCAAGTTTTGATTATACAACTTGCTTTACCCAAGCTTCAAACGAAAATATTGAAAGTTTATATCAATCTATCGTTAAGGAAAAAATAGCATATGCTAATGTTGTAATGGGAGAAGCAAATTGGAAAAGCTTTGATGCTGAAAGATATACTGATGAAGCTAAAATAGCTTTATTAAATGTTAAAGATGAACAAGTAAAACAATCACTATCAGCAGAAGTTAAGGCTCTTGAAGAAAAAATAAAACAAAGAAAAGCTGAAGAGAAAAAAGCTTCTGAAGAAAAAACAACATTAGAACTCGATAAAGATAAATATAATCCACCAGATAATAGTAATCCTGGAGGACCAAATAATCCTGGAGACCCAAGTAATCCAGGTAATCCAGGGACATCACCTGGTTCAGGAAGTGTTCCTTACTATAATCAATGTGATGAACCTTGGGGGAAAACAACATTTTATACAGGTACTTATTGTAGACAATCATGTGGTGCAACAAGTCTTGCAATGGTTGTATCAGGTATTGGTAATAATAGCAAAGCTACGCCAAATGTAATAGGTGATAAAATGAAGGCTATGGGCCTTCCAGCAACTTTTGTAAGCCATGATGCATTTACAAATTCTTCATTCCTTTCATATTTTGGTATTAAAGGAACAAGAATAAATGGAAGTAATAAAACAACAGTTTTAAATAAATTTACTGAAGTGCTTAATAATGGTTCACCAATCATAATCAACCTTCCAGGACATTATGTTGTAGTTGACCATATAAAAGATGGAAAATACCATATGTGGGACCCAGGTTCTAGAAGTTATAATGGATATTATACTGGTGATGGTTTATGGAAAGAAATTTTAGATTATAAAGGAAGAGGGAATCCAAGATATGCATATTTCTATTTTGAAAAAAAATAAAATAATTTTCATGCTTTGCTTATCATTTCTATTAACAGGATGTCAAGTAGATTATAATTTAGAATTAGAAGATGTAGTAAAAGAAGAAATAAATATAAATGTATCATCTAACATGTATGAAGTAGAGGATAGATTAAATGTTTTAACACCAGTTTTAGATGTATATGAAGAAGGACATAATTATACTAAAACAAAAAATGGAAATAAACTTACATATACATATACTTATGACAATGACAAATTTAGTGATTCAGCACTTACAGATGCTTGTTTTGAAGATTTTAATTTTATTGATAATGATGAATATTATTCAATTACTGCAAAAGGTAAATTTGGATGCTTATATGATAATGAAAAAATAAATCTTAATGTTATTACAAGCAAATATGTTTCAGAACATAATGGTAAAAAAAATAAAAATACATACACTTGGACGATTGATAAAAACAATAGAGATAATGTTGATATTGAAATTCTTGTTATGAAAAA
>JAEIGA010015513.1_pt1 | contig 11595 bp, 9 predicted proteins | sample 9270691 | NCBI WGS metagenome assembly JAEIGA01 (sample SAMN17057246, study PRJNA624740) | gut metagenome | biome: biome; isolation source: fecal sample | host: Bos grunniens | place: China: Xizang | collected 2019
AGCAAGTTGTATGGTTTTATTTTAGGACCTGGCGGTTTGGTTGACCATAAATATATGGAATTAACAGCCGAAATCGTAGAAGAATATCGTAATACTGGTGGTTTTGACATTATTGGTTCCGGACGTACTAAATTAGAAAAGGAAGAACAATTTGAAAAAGGTTATGAAATTGTCAAAGAATTGGGCATCAATGCTTTGGTGATTATCGGTGGTGATGACTCCAATACCAATGCCTGTGTATTGGCCGAATATTATGCAGCCAAGAATTATGGCGTTCAGGTAATCGGTTGTCCGAAGACTATCGATGGTGACTTGAAGAACGAAATGATTGAAACTTCTTTCGGTTTCGATACTGCTTGTAAGACTTACTCTGAAATGATTGGTAATATCCAACGCGATTGTAACTCTTCACGCAAGTATTGGCACTTCATCAAGTTGATGGGACGTTCTGCTTCTCACATTGCTTTGGAATGTGCTTTGCAGGTTCAGCCTAACTTGTGCATCGTATCTGAAGAAGTAGAAGCAAACAACATGTCATTGGATGATGTAGTTACTTACATCGCTCAGGCGGTTGCCAGCCGTGCATCTGAAGGAAATAACTTCGGTACCGTATTGATTCCTGAAGGTTTGATCGAATTCATTCCAGCCATGAAGAAGCTCATCGCTGAGTTGAATGACTTCTTGGCTCACAATGCCGCCGAATTTGCTATGGTGAAGAAGTCACAACAACGTGAATACATCATCAGCAAGCTTTCTAAAGAAAATGCAGATATCTATGCTTCATTGCCCGAAGGTGTTGCCCGTCAGCTCACACTCGATCGTGACCCGCATGGTAACGTTCAGGTTTCTTTGATTGAAACTGAAAAGTTGCTCTCGGATATGGTTGCCGTTAAGTTGGCTCAGTGGAAGGAAGAAGGCAAGTATGTAGGTAAGTTTGCGGCTCAACACCACTTCTTCGGTTATGAAGGTCGTTGTGCTGCTCCTTCTAACTTCGATGCAGACTATTGCTACTCTTTGGGTTATACAGCTTCTATGTTGATTGCCAACGGTAAGACAGGTTATATGTCTTCTGTACGCAACACAACTGCTCCGGCCGAAGAATGGATTGCAGGTGGTGTGCCCATTACTATGATGATGAACATGGAACGCCGTCATGGTGAAATGAAGCCGGTTATCCAGAAGGCATTGGTGAAGTTGGATGGTGCTCCGTTCAAGAAATTCGCTGCTTGTCGTGAAGAATGGGCTAAGAATACTTGCTATGTATATCCGGGTCCTCTCCAATACTTCGGTCCGACAGACGTATGCGATGAACCGACCAAGACTTTGCAATTGGAACAAGCTAAGTAATTAGTAAATTATACGATGGTGTCATTCTGAACATATTATGCTCAGAATGACATTTGTATTGATATGAGCAGCAAAAAAGAAACTACATCCAAGAAACCTCATAAGGTTACATCCCGCAAGGCTTCTGCTACTACACCTCGCAAGGCGCAACGCAAAACGGCATCCAACCGAAAGAAAGTGGTGAAGAAGTGGGAGATACCCGTATGGTTGTACTATATCCTCATGGGATTGATAACTGTAGCTTTTGTTGTTATTTTCTATTATTTTTTCATCCGTCCGTATGCTTATCGTTGGAAACCTTGTTATGGATTAAAAGGTTATGGCGTATGTATACCGCATGGTTATAAAGTTCATGGCATAGACATTTCGCACTATCAGGGGGAGGTTGATTGGAAGATGTTGAAACAAACTCATCAGTCCCAGTTCCCTATTCGTTTTGTTTTTATGAAAGCAACCGAAGGAGGTGACTTTGCCGATGAGAAATTCATAGCCAATTTTGATTCATCCAAAGTAAATGGCTTCATCCGAGGGGCTTATCATTTCTATAATCCCAAGACCGATGCCAATAAGCAGGCGGATTTCTTCATCAACACCGTGAAACTTGAAAAGGGAGACTTGCCTCCTGTGCTCGACATTGAGAAAAAAGGAAGAAATACAGATAAACTCCGTGCTGATTTGAAAACTTGGCTTGAACGTGTAGAAAAACATTACGGAGTGAAGCCTATTATTTATGCTTCCTATAAATTCAAGACCCGTTACCTCAACGATTCGGTATTCAATAGCTATCCTTATTGGATTGCCCACTATTATGTAGATTCCGTAGAATATAAAGGCGATTGGAAGTTTTGGCAACATCATGATGCCGGAACACTTCCCGGCATCGATGAGCAGGTGGATTTGAATATCTTCAACGGTTCTATCCAACAATTGGATAGCTTGCGTATCAAGTAAAGTTAGGCTATCCCCAACAATTCTATTTCAAAAATCAAGGTGGAGTTACCCGGAATGCCCGGTTGTGAGAACTTGCCATATCCCATTTCAGCAGGGATGTACACTTCCCATTTGTCTCCAACGCACATCCGTTGCATGGCAATGATCCATCCGTCTATCAAGTCGCACAAACGACAGGCTAGGGGAGCACCTCCACGACTACTGTCGAACTTTTTCCCGTTGATGGTCTTTCCCGTATAGTGTGCGGTGATAATGCTACGTACCGTAGGATGTTTCCCATCATTCGCTCCTTTTGTCAAGACCTTGTAATAGATACCTTTAGGCAATTCCATGACTCCCTCTTCCTTCGCTTTTTCGGCCAACCATTCCTTGTTGGCTTGTGCATATTCTTTCTTTCCCATGTGGTTTTATTTCTTAATCGGAAGCAAATATATTATTTTTATATCTTAACTCGTTGAGTTATCGATTATATCTCATCGTTTTATTCCTTCATCACAAACTTCACCGCTGCCCAGTTGTTCTTCTCCCGATGATGCACAAAATTCATGCCTAAGCTTTCGGCTTTCTCGCGGATAACTGGGATATCTTCTACATAAAAACCGCTCATGTAAAGTTCAGAACCGGAATGCATACAAGCGGCATATTGCGTCATATCGGCCAAAAGTATATTACGGTTTATGTTAGCAATGATGACATCGAAGGGTGTGCGTCCTTTTAGCAGATTGGCATCGCCCAATTCTACGGTGATGTTGTTGATACCGTTCAGAGCAATATTGTCGCGTGAATTGTTTACACACCAATCGTCTATATCAATAGCGGTAACGGGATTGGCGCCACGCATGGAGGCAAGAATGGCAAGTATGGAAGTTCCGCATCCCATGTCTAGTACGGATTTGCCTTGTAAGTCGGCATCGAGCAATTCGCAAATAATGGAACTGGTGGTTTCATGATGTCCTGTACCGAATGCCATTTGTGGATTGATGAGGATTTCGTATTCCGTTTCCGGTGTGTCCTTGTGAAACGTACTATGTATGCAACAACGGTCGCCTATAACGATGGGTTGGAAAAAGTTCTTTTCCCATTCTTCGTTCCAATCCTTGTTTTCGGCTTCCTTGATTGTATAAGTGATGGAGGTGTCGGGTAACGGAAAGTTGGAAACCATTTCCTTCAAAGCGTCTTCATCGAACAATGGTTGTTGGATGTAGGCCTGCACTCCGTTTTCCCATTCTACAAAACTTTCGAAACCTATTTCGCCCGCTAATGCCGAGATTACATCGTTCACTATTTCATTGCAGGGAGCTGTGGTAAATGTAACTTCAAAATATTTCATATCTTTGTATCTGATTTGAGGGCAAAGATAGTGAATTCTTGTTATAAATGTAGAAAAATAGGGAAATCCCTACCTACGAATAGGGAAATTCACTCTTTGGAGTGGAAATCTCTTTCTATTTTTGTATCGAGAAAAAGAGAATAATAAAAATTAAAAGAATAGTATATGAAAAGACATTTATTGGTTTCGTTGATGATGGCTTGTCTGCCTATATTAATGATGGCGCAGGACGACCTTTATTTCGTACCCAAAAAAAAGGTGGAAAAGAAGGTGACTACCACTACCCCGGCAAAAGTGGTGGTAGAAAAAGAAAAGACTCCTACTACCGTCTATGCATCTCCGGGTTCTACTATAGTAGTGAAGGATGTGGAAGGTAATGTACGCGATGTGGATGAATACAATCGTCGTTATACTTCACGCGACAATACATTCACCATGGAGAACGATACCTTGTACATCGAAGAAAAACCATACAATGAACGTGGTGAATGGGTGAATGGTTTTGATGGAACACAGGAAGATTATGAATACGCCATGCGTATAGTCCGTTTCCGTAATCCTAGATTTGCCATTCCGGTGAGCAGCCCCTTATATTGGGATGTAGTCTATACACTTCCTTCGTGGGAATGGAATGTGTTCGATGATGGAATGTATGCATACGTATTCCCGACCTATACCAACCGTTTGTGGTGGGATTGGCGTTATAACTATCCTTGGGGTAGTAGTTGGAGTTTTAGCTGGGGATGGCATTCACCTTGGTGGAACAGTTGGTATGGCCCAGGTTATTGGGGAGGAGGCTATTGGGGGCATCACCATCATCATTGGCATCCACATTGGCACCATGGACCGATGTATGCAGGTATAGGCGGATATTGGGGAGGTGGTCATGGCCGTTTCGGCTCTTCGGCTCATAATCCGGGTATTCATGCAGGCAGATACATGAGTAGCGCGAACCGTAATAATGTATCGAGAACAAGTAATCGTCGTCAAGTGTCGACTACCGGCACACGAGGTGAACGCAATTCTAATGTAAGTACTCGTCAATCGGGAAGGAACAATTCTAGGGTGAACCGTGGTGATGCAAATCAAAATACAGTACGTAGATCGTCTGCCGGACGTGTAGTTCGTTCTAGTTCTGATAATCCGAATTCTGTTCGCCCACGTTCTACGACGGTACGTAACCGTAATAATGAATCAACAACGGTTCGTGATGCAGCTAGTACAAGGCGCTCAAACAACAATACGTATGTACGTTCTACCGAAAGCCGTGGGTCGTCGTATAATCGTCCGAGCAGTACACGTAGTAGTGTGAACAATCGTTCTTCATCTTCCTATCAGCATAAGAATTCAAGCTCGAATACGGATAGAAGAACTTATAGGAATAGTTCATCTTCACGTAGCAGTAACAACTCGTCTTATAGTAGTGGAAGCAGTCGTTCTTCAAGTGGTAGCTATTCCAGTGGCGGTGGCTCTTCCCGCTCATCTTCCGGAGGCGGAGGTTCCCGTTCCGGTGGTAGCTCTCGTGGAGGAAGAAGATAAAAGAACAATAACAAAAACTATCTGAATATGAAAAAGAACTTATTAACTATATGCGGCTTGTTATTCATGACGGTAGCAACCGCACAGAATGCATACGATGCCGAACGATTGTTGGGCGGAGATTTGAATGGAACGGCACGTTTTATCGGTATGGGTGGTGCCATGGGAGCATTAGGAGGTGATATGTCGGTGATGGGGACCAATCCTGCCGGGCTTGGTATTTATCGTAGTAACGATGTGTCGGTTTCTTTTGGTTTCAATAATACAGGTACAGAAAGTTCTTTCAACGGAACTTCCATGAAAGAAGACCGTACCCGTGCTTCTTTTGACCAAATAGGGTTTGTATACACTAACAAAATTGGTAATGAAACTTCGCTCCGTTTTGTAAACTTTGGTTTCAATTATCATAAAAACAAGAATTTCAACCGCCTGTTCTCTATGGGAGGTGAATTGAATGGCTTGTCACAAAGCCACTATTTGGCGGATGAGATGGATGCATGGGGAATGCAGTCGGGAGTTGATTTTGATGCGGTATTGGACGCAGAAAATCCCTATACCAAATATTGGAACAAATATCCAGTGCTGGGTGTAATGGGAGTTGCAACAGGGCTTGTGGATTGGGATGATAATCTTGGTGCCATCGGTTGGAATGGATATAGCAATAGCTTTTTCAGTAAGGAAACAGGTGGTATCAATCAATATGACTTCAGTGTAGGTTTCAATATCGAAGACCGTTTATATCTTGGTGCTACACTAGGTGTTTATGATGTAAATTATAACCGCTATACATCATATGCGGAAGAGCTGGACGATGATAAAGGTAATCCGAATGGTGGTTATACATTGGATACTTATTATAGTATGGACGGTGCTGGAGTTGATTTGAAATTGGGCATGATTTATCGTCCGTTTGAAGAATCACCCTTCCGAATAGGTCTGGCCGTTCATACACCTACCTGGTATGATTTGACGGAAACTTACAATGCAACCCTAAACTCTTCCATAGATTATTATGGGGAATCTTATCAACAGACACTGAGTGATGAACTCCATCCTGAATATCTGATTTATGATTACCGCATGGCTACTCCATGGAAATTTAATGTGAGTTTAGGTACCACTTTGAGTAATTTGATTGCTATTGGCGCCGAATATGAATATCAGGATTATTCTGCTTCCCAATTAGAAGACATGGAAGGTTATGAATTGGGCGGTCAAGTAGATGTTGAGGACTTCTTGAAAGGTGTTCATACATTCCGATTGGGTACAGAAGTTCTTATAGCACCGCAGTTCAGCATTCGTGCCGGATACGTTTACTCTACAGCTGCTTTTAATGATGATGCATATAATGCCTTGTCGCTTTATGGGGTAAATACCGACTTCAATAATACGAAGTCCAAGAATACGACGACCTTTGGCATTGGCTATCGGGGAAATGTAATTTATGCAGATTTAGCTTACAAGCACGATATGTATAAGTCTGAATTCTGTGCTTTCGATAGTAATTATAATTTTACAACAGATAGCTACGATTTGTTGCCATATACTAAAGTTGACAATTCTCGTCATCAATTGGTGTTTACATTGGGCGCACGTTTTTAAAAGATGATAATGAGACCGTGAACCGTCGGCTTTTAATTGAAGAAGCCGGCGGTTTTTTTATATGTCTATTCTATATTTTAATGTTCTTTAGTTCAAAGCGTGTAAAAACCACCTTTGTTATTTGCTTTTTTAATAAAAAAATGTTGCCATAGTTAATTAATTGCCGTAATTTTGAACCCTTAAATAAAAGGATAGAATCCTGTTTGATAAAAAGTAAATAATAAGGAAATAATTAATACAATAAAAGTTATGGCTGAAGCTATTGATATTCGTGAATTGAACGAACGAATTGAAAGACAGAGTGCGTTTGTAACAAATTTGATGACCGGTATGGATCAGGTCATTGTTGGTCAGAAACATTTGATAGAATCTTTGTTGATTGGTCTTTTGTCCGACGGGCATATTCTTTTGGAAGGTGTTCCGGGGTTGGCAAAGACTTTGGCTATCAAAACCCTGGCATCGCTTATTGATGCTAAATATAGTCGTATCCAATTTACTCCCGACTTGTTGCCTGCCGATGTTATCGGTACCATGATTTATAGTCAGAAGGACGAACAGTTCATAGCTAAGCGTGGCCCTATTTTTGCAAATTTTGTATTGGCGGATGAAATTAACCGTGCTCCGGCAAAAGTTCAAAGTGCTTTGCTCGAAGCAATGCAGGAACGTCAGGTTACATTAAGTAAAGAAACCTTTGAACTGCCTAAGCCTTTCTTGGTTATGGCAACACAAAATCCTATCGAACAAGAAGGTACCTACCCGTTGCCCGAAGCGCAAGTAGACCGTTTTATGCTCAAGGTGGTAATCGATTATCCTAAATTGGAAGAGGAAAAGAAGATTATCCGTCAGAATATCAGCGGTGAGACCATTGAAGTACGTCCTATTTTGAAATCGGAAGATATCATCGAAGCTCGCAAGGTGGTTCGTCAGGTATATTTGGATGAAAAAATAGAACAATATATTGCCGATATCGTTTTTGCTACCCGTTACCCGGAAAGATACGGTATGAAGGATTTGAAAGATATGATTGGTTTTGGTGGTTCTCCACGTGCTTCCATTAATTTGGCATTGGCAGCGCGCAGCTATGCATTCATCAAACGTAGAGGATATGTTATTCCTGAAGACGTTCGTGCTGTAGCACACGATGTGCTTCGTCATCGTATCGGTTTGACTTACGAAGCCGAAGCTATGAATATGACTTCCGATGAAATTGTAAGCAAGATTCTGAACAGCGTAGAAGTACCCTAATGGAAACAAGTGATATATTAAAACGGGTTCGCCAGATTGAAATAAAGACGCGCGGGCTTTCGAATAATATCTTTGCAGGCCAATATCACTCGGCATTTAAGGGCAAAGGTATGTCGTTTTCGGAAGTTCGTGAGTATCAGTATGGCGATGATGTCCGTGACATTGACTGGAATGTAACCGCACGTTATAATAAACCCTATGTCAAGGTGTTTGAAGAAGAACGTGAACTTACGGTTATGCTTCTGATAGATGTCTCCAATAGCTTGGATTTCGGTACTATAAAGCAGATGAAAAAGGATATGGTTACAGAAATTGCCGCAACTTTGGCTTTTTCGGCCATTCAGAACAATGATAAGATTGGAGTAATTTTTTTCTCAGACAAAATTGAAAAGTTTATTCCACCGAAGAAAGGACGTAAGCATATTCTTTATATCATTCGTGAACTGCTCGATTTTAAGCCTGAAAGTAAGCGGACCGATATAAGGATGGCGGTTGAATACTTGACCAATGTCATCAAAAAGCGTTGTACTACTTTTATGTTGAGTGACTTCATTGATGAAAGCGATTATCGCAATGCGTTGACTATTGCCAATCGTAAACATGATATTGTAGCGATTCAGGTTTATGACCGACGTTTGTCTGAACTTCCTGATGTAGGATTGGTGAAGGTACGTGATGCGGAAACTGGTCATGAACAATGGATTGACACATCCTCTGCTAAGTTACGTAATGCGCATCATGCTTGGTGGAAAGAACGTCAACAGACATTGAACGAAACATTCACTAAATGCAATGTTGATGCTGTATCTGTACGTACAGATCAGGACTATGTTAAATCGTTGCTTAATTTATTCGCGAAAAGAAGTTGATGAATATGAATATACTACATAACAAAGGATTGCTAAAAACATTGATTTTCGGATGGATGTTTCTTGTTGCTATGTTGCCGGTTAATGCTCAACAAGTAACAGTTGATGCAAGTATTGATTCTCTTCAGTTATTGATTGGGCAACAAGCTAAAATCAAGTTAGAAGTGAGCTTGGATGCCAATCAGAAGTTGCAGATGCCAATGTTGCGTGATACGATTGTTCGAGGTGTTGAAATATTGGATATTGCCAAACCAGATACGCAGTTGTTGAACAATGGAAAGCGAATGCTTGTCAACCAAGAGTATACCATCACTTCATTTGATTCAGCATTGTATTATCTGCCGCCTTTTGAGGTTTTGGTGAACGATGTTCCATATCAATCAAAGGCTTTGGCACTGAAAGTTTATTCTGTACCGGTTGATACATTAAATCCCGATAATTTCTTTGGGCCGAAAAGCATTCGTGAATCATCCATTCTTTGGGAGGATATTTCGGGTATTGTATGGCGATTTTTGTTATTTGCAGCTTTAGGAGGTTTGATATGTTATTTGTTTGTAAGCTTTATCAACAATAAACCGATAATCAAGAAAATAAAGGTGAAGCAAAAATTGCCGGCACATATACAGGCTTTACAGGAAATTGAACGTATCAAAGCTGATAAGCATTTGCGTATGACAGATCCAAAGAACTATTATACGGAACTGACAGATGTACTTCGTACTTATTTGGCGGAACGTTTTACATTCAATGCCATGGAAATGACTTCAGCTGAAATTATTGATAAATTGTTGGAGATTAAAGATAAAGAAAGTATTCAAGAATTAAAGATTCTTTTCCAAACAGCCGATTTGGTGAAGTTTGCCAAACATTTGCCTTTGATGAATGAAAATGACATGAATTTGGTGAATGCTGTAGACTTCATTAACCAAACGAAAATCGAAGTTGATCCAAATGCCAAACCGGAACCAACAGAAATTATAGTGGAAGAAAAACGTTCAAAAGGAAGTCGTATTGCATTGCAAGTCAGTATGGGAATCATTTCCATCATTATGCTTTTACTTTTGTTCCAAATGGCAAAAGGAATCTATAATCTCTTTTAACTTTAAAACGACTGAAAGAATATGATTTTTGCAAATATAGAATATTTGTTTCTTTTGGTACTTTTAATACCTTATATTATATGGTATATTTTGAAGTATAAGAAAAAGGAACCTACTCTACAAGTATCTACAACCCGTATGTATATGCAGGCTCCCAAGAGTTGGAAAATATACTTGATTCATGCACCGTTTGTACTTCGTGTTGTAGCATTAGCTATGGTTATATTCGTATTGGCACGTCCGCAGACAACTGATAATTGGCAGAATACGGAAATAGAAGGTATAGACATCATGTTGGCGGTAGACGTTTCGACAAGTATGTTGGCTGAAGATTTGAAACCGAATCGTTTGGAAGCTGCCAAAGAAGTGGCATCAGAATTTATCAATGGACGTCCTAACGATAATATCGGGTTGACTATCTTTGCCGGAGAGAGTTTTACACAATGTCCGTTGACTGTCGATCATGTAGTTTTGTTGAACCTTTTTCAGGGTATCAAGGGTGATATTGCACAAAAAGGATTGATAGAAGATGGTACGGCTATTGGGATGGGTATTGCCAATGCTGTAACTCGATTGAAGGATAGCCAAGCTAAATCGAAAGTTATTATATTGTTGACGGATGGTAGTAATAACCGTGGTGACATTTCACCTTTGACTGCTGCCGAAATAGCCAAGCAGTTTGGTATTCGTATTTATACCATTGGGGTAGGTACCAACGGAAATGCACCCTATCCGATGCAGACGTATGCAGGTGTCCAATACGTAAACCTTCCTGTTGAAATTGATGAAAAGACATTGACGGAAATTGCAGGAACGACCAATGGAAATTATTTCCGTGCTACAAGTAACGACCGCTTGAAACAAGTTTATCATGAGATTGACAAATTGGAGAAAACCAAATTGAATGTTAAGGAGTTCAGCAAACGTGAAGAAGAATTCGAACTCTTTGCATGGATTGCATTCCTGTGTATATTGTTTGATGTCTTGTTGCGTAATACTATATTAAAGAAAATACCTTAAAATAGAGAAGTTATGTTTCGATTTGCAAACCCTGACTTTTTATATTTACTCTTTATACTTCCTTTGTTGGTTGGATTGTTTTTATATGCTAATTACCATAGACGCCAGCGCATAAAGAAGTATGGAGACCCTCTTTTATTGGAAACATTGATGCCAACAGTTTCTAAGTATCGTTCTGATGTAAAATTTTGGTTGACCTTTTCTGCTATAGCTTTGGTCATCTTCATGTTGGCACGTCCTCAATTTGGTTCTAAGATGGAAACGGTCAAGCGTAGTGGGGTAGAAGCTGTTATTGCTTTGGATATTTCCAATTCGATGTTAGCGGAGGATGTAATCCCTAATCGCTTGGATAAATCAAAGAAACTGATAGCCAGATTGGTCGATACATTCAACAATGATAAGGTGGGGATGATTGTCTTTGCTGGAGAGGCCTTTACGCAACTTCCCATCACTAGTGACTATATCTCTGCTAAGATGTTTTTGGAAAGTATTAATCCGTCGTTGATAACCACACAAGGTACTGATATTGGCGCAGCTATTCGTTTGGCCATGAAAAGTTTTACACCTAATGAGGGGGTAGGACGTGCTATTG
>JAEIGA010015514.1_pt1 | contig 11594 bp, 14 predicted proteins | sample 9270691 | NCBI WGS metagenome assembly JAEIGA01 (sample SAMN17057246, study PRJNA624740) | gut metagenome | biome: biome; isolation source: fecal sample | host: Bos grunniens | place: China: Xizang | collected 2019
ATCAATCCTATCACGAATAAAGAAACGATAATTGTAAACGACAAGGCAGCTTTGGAAAACCACTATAAGAAACACAGGCACGAAATATATGTGGGCTTTAACAATCGTCAATACGATGATTATGTGTTTAAAGCTATTCTCTGTGGATTTGAAGCGTGGAGAATGAACGACTGGTTAATTAATAAAGGTCGTAAAGGCTGGGAGTTTAGTTCGCTTTTACGGAAGGTACAGTTGAATACATTTGACTGTATGGTCGGATTTAATGGTCTTAAAACTTTGGAAGCTTTCAGCGGTATGGACATTCGTGAAACCACTATTCCATTCGATTATGACGGTGAGTTCACAAAGGACATGATAAACGAAGTTCTGTTCTATAACAGACACGATGTTATGGCTACTATAAAAGTGTTCATGGAACGAAAGTCTGAGTTTGACAGCTACATGGGTCTTGTCAAGCTGTTTAATTTGCCCTTATCGTATCTTGGGAAGAGCAAGGCGCAGTTAGCAGCGATCATCACAGGAGCGAAAAAGACCAAACACAAAGATGAGTTTGACATTTCCATTCCACCTACGCTTCGTATTGAAAAGTACACTGAGGTTGTGGATTACTTCTTAAACGAGTGGAACTATGATAACAAGTTTGAGTGTATGGTAGCTGGCGTTCCTCATGTGTATGGAACAGGCGGTATCCACGGTGCTATTCCAAACTACTTTGGTGAAGGTGAGTTCCTTCATGTCGATGTAAATAGTTACTATCCGAGTTTGGTAATTCGATACCCAGAGTTTTGTATGACAAGAACTGGTGCAAGCTTGCAGAAGTTCACAGATATTTACAATCAGCGTTTGGAATACAAAGCACAGGGCAACCCAATGGCTGACGCACTGAAAATCGTAATCAACAGTTTCTACGGTGCTATGAAAGACCAGATGAATCCGTTGTATGACCCACGATGCGCCAATAACATTTGCATCTTTGGTCAGCTACTTCTCACAGACTTAATTGAACGGCTGGAAGGTCATTGCGACCTAATCCAATCGAACACAGATGGTCTTATCATCAAACTCCACGACAACGAGGATGAGGTAAGAGCAATTTGTCGAGAGTGGGAAGAGCGAACTGGCATGGGTCTTGGTTACGACAAGGTGTTTAAGATTGCTCAGAAAGATGTAAACAACTACATAATGACAATGGAGAAGAAAGGCAAAATCAAGATTGAAGCCAAAGGTGCTTATGTGAAAGACCTTAACAACTTGGATTACGATCTTGCCATTGTCAACGAAGCAGTACGAGCTTATCTGTTGGACGGTATACCAGTAGAACGGACGATTACAGCTTGTAATAATCTGCGGAAGTATCAGAAAGTTGTCAAGTTGTCAAGTAAGTATAAGTGGGTGGAACATGAAAGTAAAGGTAAAACGGAGAAATTCTATAACAAGTGCTACCGAGTCTTTGCTTCAAACAATCCAACGGACGGTAGGCTGCTCAAGTGTGATGGAGTGCGTAATCCAGCCAAATTTGGAAACACACCAGACCATTGTTTCATTGTCAATGGTGATATCACACAAGAAACTACCGATAGGTTTCCACAGCTTGACAAACAGTGGTATATCGAGTTGAGCCGAAAGAGGTTGGAGGATTTTGGAGTATGAATATCGGAATGATCGACTTGGATAGAAAAAATGATAGTAAACCATTTCCGAATATTCCGCTAATGAAACTTTCAGCGTGGCATAAAGTACTGGGAGATTGTGTCGAATGGTACGATGATTCTAAGTTTTATGACAAAGTTTATGTATCAAAGGTGTTTAGTTTTTCACCGAATTATCCAAACGAAATTCACGCTAAAGAAGTGGTATATGGTGGCAGCGGATTTGCTATTGAGGTAGTAGATGGGAAAGAAATCTACCATAAAGAAAAGGATCATCCTCTTCCGTTATACGTTGAAAAAATGTATCCCGATTACGATCTTTATGGAATAACTGATACTGCTTACGGATTTATCACCAGAGGTTGTCCGAGAGGTTGCGAGTTCTGTCATGTAAAGGAAATGCAAGGTACTAAACCGTATGTGGTTGCTAAACTATCCGAGTTTTGGAGGGGTCAAAAGAACATTGTATTACTTGACCCAAATATTACAGCATATAAGGGTTGGAAAGAAGTATTCCAACAGTTGATTGATAGTAATGCTACTGTTGATTTTTCCCAAGGTCTTGACATTCGATGTATGACAGATGAAAAGGCTGAATTACTCAAACAGATTAAGGTCAAGAATGTTCATTTTGCGTGGGATCGATATGAAGATGGTAAGTTTATTGCTCCACGGCTTGAAAAGTTTAGAAAAATCACAGGGTGGGGTAGATCAAAAGTATCCGTATATGTTCTGGTAAATTTTAATACCACAATTGAACAAGACTTGGAGCGCATTATGAAAATTAAATCCTTGAATTTTCAACCATATGTTATGCGTTACAATAAGCAAGCAATAAAGCGAGGGTCTGAAATAAACGCTCTTGCGAGATGGGTGAATTTTGTTCCATTGTTTTGGAAGTATAATACTTTTGACGATTACAAGCGTGAATGTACAAAGTTAAAGTGAGGGCTTTTGAGTATGAAAGAGTTCGTTGTTAGGGGATATTCCCTACCCGAAGCATATCATCAAGCGTTAGAGAAGTTATTTTTTAGCGGTGCAGATACTCCTTGCCCCGACTGGAACACTACTCAGTTAGAGGGGGCTATGACAATGGTGGTCACGCACCCGCTTGCTGAACCGATGATCTCCAAGCTGTTTATAGGTGGTTATCGTGAGTTGGAGCAGTATCGACAGGAGATGCTTGACGGTATTCTGGATTTTGAAGTTGAGCGTGGTAAGTGGGCTTACACTTATCACTTTCGTATGGCAGAACAAATTCCCTTTGTAATTGAGGAATTGAAGCGTAATCCTTTTTCTCGTAGAGCGGTTATTGATATACGAGATTGGAAGAAAGATACCGAGGGCGATGAGCCAGCTTGCTTGCAGCATATCCAGTATTTTATACGAAACGATAAGTTGGACTGTGTAGTTCTGTTCCGTTCCAATGATGCTTGTAAGGCAACCTTTATGAACGCATTTGCACTTATCATGCTCCAGAAGCGAATAGCTGATGAACTTGGTTATGAGGTTGGAACATACACTCATCGAGCTAACAGTTTCCATTGTTATGAAAAGGACATTCCACTGCTGAACGGTTATGTTAATCGTATTGTTTTTAATGACGATTTAACTTATCACTACGTTGGTGAATGGGATGAACTGATGGAAGATGCAAAAGGCGAGATCGCTGAGATGGTTGCTGAGTTGAAAGGAAGGGAGAATAAGCAGTGAAAGAAATAACACAGATTATCACTTGTGAAATAACCGCAGTTATTGATGTTTCTGATGATTTTAATACCTCTCTGCCTGTGTCAGAGGATGTTTATAAGCAGTTCGCACGAGTCATTAAACGTAATTTGAATTGCGATGATGTGGTTGTTACTAATATGCAGCATTTTGTGAGGGAAGAATAACCGAAAGGATTGAATGGCATTGAATTTATATAAGGGTTACGTTCCTACGAGTGGCAAGAAAAGCACAATGCCATTTAAGGATAGAAGTACAAGCGACCTTCTTACATTGGAAGAAGCGCAGAAGTTTAGCGAATACGCTGGCATCCTTGCCGATGATACCGTACTCGTTGATATTGATGACGAAAAGCAGTCTAAAATCATGCTGAAAGTTATCGAGTCCAAGGGTTTGAGATGTAAAGTGCTTGCTACAAACCGTGGCGCACACTTCCTCTTTAAGACTTCTCAACCAATGTCAAATCGTACCCATTGTAAACTGGGAATTGGACTGACTGCGGATATTAAAGGCGGTGGTAGAGCGTCCTATGAGGTTTTGAAATACAACGGGGTTGAACGTGAAGTCCTTTACGACACTGGAGATTATGAAGTTCTTCCGAAGTATTTGTATCCTGTCAAGACCAACATGAATGTACTTGATCTTGCAGAGGGAGAAGGACGTAATAACGCTCTCTTCTCTTACATTCTTCCTCTCCAACAGAATGAGTTCACTATGGATGAGTGTAGAGAGTGTATTCGTGTGATAAATGAGTTTGTACTGGCTGAACCTCTTTCTGAGAATGAGCTGTCTGGTGTTATTCGTGAGGGTGCTTTTAATAAGCCAACTTTCTTTACCAGTAAAGGCACTTTTTTGTTTGATAAGTTCGCCAAGTATCTCAAGCAAGCTGAGAACATAATCAAAATTAATGGCAAGCTGTATATCTATCGCAACGGTATCTATGAGTCTGGTGATGATCAGATTGAAGCTGCGATGATTGAACATATTCCAAATCTCAGTAGAAGCAAACGACAGGAGGTATTGTCTTATCTCACTCTGTTGGTTTCTAAAGAGAGTGGACTTGCAGATGCTAATTTGATTGCGTTTAAGAATGGCGTGTTAAATATAGCGGACGATTCTTTCAATGAATTTAGCCCAGAGTATATTATTACAAATAAAATTCCTCACAACTACAATCCAGACGCCAAGAGCGATCTGCTTGATGGTGTGATGAAAAAACTGGCGTGTGGAGATGAAAGTGTATATGAATTACTCTATCAAGCCATTGGATATTGTTTTTATAGGCGAAACGAACTCAGAAAGTCCTTTTTCTTACTCGGTGAAAAGCGTAACGGTAAGTCCACTTTCTTGGACATGGTGTCAACGCTTTTGGGCGAAGATAACACGGCAAACCTTGACCTCTGCGAGATTGGTGATCGATTTAGAACTGCCGAACTCACTGGAAAGTTGGCAAACATTGGTGATGATATCAATGACGAATGGGTATCTAACACAGCAATCTTTAAGAAAGTTGTGTCTGGAGATACAGTCACAGCTGAACGAAAGGGCAAAGACCCCTTTAAGTTACGGAGTTTTGCCAAGTTCTTTTTCTCAGCCAACTCGTTACCTCGACTTGGACGGGGAAAAGATAGCAGTGCGGTCATGGATAGACTTGTGGTGATTCCTTTTGACGCTAAGTTCTCCAAGAATGACCCCGACTATGACCCGTTTATCAAGTACAAACTCCGTGGCGAAGATGTTATGGAAGCCTTAATTGCAAAGGCAGTACCCGCATTACGAGATGTTCTGATTGAGCAAGAGTTTACCACTTGTGAACGTGTTAAGCGGAATATTGAGGAATTTGAAATTAGCAACAATCCTATACTGGAGTTCTATGAGGAACTGGATGAAACTGACTATGTGAACGAGCCTGTTAAGGTGGTTTATCAGCGTTACACAGCGTTCTGTTTCTCCAATAATCTCCAAGCTATGTCTGCTATTGAGTTCCAAAAGCAAATGAAAAAACAGTTCAATCTACTGGTTAAGACGGTTGAAACGGACGGTAAAAGGTTAAGGGTGTATGTCCATGAATGAAATTCAGCAAAAGTTATGTGAAGACAATATTAACTTAGCGTATTATATTGTTTCGCAGTATTATCCGACATACATTCACGATGAGGATGTAAAGGCTTCGGCACTACTGGGATTATGCAAAGCTGCCGAGTCGTATGACCAAGAGAAGGGTCTGTTTTCTACATACGCAGGAAAGTGCATTCGTAATGAAATAAACCAAGAGTTCATCAATCGAAAGCCATATTCTAAGATGGTATCTTTGGAAAGCAAAATAGGCGAAGAGCTAACACTTGGCGACATCCTTGTCTCAGAGGACGATATATTCTGCATGGACGAAATGTTCTACAATACTTTAACCAAAGAAGAACGAGATGTTCTGGAAGTTGAAAACATGGGTTTTAGTACAGACGAAATCGCTGAAATGTTTGGTTACAGTGTGCAGAAGGTACAAAAGCTATTAAGAATGACCAGAAAAAAATGGAGGAAATACAATGGAGATTAAGGTACGCTACCATGCCGACATTGACCCGCTTGAAAAGCTGGGAGGTGGCGATTGGATTGATCTACGAGCAGCAGAAGACGTGGAACTCAAAGCTGGGGAGTTTAAAATCATCTCTCTTGGTGTGTCTATGCAATTACCAGACGGATATGAAGCACTTGTAATTCCAAGAAGCTCCACGTTTAAAACTTGGGGCATCATTCAGACAAACCACTGTGGTCTAATTGATAATTCCTACTGTGGTGACGATGATGTTTGGATGTTCCCCGCACTGGCAACTCGTGATGTTCTGATTGAAAAGAACAGTCGCATTTGCCAGTTTAGGATTCAGAAGAAGATGGATAAAATCGACTTTACCACTGTGGAGTCGTTAGGAACACTCAACCGTGGTGGGTTTGGTAGCACTGGGAAGGTGTAACATGGTTGAATTATTTGTGACTGATTTTGAAGAAGAAACTGCTCTTCAAATGGCACTGAACGAAGCGAACATCGAATACCAATTAGGTTTTGACACTGGTTGCTACGGCATACAAGCACCATACATAGTGGTTAACGGTGTTCCGCTTGGTGAGAGACACGCAATGATTTGGATAAAGGAGCATTGTAGATGAATAAAGAAATATTAGATACTATTGTTAGTTTGGATTCAAACGCTATCACCAGAGAAAACGCTAATATCAACAGCGATACCCCTGCTGGTATGATGATGAAGTTTGCGAGTCTTTCTGCTAAAGGATATGCCACTAAGTATCTGCTGAGTGACGAAGCACGACAAGCTGTAGAGGATAATCTAATCCACATTCATGACTTGGATTATTATCCTACTCGATCTACTACTTGTATTCAGCACCCACTGGATAAGATTTTGGAAGGTGGCTTTACGGCAAGCGATGGTACTGCTCGTCCTTGTAAGCGTATTGAAACCGCTGGTGCGCTTGCTGCTATTGCTATGCAGACAATCCAGAACGAACAGCATGGTGGTCAGTCTATTCCCGCTTTCGACTTTTACCTTGCTCCTTATGTGAGAGCAACTTATGAAGAAGAGTTACGAAAGATTTGTGAAGATTTAGAACTTGGAGACGTTGAACCGTGGTTAGAGGTTCCTATCTATGAATACGGTGAAAATGAGATTGATGTTCCAATCGGTGTAGCTTGTAAGCGTACTGTTAAGCGTGTTCACCAGACTATGGAAGCCTTTATCCATAACATGAATACAATGCGCTCTCGTGGCGGTGGTCAGACGGTCTTTAGTTCCATTAACTATGGTACTGATACTTCCCCAGAAGGTCGTTGTGTTATCCGTGAGCTGCTTAACTCCACTTATGATGGTGTGGGTAATGGCTCTACTGCAATATTCCCAATTCAGATTTGGAAGTTGAAGAAGGGTGTGAGTGCAGAAAAGGGTGACCCCAACTACGATCTGCTGCAACTGGCTTGTAAGGTAACTGCAAAGCGATTCTTCCCGAACTACATCAATCTTGATGCTCCGTTCAATATGAGTGACAAGTGGAATAAGTATGACCCTTATCGATATGTACATGAACCAGCTACAATGGGTTGTCGTACTCGTGTGTTTGAGAATCGATTTGATATTAGCAGTTCCATTGGTCGTGGTAATCTTTCGTTCACTACTATCAATCTTCCTCGACTGGCATTGGAAAGCGGTACTTATACCAAGTTCCTTGAACGACTGGAAGAAGCAGTTGACATTGCTGTTCGACAGCTTATGGATAGATATAAATTCCAGTGTGCAGCACTCAAGAAGCAGTTCCCAATGCTTATGGGTGGTATGTGGAAAGACAGTGAAAAGTTAGCCAACGGTGAAACTCCTGTTGGTGAAGTTTTAAAGCACGGTACGCTTGGTGTTGGTTTCATTGGTCTTGCTGAGTGCTTGGTTGCCCTTATTGGCAAGCACCACGGTGAGAGTGCATCTGCTCAGAGAATGGGTATTGAAATTGTCAAGGAAATGCGAGATCGCTGTAAGTACTGGGCAGATTACTACGATATGAATATCTCCTTACTGGCTACTCCCGCAGAGGGACTGTCTGGTAAGTTTGTTTTAAAGGATAGAGCAGACTTCGGTGTCATTTCTGGTGTTACTGATAAGGACTTTTATACTAATTCCAACCACGTTCCTGTGGACTTCAAAATCTCGTTTGCGGATAAACTGAAAATTGAAGCACCTTATCACGCTCTTACACCCGCTGGTCACATTGCTTACATTGAGATCGATGGTAATCCAGAGAATAACGTGGAAGCCATAATGCAAATTGTACAGCTTATGCGAGAGTATAACGTTGGTTATGGTAGCGTGAACTATGCACGAGCAAGATGTTTGGATTGTGGTCACGAAGATGGTTCTACTAAGTTTGAGGTATGCCCAAAGTGCGGTAGTGAGAATGTAGATATTCTGGAACGTATCACTGGATACCTTGTTGGTACTACCACTCGTTGGAACGCTGGTAAGAAAGCTGAACTTGAACACCGTGTATCCCACCTTAGTGGTGAAAGAATTGTGAAATAAGGTGAATATTCACATATAAACTTACTGATTTTTGTGCATTCTGCGAATTGCGTAAATAGGAAAAAAGTACTATACTGTAACCACAATCAGTTGAGGAGGTAACTTCTATGAGGATCGCAGGAATTGTACGAGACAGCATTGTAGACGGTGTTGGTATTCGTGATGTTATCTTTTTCCAAGGCTGCGTACATAAGTGCAAAGGTTGTCATAACCCACAGACTTGGGATTTGAACGGGGGAGAACATCGTTTTGCTGGAGATGTAGTAAGGGAACTCTCCGATAGCCCCAATGATATAACAATCAGCGGTGGAGAGCCTTTACTCCAGTACAACGCATTAAAGAGTTTTCTCGATGTGCTAACACGAACTACCAAGAAAAGAGTGTGGCTATATACTGGCTACACAGTTGTTCCTACTGATGTAAAGTGGCAGATATTGTCCAAGTACATCGATGTAGTAGTTGATGGTCAGTATGTGGAAGAACTGAAAGATAGCAAACTGCTGTTTAGAGGTTCTTCCAACCAGAGACTTATTGATCTACCTAAGTCGGTAGAAGAACAGCAAATTGTATTGTGGGAGGGTAATAAATGACAATAGAAGAGATTAAGAATAAGTATGGTAATTCCAATGGTTACATTCCTTGTCCCAACTGTCCGATAGATGCTATTTGCAATGTTGACAGTGGAGCGGATGGTCGTGATAAATGTTATGCTCGTATCAAAGCCCACTTTGATGCCATAGACGAAGTGGACACTGAGGACATCGTAAACCACCCCAGCCATTACACTCATGGTGGTATGGAATGTATCGATGAAATGATAATGGTATTTGGTAAACAGACTGTTATGCACTTCTGCTTGTGTAACGCTTGGAAGTATCGTTATAGAGCAATATACAAGAACGGTGAAGAGGACATAAAGAAATCTCATTGGTACATGGCTAAATATAAGGAGCTTAGAGATGGAAACTACCAATAAAAATAACTCAAGATTTGATGACTGGAATGAAGTAGATTGTAACGAGTGTGCAAGATACTGGGATAGTAGCTGTGATGGCGTTTCTAAGGGGCAAAATCGGCTCTGTACGAGCTTTTTAGCCACAAGGAATGTTCTTATACCAGAACAGATAAAAAGGCTACAGAAGGTCGTAAAAGGGCTGTTATGGGCTGTTACCTTCTTAGCGATATCGGTTGCGTGTCATTATCTTGGAATACAATTTGGATGGTGATCTAAAATGAAAAACAATATGAGTTTTGAAGAACTGCGTAAGCTGCTTTTGTATCGCAGAATTGTAAAGTGGGACACGAATGTCATCACCCTTGACAATGGTATTAAGATTTCTATTGAGGAAACCGACCATGATTGTTGTGCGTGTGCCACTGGTGAGTTCACAGATGTAGTACTTGACGCTGCGATTACTGAGGTGGGGGACATCAAATATGAGCCTTGGGAAGATGATTGGCATGAATATGGTTGTCGTGCAACGGTAACCATCATGCATAATCGTAATGTTGTTTGCAAGGCAGTAGGTAATGCTGACGCTGGTAATAGTGGTTATTACTATTCCATTGCTTCGTTTATTGTGAAAATTCCTACACAAGAAGCCAAGATATGTCACTTTGTTGGTAGTGATGACAGATGAAGCACGAGTACAAAGGCAACTGGTATTCTCCAAATGAATTATCGGAGTTGAGTGGAATACCCGCCCATACGATACGAGATAGGTTACGGAGAGGTTACTCCGTTAAAGAAGCAGTAAAGGTTGCTCCCACACATGATAGCGTGACAGAGTTCGTAGCAGCATCATATTGGGAAGATTGGGTTGGTATGCCCATAAGCGATCTTTACAAGATATATTGGAAATGGTGTATCTCACACGGGTACACCACACTCCAACTCCAAGGTTTTAGTAGACAACTATTTTCAATGTATCCAAATTTAAAAACTGTTCCGAGCAAAGTGGACGGTAAGTCTATGCGAATTATAAGAAAACGATAAATCAATAGTAAATTTATTTGGGAGGAAATACAAATGGCACTTAAGTTTAAGGTTGGCGACAGAGTTAAGCTGGTCGGTTGGAATGAGTCTATATATCTGAAAGAGTCGAGTTATGGAAAGACCGACATTATTCGTGAGGTTATCCCCATTGAGGAGTATCCGTATCTTCTGACTGACACTAAGTATCGCTGGCGTGACGAAGAACTTGAACTCGTAAATGAAAACAAGATCGTCATTACCACCGATGGTAAGACTACTCTCGCACGACTGTACGATGGCAGCAAGGTCATCAAGAGTGCAAAAGCTAAGTGTAGTCCCGAAGATACCTTTGACTTTGCTGTTGGTGCAAAGCTGGCTTATGACCGTCTGATGGGTATTTCTCTTGGTGAGGAAAAGAAGCCCACATATAAGTCTGGTGATAAGGTAAAGGTTATTGGTAATACTTGTTGTCACTATATGAAGGTAGGCGACATAATTACTCTGCGTGATAACAACGTATGGGGTGACTCTGATAAGTGGCACTACGTTGAACACGCTGGTTATATCCACGAGAGGGACATTGAACCCTACACTCCCGTAGTTGTCAATGGTTTCAAGGTTGGTGACAGAGTAAACTACAAGGGTCACAACGGCACTATAATTTGTATCGCTAAACCAGAGGATGATTACGATGAGCAGACCATTGGTATTGAGTTCGATGCGAACTGGAACAGTTTTATGCATAATTGTGACGTTGGGATTTTGAGAGATGGCAAACGTGGTACTAAAGGTACTTCTTGGTGGATAAATCCTAATGATGATGATGATCTCAAGCACGGTGAACTCCGTGGTTACAACGGTAAGTTCGTCTGTGTTAGGGGTGACGAGGACTTTAAGGTTGGTAAGGTTTATGAGATGGTAAACGGTAAATTCCGTGATGAAGCTGGAGATGAAAGACCCGAACCCTCCAACCCCAACAGACGAGTTGAGTCTCTTGATGACTTTTGGCTTAACAGTGGTTACAAGTTCATTCCCTACGTTGAGGACTGAGAACAATATGAGTAAGATATGTTCCAAGTGTAAGCTTGAAAAGGATGAGAGTGAGTTCTACGCCAACAAACGTAAAGCAGATGGTTTGGATTACTACTGCAAAGACTGTCGCAATGG
>JAEIGA010015515.1_pt1 | contig 11594 bp, 8 predicted proteins | sample 9270691 | NCBI WGS metagenome assembly JAEIGA01 (sample SAMN17057246, study PRJNA624740) | gut metagenome | biome: biome; isolation source: fecal sample | host: Bos grunniens | place: China: Xizang | collected 2019
CCTTGCATTGGAAAGTGTGGCTAGCAGCATCGATAGTAGGGTATACCACCTCAATCGTTGCAGGAAAGGTCTCCTCAGGATAAATATCGCTCTTCACTGTGAGTTGCATACCCTCTTTGATCAATGGATAGTATGTTTCTGGTACTGCAATAAGGGCTTTCAGTTTCTTTACTTGGGTCAAAACCACAATAGGCTGACCGCCATACAATTCGCCGTCCTCATATGTCTTAGCCGCAATGACACCCTCAAAAGGAGCTTTCACATAAGTATTCTTCTCCAAGAAAGAGAGGTTTTGCTTCAATTGATCGTAACTTACCTTGGTTTGGTCATAAGTCTGTTGGCTCACACTACCAGTAGCCAACAATGCCTTCAAACGCCCCATCTCTACCTCAAGGTTAGCCAATTGAATCTTGCTTGTGAGGTATTGGTTCTGGTCCATACGCACGAGCATATTACCTTCTTTCACGCGATCTCCCACCTCCACATAGATGTGCTCAATCTTTCCTGTCAATGAAGGTGCTACATTTTGGGTCAAATAACCTTGTAAGTTGGTACTTACATTCAGCACACGCTCAATCTCATGATTTTCGAGAATCATGGTGCCTACCACTTCCACGCGCTCAACCTCTTGAGTAACTTGAGCGTCTTTCTTGCCGCAGCCAATCAAGCAAATAGCTGCCGCCATCAATAATACAATCTTTTTCATTTATCGTTTTTGTTTTGAAATTATCATAAAGTCGTTAAGGTCATCATCTTACAAGTTCAGAAATTTCTCCAACTCCACTTGTGCGTTCACCAATGTCAGTACCGCTTGCACATAGCTACTTTGTGCAGTAATCAAGTCATTGCTAGCATTCACAAGGTCTAGGTTACTTGCCGCTCCTTGATTAAATTTATTTGTCGTTGATTCAAACACTCGTTGAGTAACTGCCATATTGTCCATCTCATTCATGTAGGTTTCGTAACCGTTTTGGAGGTTGTAACGTAGTTGCTCATTTTGAATACCGAGGTTATTGGCTGTTTCTTCAAATGTATTGCGAGCCTCTTCCAGTGCAATCTTTTTCTCCACTACGCCTGCAGCACGCTTACCAGATGACCACAAAGGCATGCTAAGATTCAGCGAAACCGCATTTGGAGGGGTCATATTGAAGCCGCTCTTCTCACCAAAATAGTCTTTTTTGCTATATTGGTATGCCAATGCAACTGTAGGTCCATATGCCCAACCTGCCATATGCAAATTCTTCTTCGCAAGTTCTACATTCTTTTCCAAAAGTTGATAGTTAATATTATTTTCTAACACAAAACTATTCCCCAACAGTGCCAAAACTGCCTCAGCAGAGAGTAAATCATCAAGTGTAGAAGTAAGTACCAACTCCGTGTGTGCAGGCACATCCAACAAAACCTTCAACGCATTCAATGCCAACTGTGTACTACGCAAATTAGCATTGATATTGTTTTTCAATGTATTAGCACGCACTTTAATCAAATCTGCAGTAGTTTGCTCTGCGGCACCCACATCCACGCTACGCTGAGTCATCTCCGCCATCTGCTCAATATTAGCCAATGATGTTTCCAACAATGTTACTACATTTTGCAGCACCAACACACTTGCATAACTAGTCTTCACATTCGCACGCAAGTTGTCCTCGGATTGTTGTAGATTCAACTTTTGCATGTCTATTGCCACATTATTGAGCAAAGCACCCACAATAGCTTGACCATTAATACCAACAGAGGCTGTAATACCCAACGTTCCATTGTCTGGCATAGGAATTTTTGTCACCACTTCTTCGCCCGTCAACGGATTTTTTTGCCCAGTACGCATTTCCATCTCATAGCCCATCATAGATGTAAAGCCCCACGACATATCTGCCGATGGCAACATGCTAGCAATCGTCTGCCAACGACTAGCATACGCCTTTTGTACCGCCAAACTGGCGTTTCTCAAACTACGATTGGTCTCTACGGCGTAGTCTTGTGCCTCTTGAAGGCTAAGGTTTAGGATCGCAGGCACATCACGCTCAGGTGCACGCTTGGTGGCAGCCATCACATGGTCTTCTGCCACTATATTCGCTGTAAGAGCGAACAAAAACAGACTTAATACAATCTTTTTCATTATTATTATGGTTTTATATGATTTATCGTCATTATTTTTTCACGGCTTTTTCCAACGTACTCAGTCCTTCGGGGGTAAAAATGCCACGCAGGAATATGTCCATGGATGTCTTTCCTACATGGCGTGCTTCTTGTGCGTGCAACTTGTTATTGTCTATATATTCTGCTACTATCTGGTGGGTATTTACCATCAGCATAGCAGCTACTTCGATATCTATCTCTTGTCGGAAAATGCCTTCTGCCTGTCCTTTCTGCAAAAAACGTACCAATTCTTGTTGCATCACACGATTGATTCGTTGGATGTGTTGCTGAAATTGGTTGGGATAGTATTTCTTCAGGTCGTAGAGCATGGGAGGTGTCTGATGACTACTTTTCTCTGTTTGTTTGGCTATCTTTGCCCAATCTACCAGCAGTTGCACTACGGTTTTGTTGGCAACAAGGTGCTGAACGTCTTTAGCCATTTTCTCTTCGTGTGCGCACAACATAGCATCCACAAGGTCATCTTTGGAAGGAAAATAGACATAAAAGGTTTTTTTGGATATGCCCAATTCCTTACACAGATCCTCAATGCTGACAGAGCGTATGCCCACTTGTTGCATGCGCGGAATTGCCACCTGGAGAATATTTTCTTTCATATCTGTCATTGCTGTCTTATAGTCTTACCCGTTACCACACCGTTACCACTCTATTAGCATGCTGTAGTTTCCTCTATGGAAGCGCACTATGCCATTCTACAAAAAGCGTGCAAAGGTACTATTTTTTTTTGGAACAGTCAAATATTTTAGGAAACTTTAATACTTTTGCAGTTTCCAAGTTGCAAACTTAAAGAATTTTTATAAACATGCCAACCATTTTTGTAAACATACGTTTGGTTATCTAAAAAAAAAGTTGTACCTTTGCAGTCGATATTTGATAACCGAATGAAGCAATTTACATATTTCGTTACCAAACTTCTGTTTCAATTAAATAACAAAACATATGAATAAACCATTAGTATTTTTTCTTTCGCTTATGGCACTAACTGCATGTAATAAGCCTCAAACCACAGGCATTCATATCGAGAATCTCGACACGACCGCTGTGGCGCAAAACGATTTCTACCAATACGCTTGTGGCGGTTGGATGAAAAACAACCCATTGCCAAACGAGTATAGTCGTTTTGGATCGTTTGACGAACTCGGGCTCAGCAATTTGGAGCAAGTCAACGGACTCATTGCGGACATTGCTGCTAAACAACACAAGATGGGTTCTATACCACAAAAGATTGGCGATGTATATAACCTTTCTATGGACACCGCACGCCGTAACCAAGAGGGCATTGCCCCTGTATTACCTGTGCTACAAGAAATTCAAAATGTAACTGATAAAGCACAATGGTCAGAGGTATTAGGCAAAGCAATGGACTTCGGACTTTGGGCAATGTATGTAGATGCTGATGCCATGAATTCGTCGATGAATATCCTCAATGAATACCAAGCTGGCTTTGCACTCAGTCAAAAAGATTATTACATTGATGAAGATGAGCATACAAAGCATATCCGTGCAGAATATCTAAAGCACGTGGAGAAAATGTTCACGCTCTTTGGCATCGAAAATGCAGCAGAGAAGGCAACTACGGTTCTCCGTCTTGAAACCCGTTTGGCAAAAGCTGCATTCAGCAATGTTGAACTCCGCGATCCTATTGCCAATTACAACAAAATGTCTATCGCAGAACTCCAAGAACTCGTACCTGAAGTGGATTGGCAAGTATATTTCGCAGGTTTGAACATCGCACCAGATAGTTTGTCTGTCGGACACATCCGCCACTTGCACGAGGCTGGAAAGATGCTTGCTGAGGAGTCATTGGAAGATATGAAAACCCTCTTCACTTGGCAAGTAATTGACGGTAGTTCCGATTTCTTGACCGAAGAGATTTTCATGCAAAACTTTGAGTTCTATGGTCGCATCTTAAGCGGACGCCAAGAACCTACTCCACTCTGGAAACGCGCAGTAGCAATGGTAAACGGCACTTTGGGCGAAGCTGTGGGTGTAATGTACGTAGAAAAATATTTCCCTGAGGAGAACAAAGAGCGTATGCTTGATCTAGTAAAGAACTTGCAAATCGCACTTGGCGAGCGCATTCAATCGCTAGAATGGATGTCAGATGAGACCAAAGAGAAGGCGATGGAGAAGTTGAACACTTTCACCGTAAAAATCGGTTATCCTGATAAATGGCGCGATTATTCCGCACTAGAAATTGACCCAGCATTAACCTATTACGCTAATATCCAGCGTGCTGCCAAGTTCGAGCAAGACTATTCGTTATCATTCCTCGGCAAACCAGTTGATAAAGATAAATGGTTTATGACCCCACAAACGGTCAATGCGTACTACAATCCTGCCACCAACGAGATCTGTTTCCCTGCGGGTATCTTACAATATCCATTCTTCGACATGAACGCCGACGATGCCTTCAACTATGGTGCTATCGGCGTGGTCATCGGACACGAAATGACCCATGGTTTTGACGACCAAGGCAGTCAGTTTGACAAGGACGGAAACCTCATCAACTGGTGGACTGAAGAAGATCGTGCACGATTTGAACAACGCACCAAAGTAATGGAAGACTATTTCAATGCCATAGAAGTAGCACCTGGTGTATATGCAAATGGCAAGTTCACGTTGGGAGAAAATATCGCCGATCATGGTGGTTTGCAAGTGGCATATCAAGCATTCCAAAACGCACAAAAAGCCAAAGCAGAGAATGGAGAAACTGTTGTAGGAGATAAAGATGGCTTTACTCCTGAGCAGCGATTCTTCTTGGCATATGCAAATGTATGGGCAGGCAATATCCGCCCTGAGGAGGTATTACAACGTACCAAATCTGATCCTCACTCACTTGGTATGTGGCGTGTGAATGGTGCTTTGCCACATATCGGCGCTTGGTACGATGCATGGAATGTTACACCAGAATCACCTATGTACTTGGCTCTTGAGAAACGAGTAAGCATCTGGTAATTCATAATTCACAACTCAACATCTACAATTATGATTAAGCATGTAGTATTTTTCCGCCTCCATGATGAGGCTGAGGGCAAAACAAAATTAGAGAATGCCCAGATTATTCGTGACGGACTTTTGGCTTTGCGCGATAAGATTGATGTATTGGTGGATGAAACAGTAGGAATCAACATTCCCAATGCCAAGAACACCGACCACGACATCTGCCTTACCTGCACTTTCCGCACATGGGAGGATTTAGACGCATATGCCACTCATCCCGAGCATGTAAAGGTAGCGCAATACATTGGCAAATGTAAATCTGCCCGTAGTGCCGTAGATTACGAAGAATAAATCCTATCTCATCTTTATAAAAACGCCCAAGGTAACAACCTCGGGCGTTTTCTTTTACTCGTATTGTTGAAACAGGAAGTCATTATACGGATAACGCTGAATATGAATAGCTTTAATGCGATCGTAGAACAAAGACTTGAGTTCATCAATATTCGTTTTCTGGCGAGCAGAGATAAAGATACAATCATCATGCAACTTCGACATCCATGTGCGTTGCAGTTCTTCCAAAGAGATATTCTCGCGCTTGATTGGAGTGAGATCATCCTCTTCTTTTGGAGTATAAGTAAACGCATCTATCTTATTAAACACCACTATACGAGGTATTTGAGCTACGGTCTTTTCTGTTTTGCGACCACTCTTTTGTTTCTTCGACCATGGATCTACCTCTTTCACCTCAGTCTGTTTAGTGAGCAGTTCGTTTATTGTTTGTTCCACCACTTCATATTGCTCCTCGAAGTTTGGGTGCGAAATATCCACCACATGAATCAGCAAATCTGCCTCGCGAACCTCATCCAAAGTAGATTTGAACGACTCCACTAAATGGTGAGGCAATTTACGAATAAATCCTACTGTATCAGACAGCAAGAACGGCAAATTCTCGATTGTCACCTTGCGAACTGTTGTGTCAAGCGTTGCAAACAGTTTGTTTTCCGCAAACACTTCTGACTTACTAATGAGATTCATAATGGTGGATTTGCCCACGTTGGTATAACCTACAAGTGCCACACGCACCATTTTGCCTCGATTTTGACGTTGCGTAGCCATCTGGCGGTCAATCTTCTTCAGTTCCTCGCGGAGGAGAGCAATACGTTGTCCAATAATTCGTTTATCTGCCTCAATCTGCGTTTCACCCATACCACGACTGGTAGTACCACCACCTCGCTGGCGGTCAAGGTGCGACCACATGCGGGTCAAACGAGGCAACATATATTGCAAGTGCGCCATCTCCACCTGTGTCTTCGCATAAGATGTTTGGGCACGATGAAGAAAAATCTCAAGAATCAAGATGGTTCGATCAATCACACGAACTGGTTGCTTATGATTATCTTTGATCTCATTTTGATTGTGAGCATTGAGTGCTTTTTCTATATTCCTAAGTTGGCGAGGAGACAACTCATCATCAAATATCACCATATCGATAAAGTCGTCTGTATCTGCAAACTGCTGAACATACTGATTTATTTCTTGCAGTTTTCCTTCGCCCACATAGGTGGACGTATTTGGCGAGTCAAGGCGCTGTACAAAACGCTTGACGCAATTTGTATTGTTCGTGTCAGCCAAAAATGCCAACTCATCCAAATATTCTTTTGTTCGTTCTTCGTTTTGGTTTGGGGTTATAAGTCCCACCAAAACGGCATTTAGTTTACCCATAAGCCGTGTGTATGTCTTTTTTGAGAGTCTTGTAATCTTTCACATCAAAAATCATGCAAAGGTAATGAAATATTTTGATGTATGCAAATTTCAGATACAAATAGAGGAATTACATTTTCTTTTGCTAACCTTTACCTGACTTTAGTTAGTGATTAATTAGTGATTAGTTAGTGATTAATTAGTGATTAATTAGTGATTCGACTATCTTTACAATACATATAGACTATATATAAAAAATCGCGGGGCATTGCCTCGCGATTCTTTTATAACCTATTTTAATGTGCTTCCAACCAATTTGCTCCAATTCCACAATCTGCCACTAATGGAACTGTCAAGTGAACCACGTTTTGCATCTCTCCTACCACAATCTCACGCACTCTATCTACCTCATTCACAGGTACATTAAAGTTCAACTCATCATGCACTTGCATAATCATTTTTGCTTGCAGCCCTTCTTCGTTCAAGCGGCGATGAATAGTTACCATAGCCATTTTTATAATATCGGCTGCTGTACCTTGAATAGGTGAATTAACTGCATTTCTTTCGGCAAACGAACGTACCGTAGCATTATGCGACAGAATATCAGGCAAATAGCGTTTTCTACCAAAGAGAGTTACTGCATAACCTTGCTGACGAGCCAACTCTTTTTGTTTTTCTATATAGTCTATCACACCTGGGAATGCTGCAAAATATCCATCTATCAATGCCTTTGCTTCAGAGCGGGAGCAATCCAGCTGTTGAGATAGTCCAAAAGCAGAAATACCATATATTATTCCGAAATTTGCTGTTTTAGCTTGTCGACGTTGCTCTTTTGTAACTTGTTCTATGGGCACATTGAATATCTTCGCTGCTGTTGCTGCATGAATATCTTGCCCCGATCGAAATGCCTCAACCAGATGAGGATCTTGTGAGAAGTGTGCCATCAAACGAAGTTCAATCTGCGAATAGTCTGCTGATAAGAACACGCAACCATCATCTGGAATCACAGATTCTCGTATCAATTGCCCACGTTCTGAACGAATAGGCAGATTTTGAAGATTTGGATTTGAGGAAGAAAGACGCCCTGTTGCAGTAACCGTCTGATTATATGTCGTATGTATCTTACCTGTTTCTGGATTGATATACGTTGGCAATGCGGATATATAGGTTGAAATCAGTTTTTTCAACTCACGATATTCCAGTATCATACTTACCACTTCATGTTTTCCTTTCAATCCCAGCAGCACATCCTCTGAAGTAGAATACTGTCCCGTTTTAGACTTCTTTGCTTTAGCATCAAGTTTCAGTTGATCAAACAGCACCTCACCCACTTGCTTAGGAGAATTGATATTAAACTGTGTTCCTACGGACGCATACACCTGTTGCTCAAGCTGTTGCAATTCCTTATCCAACTGCACTTCTGCATGCTTCAGCATATTTACATCAATACGTACACCCGCCTGCTCCATTTCACGAAGAATAGCCGAAAGCGGAAGTTCTACCTCTTGATACAGATTCCATAACGACGTGTCTGCCTTGAGCGCATCCCAATTAACGGGTTGATGAGGATTAAAAGCAACCTCTGGATTAAGTAAATAAGAAACCAGTCGTTCTTTGGTATCGTCTTCAACAGATGCTTTCTCTTTTTCCTCTGCTATATCAGGCACAATCTCTGCGAACAAATCCAAAGTTGCTTCTGCTTGCTTCACCTTTTTGGTTGCTTTGGGTATAGTTTTTTCTACCTCTGATGGTGCTTGTTTGAGAAGAGAATTAAATTCTAATTCACGATATAGGGGTGCCAACTTTTCCCAATCTCGCTCTTGATATACAAGTGCTTGTGCTTCAAAATCTATCGGAACATCTGTTTTGATTGTTGCCAAGAAGCGAGAGAAGCGAATCTCTTCCACCTGCTCTTGTACTTTACGTTGTAATGCACCTTTCAATTGATGGGTGTTGGCAAGCAGATTATCAATCGAACCAAACTGTTGAAGCAGTTGTACTGCCGTTTTCTCGCCTACTCCCTTACATCCAGGAATGTTATCGCTACTATCCCCCATTAATCCAAGCAAATCAATAACTTGCGATTGATTTTGCAGACCATATTTCTCACATACTTCTTGAGGACCTAGTTTCTCAAAGCCACCTGTATGACGTGGTCTATACATGAATATATGTTCGGTAACCAACTGACCATAATCCTTGTCTGGTGTTGCCATATACACCTCGAAACCTTCTTTCTCTGCACTATGCGCCAACGTTCCTATCACGTCATCTGCCTCATAACCAAAAACTTCTAAAACAGGCACATTCATTGCCTGTAAGATTTGCTTTATTCTAGGTACTGCCCAACGAATATCTTCAGGAGTCTCTTGTCGCTGAGCTTTGTATTGCTCAAAAGCCTCATGACGAAATGTGGGGCCTGATGGATCAAAAGCCACACCTATATGTGTAGGTTTCAGACGCTTAAGAAGATCCTCAAACGTAACGACAAAGCCAAAAATAGCGGAAGTATTCTCCCCGCGCGAGTTCATGCGTGGAGCACGAATAAAGGCATAATACGCGCGATATATCATCGCATAGGCGTCTATAAGAAGGAGAGTTTTCATAATTTAGAATTGTACATTATGAATTACCATGCTATTGGACACTGACCATGTTGTTGCAAGTAAGCATTAGCTTGAGAAAAATGTCCACAACCGATAAAACCACGATAGGCACTAAGCGGACTAGGGTGAACGGATGTCAGTACCAAATGACGTCTGCGGTCAATCAATTGTCCTTTTCGTTGTGCATAACTGCCCCAAAGCATGAAGACGATATTCGAGCGTTGGCTACTCAAGGCTTGTATAGCGGCATCTGTCAGTTCTTCCCAACCTTTTCCTTGGTGACTACCTGCTTTGTGCGCTTCAACCGTTAATGTTGCGTTGAGCAACAATACCCCTTGCTCTGCCCAATGACTGAGATCTCCCGAACTAGGAATAGGTTTACCCAAATCTCGTTGCAATTCTTTGAAGATATTCACCAACGATGGAGGAGCAGGAACACCATCTTGTACCGAAAAACACAACCCATGTGCCTGATTCACATCATGATACGGATCCTGACCAATAATCACGACGCGTACCTTATCAAAAGGGCACAAGTCAAAAGCTCGAAAAATATGTTTGGCAGGAGGAAAACATTGACGTGTGGAATAAGCATGGCGCACAAAGTCTGTCAGCAACTCGAAATAAGGTTTATCGAATTCGGGTTGCAATACTTGTCGCCAGCTTTCGTCAATACGGACTGTCATATATTAATCATTGAGGATAAGCATCGCATCTCCATAATCTCCGAAGCGATAACCCTCTTTGACAGCTTCCTTATAGGCTTTCATCACATGGTCAAATCCACCAAAAGTTGCTGCCATAATCAATTGAGTGGATTGTGGCATATAAAAGTTCACAAGGAAAGAACTTGCAACGGTAAAATCATATGGTGGATAAATAAACTTATTTGTCCAACCATCATATGTCTTAATTTGACCATTAGTACCTACCACATGTTCCAAAGCACGCATTACTTCTGTACCTACCGCACAAATGCGTTTGCCTTCGGCATGGGCTTTATCCACTGCATTTACTACCTGCTGAGAAATACTAATCTGCTCACTTTCCACCTTATGTTTTGTCAAATCTTCCACGTCCACAGGTTTGAAATTACCCAAGCCCACATGAGAAGTAATCGTATAAGTATCCACACCACGAATTTCTAAGCGTTTCAATAAATTTTTCGACAAGTGCATACTAGATGCTGGGGCAGCAACTGCTCCAATATGCTTAGCAAATACCGTTTGATAGCGTTCTTCGTCCATCTCACTAACTGATAGATCCATAAACACCTCCTCATATTGCTCACGAGTTTCCTCGCTCATAGGGCGAGCAATATACTTAGGTAATGGAGTAGTACCCATTTCATAGAGATGTTGAACAAAATCATCACCTTCATAATCCGTTAGGAATCGTAAAGTACGACCACGAGAAGTAGTATTATCAATCACCTCCGCAAAGATTGTAGCATCCTCATCAAAAAATAACTTATTACCAATGCGAATCTTTCTTGCAGGATCAACTAGCACATCCCAATAACGATTCTCATGTTGCAATTCACGCAACAAGAACACTTCTATATTAGCATTTGTCTTTTCCTTTTTAGCATACAAACGAGCAGGGAAAACCTTTGTATCATTAGCCACCAATATATCTCCTTCATCGAAATATGCAGCAAGATCACTCACCAACTTATGCTCAATCTCACCCGTTTTAGCATGCAAAACTAACATGCGTGCCTCATCACGAAAACGACTTGGGACTTGTGCAGTTAATTCCTCTGGAAGTTTAAATTTGAAATCACTTAATCTCATTATCTATCAAGTTTGTAAATTGTTCGAATGTTATACAATCCTCCACACGAATATCCCCTACCCTTGTTCTACGCAAAGCTATCAAATGAGCTCCGCTATTGAGCCGCTGTCCTATATCACGTGCTAACGCACGGATATATGTACCTTTGGAACAAACGATACGCAAGGTCAATTGCATCTTCAGGTCATCAAACTCCTGAATTTCAATTTCATCAATTACCAATAACTTGGCTTTCAGTTCCACCTCCTCGCCTTGACGAGCCAACTTATAAGCGCGCTTGCCATCCACTTTCACAGCAGAGAACATTGGCGGCACCTGCCATTGCTCGCCTTCGAAAGTAGGAATCACCTCTTCTATCAATGCGCGCGTGATATGATCCGTTGGATAGGTCTC
>JAEIGA010015516.1_pt1 | contig 11594 bp, 17 predicted proteins | sample 9270691 | NCBI WGS metagenome assembly JAEIGA01 (sample SAMN17057246, study PRJNA624740) | gut metagenome | biome: biome; isolation source: fecal sample | host: Bos grunniens | place: China: Xizang | collected 2019
CCGCTGAAGAGATTATAGAACTGATGGATGACTACGCCTTTATGTTTAACCTTGTACTTGTTGACCCTGTCCTAAAAAAGGGACAACCAATGCCGGCCCTGCAGCTTTCAAAATGTGAAACGGCATTGAACCCGTTAATAGACAACGGCCGTATCATAGAAGCAAACTATATCAAGATACCGATAACAGAACAGGACTTGTATGTTATCCTGCAGCAGTATGACTATACCAATTTATATATAGCGGACTGCAGAGTAGCCGCAAAGGACTACCTGCCGCGCTGGCTGACTGATTATATATACCAACTTTACTATGATAAATGTACATTAAAGACAGGTGACCCTGTACTGTATGATATCCAAAAAGCAAAACTTAATTCTATTTACGGTATGCATGTACAGAAATGCATCCGGTATGACAATGTAGAAGACTATGAAACTGGCGAATATTACATTGATGAAGAGCCTGACCCTAAAGAGCTGTACAGGAAGTATGTTAAAAAGTGGGGCGTCATCCTGCCTTACCAATGGGGCGTATGGTGTACCGCCTATGCGTTTAAGAATCTGTTCACTTTAGGTTCATGTGCCGGTACCTGGCTTTATAGTGATACTGACAGCTGCTATGGTATAAACTGGGACCTTGACGCCGTAGCGCAATATAATGACAATGCACTACAGAAACTTAAAGCGCGCGACTATGATCCTATAACCATTGATGGCAAAATCTATGTACTGGGCGCTGCCTCATTAGATGGTACTTATAAGGAATTTATCACTCAGGGCGCGAAGAGGTACGCCTGCAGAACATTAGATGATCAGATAAAAATCACTGTCGCAGGTGTACCTAAAAAGACAGGCGTGGCTTGTCTGAATAATGACCTGCACAACTTCATCCCCGGTATGATCTTTGACGGTGAAACAACCGGCAAACTGCAGCATACATATATCTTTGTAGAAGAGCCATATATAAACGAATATGGTGACGAAGTAGCAGACAGTATTGACTTGAACCTTTGTGACTACAAGCTTGACACTGCTCAGATAGATAACTTTGATGATTTGTTCATAGATGAACAGGAAGGACTGCCGATATATGGATAAAAATCAACTTAAAATTATCAATGATATAGCCTTTAACTTCAATGATGGCTATTATCATGTATCTAAAGATATTGCTGACTATCCGGGCGCCTGGTGTATTATTGCCTGGTCAATGCGTGGCCCCGGTAAGACAACCGGCGCTATGGCCTTAATGCTGGCATCCGGTTTCAAGTTTCTTTACATGAAACGCACAAAGGATGATGTAGAACTGCTATGCTCAGGTAAAGCAGCAGGTGGCCTTGACACGGATGATATAAACCCCTTTTCGCCTATAAACCGCATTGCAGGTACAAATATAAAGCCCTGTATGATAGACCGCAAACATGCCTTTGCAGGTTTCTATGAATGTAATTCTGATGGCAACCCTACAGGCGCGCCGCTCGGTTACATCCTGGCCTTCAATGGTGTAAAGAGCTTTAAGGGCATGAACTTTGACTTTTGCGACTTCATTATTTTTGATGAATTCATACCACAGATAGGTGAGAGAACATCCGCAGGCCTGAAGGAAGGCGAACTTGTCCTGCAGTTTTACATGACGGCCCTGCGTGACCGCGTACAGCGCGGCGAGTCTGAGATAAAGCTCTTGCTGTTCGCCAATGCTGAAGAAGTAGCTACACCTATAACCCGAACACTTGAAGTGATGGATAATATTATAGAGCTGACATATTCAGACAATACCCGGATGTACCTTGAAGACCGCGGCATACTTCTGCATCACATTAAAGCATCTGAAGTGAAAGCCGGCAATTATGAAACAACAGGGATACATAAAGCTATGTCCGGTACGGCCTGGGGCCGCAAAACCTTTGAAGGTGAATTTACAGGCAATGACTTCTCTAAGGTCAAAAAGGTAAACCTTGCAGGCTACAAGCCCCTCTGCGCGTATTTTTATGAAAATAAATATGTATACCTTTATATAAACAGCGCAGGTGAATATTACCTGACATATTCAAAGCAGAAGGTATCTGAAGTATATGATCTGAACATTGAAGGTGAGGCGCAGCTCTTTTATTATGATTATGTATGTGACCTGCGCGTTGCTATAATGGATGGCCTGCTGTATTGTGAGAAGTATACAATGTATGACCTGATAACAAATTATAAAAAATATTTCAAAAAATTCTAAAATTTTAGAAAATCGCTTGATTTTTAGTAAAATGTGTGTTAATGTAGTATTGTAATCAGGCGGCGGCCTTACGCAGAAAGGGGTACAATATGGTTTTTAAGAAAGAGATAACCGGAAACGAACTGCAGACAATAATAGAGAAGTGCTCAGAACTGGAGATACTTGCTGACGAGGCCCATGATCTTTGGGATGACAAAGATGAATATGATGACTGCTATTATCATATTTATCGTGAAGCCAAGTGCCGGTTAGAAGGCTTTCAAGAATGTCTGAAGATAATAACGGGGGTAGAGTAATGAGCAGATACATTGACGCAGATGTTGCCGAAGAAATACATAATATGTATGTAAAGCGAATGGTTAGAATTCAGGCCCGGCTTAATGAACTATACGCAATGGATGTATCAGAGTGGGCCTTCACCCACAATGAGGAAGTTAACTATCTGAAGGGCCAGCTTGATGTCCTCAGACTGATGGACAATATGATAAAATTGAGGTATGTATAATGGATGCATGGACAATGACAGTAATCACACGCATAGTAGTATCAATGGTAGCAATAGGGCTTTTAATGTACCTATGCTATTGTATAGGCAAATCAAAGGCGGAGATCTTTCCGGATGACGAGGAAGATATAGAAGCCTCACTTGAAGAAGCTCATGAAAAGGGCTATGACGAAGGGTACACAGCTGCATTGCAGCAAGTAATAAAAAAGTACAGTGAAGAAAGGATGTACACAAATGAAGAAAAGTAACACAGAAAACAAGAGGTCCGTTGTTAAGAAGGTCGAAATAGTCCGCGCTATTGAATTCAAGAGCGGCGATGTAGGCTTTGACCTTAAGGTAGATGATGCTGTAACTATCTACGGCATGATTTACAAGGAAGTAACATCAAAGGGCAAAGATTATCAGATCATCAACTTCCCGCAGCGCAAAGGCTCAGATGATAACTACTACAATTATGTATGGTTTTTCATTGATGATGACCTGAAGGCTGATATCATCAAACAGCTTGAAGAGAAGGTAGAAGAGTGAACACCGCTCAACGAACCATCACTATTATATACAGCGCAAACAATGATACCGGGCTGGAAGGCGTGAAGGTGATCAGAACCACCGCCGGAGGCCGTGAGCTTGTACTGCATGAAAGTACAATATCGGCCTGTATCCCCGAACATGTCATAAAGCTGTATTTTCCTAATTCTAACTTTGATGTTATTGACACGCGAGAATAAAGAGGTTATAATAGCAATATAGCAACCTTGAGTGCTTCTTGTTGTTCATATTGTGTTCCTCTTTTGAAATGCATGCGGAACTTGCAAGGGCCGCGTTAAATCCAAAACTTGCATATATTCCAGCAGGTACAAGCTCGCTGAAAAGCGGGCTTGTATCTTTTTTCATTATATGATATACTTACCTTGTAACATGTTACACAGCTGACTGTATGCAGCGCTTACCACCGCCTCGCAACAGGTGAAATCATACAGAGGCTTGTCCCCTAATAGGACACATGGCATGATAGCCACATTTCTATTCTTTCTTTGGACAGGGTACAAGCTCGGCAACGGAAGCCGGGCTTGTATCTTTTTTATATTATGTTGTTTTTTAACAAACTTTGTGATATATTTAACATATAATTAAAACGGAGGTTTTTATTATGGAAGTACAAGCTATTATAGATTTAATCACTAATACAGGCCTGGATGTTGTCATTATAGTCATGTTGTACAACCTTCTGACCAAAGACACAGAAGGTATCAAAACATCCATAGACAAGCTCACAGAGGCTATTATTGAAATGAAAGGCTACATCATACACAACGAAAGAGGTGAAGCGGATGACTGATTTTGAAAAGTATTTTATAACGCAGTCATACGGTGGCTATAGCAATGTTGCGGCAGATAACCGCAAAAACTATACATTGCCGAACTGTACCGCTTACGCGTGGGGGATGTTTTATTTTTTCCATGGTCAAAGAAAAGATAAAGCGAGCTGGGCAAAAAGGCCCAGGGGCAACGCTAAGACGATTTATGAGGCTTGTAAAAAAGATGGATCCGGATTTATTGTCCGTAAGGCCGTAACTGAAAATTCAATAGCCTGCTATAATGTAGGCGCAAACGGCCATGTTATATATATCTTCTACCAGCGGCCGGATGGTAAATGGCTTTGTGGTGAATCCAATTACAGTGGTACGCTTAAAAACGGTAAAGAAATAAGGTATATTGTATGTGATAACCCTGCTGTACTTTATAAAAACTATCAGGGCTGTGTATATGATTTTACATAAAGAGGTGATATCATGACCTTAAGATATTGGAGCGACTTCTCAAAGAGAATCAACTCAACAAAAAGACCTGCTACAGCAGATGGTACAACTGTAACTGTCAGACTGAAGATGCCCTGTTCACATGAGCGCCCGGTATTTGAATTGTCAACTGTCCCGAAAACAATAAATTACATACAGTGGGATGGCTGCTATTATTATGTATCTGATCTGACTTATGTTAATCGGGATATAATGCAGATCACCTGTGACCTGGATGTGCTGGCCACATATAAAAGTAATATTTTGGATACAAAGGCTTTTGTTGAATATTCAGACTATGCGTATAATGTAAATCTGTTAGATCCTCGTATAAGTACAACTTATGATACTGTACAGGCAACATCTGCACTTGTCCCTATTAACTTTACTATTGCTTCGGGTACTTATATATTAACATGCGTATCTGACAGCGGCGTAGCTGTACGCTATCTTTGTACATATTCGCAGCTTCAGGCTCTCGGCGATTATATATCTTCTACAATGACAGACTCTGTTGCTGATACTTTTATTAAAAAATTCGGCAGTGTATTCAACTGTATTCTTAATTGTACATGGGTACCTTTTGACTTTACCGGCGCTGTGTCCGGGACAATTAAACTGGGCGGCGTTGATACAGGTATATCATGTAAAACATATTGGCCTCTTTGGGCTTATGCTTCTGATCTGACAGTATCAATACCTTGGATAAACTCGGGTGAAAATATTGCCCGGCGTGAAAATGAGCATATTGAACTGTTTTTGCCCGGTTATGGCTCTGTAACATTAAGCCCTTCAGTTATTAATTACGCATCTTCACTTACTATAACGCCGTATTTTGATCATACAGGAAGCCTTACTTATATAGTCAAAAACGGTACAGGCTTTAAGGCATTGTTTAATTGTAACTGTGGTGTACCTATAGCTGTAACACAATTTACTGAAAGTGTACGCGGCAAACTGCTTAGTACCTTTACAAGTGGCGCTGAATCAGCATACCAGTACCATTCAGCCCAGCCTCATGACTCAATTAATACTGCATACTTCGGCTTTATGGCTAAGATAAACGGCAGGGCGCGTAATGTAGGAGCTGTTACTTCATCTGTAGGTGGACAAGGCGGCGGCGCAACTATAGGTGATATGATTAATGATGGTAATATTAAAGTTATAAATACATCATTTAAGTATTCAGCTTCACAAGAAACTATGGAAGACCGCTATGGCCGGCCTGAATTTGCCGTACATACTCTTACGAACTTCACCGGATATGTACAAACTAACGGCGCATCAGTAGACATCCCCGGATATGAGGAAGAAAAGAATAAAGTATGCGCGCTGCTTAATTCAGGTATATTCATAGAGTAGGTGATCATATGAAAAGACCTAACATTGATGACTGGCTCTTTTTACTTGGCGGCCTTACAGCTATACTTGAAGGCTGTATGATTTTCGGTATTATATATCTTATTTTGTCATGGTGTTTATAATTGTTAAAAATATTTACAATATTGACAAAATAATAACAATATAATATAGTTTACTTGTAGGGCCGTAGCTCATGACCACCCCGGCAACGGGGCGAGCTGGCCGGTCACCGCCACGCGGCCCTACATTATATTAAGGTGACAATAATAAAGAAAGGTGACTAATATGAAATTTGGTGACATTGTAGACCTTGCAAAGGCAGGATGGACTCCTGCAGAGGTTAAAGAAGTTTTAGCTATGGACAAAGAAAATAAGACGGCTGACCCGGAAACCCTGCCCGAAGAACCGGCGCAGCAGGTAAAGGCCTTACCTGAGCAAACACCGCCGGATGATACAGTAGAGCAGGCGCAGACCGATACAACAGCTGTTTTAGAAGATAAAATAAAAGACCTGGAAGCTCGACTTGCGCAGTCGCAACAGGCAAACCTTAATGTGAGTACTCCACCAAAAGCAGAAGAAACTGCTGAGGATATTCTCGCATCATATCTTAATTCTATGTGAAAGGATGATTATTTATGGCAAGAACTATGACACCTAAAGATGCCCATGTTATCATCAATGCGATAGCAGACGAGGCTCTTGGTAAAAATGCAACTGTTCAGGCTGTTGATACATCTACTTTTATATCAGTAGGTGAAACACTCCTGAACGCTGACAGAACTAATGTATACAACGCTCTTTCCTATGTCCTCGGCCGTACTTTCGTAGCTGTACGCCCGTATAAAGGCAAGTTTTATGTTGTAGACGAAATTGATGCAGGCCTCTATGGCCAGCGCACAAGAAAAATATCATACTATGAAGATGGCGCTCTTTCAGCCGGTCACTTCAATACTGACCTCAACGGCATCAACCTTGCTGATGGCCGCGAGAATACCAGCGCAGGTACACTTGACAGTGGCGCATCTTCAGCTACAGGCTCACAGTGGGAGCAGCATCAGAAGATACCCGTTGAATTCTTCTTTGGCGGCTCTTCTGTATGGCAGTATGGCCTCACCCGTTATGAAGATCAGATAAAGGCAGCCTTCAGATCTGAGCAGGGCCTCATTGACTTCATTGAAGGTATGATGACAGAAGCTTACAATGATATTGAAACTGAAAAAGAAAGCTTCAGAAGGCTTACAGTCCTTAACCATATGGCAGGCGTTATTGACCTTGATACGTCTATGCCCGGCTCGGCTGTAAACCTGACAGCAGAATACAATGCCCGTTTCGGTACTTCATACACAACGGCGCAGCTTCTCAGTACATACCTTGAAGACTTCTTGAAATTCTTTGTTTCAACTGTAAAGATCTCTTCAGACTTCATGACCAACAGAAGCCTTAAGTATCACTGGAATCCCGGCGCATCTGCTTCTAAGGCTCTTGTTCGTCATACTCCTAAAGACAGGCAGAAGCTTGTCCTTTACGGCCCGCTCATGACAGAAGCTCAGAGCTGGGTATATCCTTCACTCTTCAACCCTGAGTATCTCGACATTGATAACTTTGAAAGTGTTGACTTCTGGCAGAATATCAATGACCCCATGTCCATCTCGGTTACACCGGCAATACCGGATGTATCTGACCCTACAGAGCAGACAGCAGGTGACCCTGTTGAAACTCTTATTGTAGGCATGCTCTTTGATAAGGATGCTGTAGTTACCAATGTACAGCTTGATGACGCTCTCTCCACACCTCTTGAAGCGCGTAAACGCTATAGAAATATTTGGTGGAGCTTCGCTAAGAACGCCGTCAATGATTTCACAGAGAATGCTATAGTATTCTACATGGCTGACCCTGTAAGCCCGTAAGTTAAACTATAGGCCCGGTGTAAACCGCCGGGCCTTATTTCAAAGGTAGGTGATAACATGCCTTATAGTTTTGATGAAATAAACCTGATAGAAGGTACATACACACCTTCGCAGGTTAAAACCTTTAATACTGCTGTATACAGATACTGGGAACGCGCCCTTTTTCAGCGCGCCTTGTCCGTCATAGATATCACTAAGATACCGGATAAATGGAAAGGACCGCGTGAAGATTTTTTCAAGATGATCTTGTACCGCAGAGGCTTCCTTGCTGTACTTGATGTGCCTGAATATGGCCTTATTTTTCAGCCTTGTACGCTGTCAGGATATAAAGGTATTTATTATGAACCTGCAAACGCGCTGATAACAAATCCTTATGCTAACCTTAAGCAAACTGAGTACAGAATCGGCGAAGAATGCGAGATACTGAAGCTCACACCTGACTACATAGGCGTATGGGACATTATAGCGTACTACGCGGAAAAACTGGCTACAATGGATGGCGCTGTAAATATGGCAATTATCAATAGTAAACTTGCTTATGTTCTCGGCGGAAGAGATAAATCAGGCCGTGAAGCGCTGGCTAAGATACTTGACAAAATAAATGAAGGCCAGCCATCAGTAATATATGATACAAACTTGCTGAATAACCAAAAAGACCATGACACACCCTTCCAGCTTCTTGAATTGCCTAAAGTCAAAGATAACTATATTGTTGATGACCTTCTTAAAGACTTTAATGATATACTTAATAAATTTGATGCGGCTATAGGTATACCGACAATACCTTATGAGAAGAAGGAAAGGGTACAAGATACAGAGGCAAAGCTGCAGACCTATGACGGCGCGGCAAGAAGCCTTACCTGGATAGAAACATTAAAGAGCAGCAACGAGGTTATAACGGCCCATTATGGCCCTATACTTGACTTTAAGCTGCACTACCCTGAAGATGAGGAGGTGTCCGGCAATGCAATCGAAGATAACATTGATAGGGATGCATGAGTATCTATATGATCCGGACACGAATCCTAAAGGACTGTTTTCGACCCTTACTGTACCGACTGGTACACTGGACCCGGATACATTAGCATCTACTATATTGCTGCGTGGCGGCGAATTTGAAGTACTTTATCCTAACCCTGACTTCATGCTACCTATGATATCTGTATGGTCAGCAAAGTGGGCTGAAACTATTACAAGATGGTATAAGGCCTTTACTGCAGAATATGACCCTATATCCAACTATGATAGACATGAAGAATGGACCGACACCGGAACAGGCTCAGGAACAGGTACAGGAACATCCTCAGGTACAACAGGTGGTACATCAGCGCGAGATGTGTCTTCATATGATGCCGCTTCTGATTATATACCATCTGAAAAGACAACGGACAGCGCGACTTCATCCGGCAATACATCATCCAGCTACAACAATAGCACTTCAGATATTCATAAAGGCCACCTTTACGGCAATATCGGTGTTACAACTAACCAGCAGATGATAGAAGCTGAATTCAACCTGTTCAAAACAAATCTTTATAACGCAGTGGCTGACTTATTCTTAACTGAATTCGTCATACCTGTAAGATGAGGGGGATAAAACCTATGGCAGATAAAAGAAACAGAACGCCCTTCTATGGCGCTGTACCGACTTCAAAGATGCAGGCCGACCATGTATTTATGGCTGACGGCTCAACACTTCAGGAACAGGCCGATAAGAAGTTTGAACTTATTGAAGAAATAACGCTTACTGAAGACACGGCCTTAATTGAACGCACAACCGAACCGAACGGTACACCATATAATTTTAAGTATCTTATATTATTTATAGACACACCCTCTGTGTCTGCGACCAGAAATGTATATTTTGATGTAAACGGTAATACAGTGTTCAGAAACGGTTTAATTAGGACAAATCGTACATACAGTAAAAACGATATAACTATCAATTTTGGCGTATTAAATATTGTAAGTGTGTTTGGTACTTCCGGCTCAGGGGCGGTTACTTATAATACTTATGCCCCTACAGGTGTTTTTACCGATTATATAAGCATTACAAAACTTAATATTTACACATCCGGTACTGATACCATACCAACTGATAGTAAAATCAAAATATATGGTGTACGCATTTAAGGAGGCTTAAACATGGCTACAAAGAAAAATTCTGAAGAAAAACGCCCGGTTAAAAATGTACTTGTAAAAGGTAAAGTAAAGTACATTGAACTTACTGACAAAGAAATTGAAAAACTTTTGAAAGCATCAGAAGATGATAAGGCAGGTGAATAAAATGATTTGGAATGAATACCCTTATACAGATGCGCATGAGCTGAATCTTGACTGGATCATCAAAACAATAAAAAAGGTAGAACATGTTGTTAATGATTTTACTGTATTCAACACAATGACCTGGGCAGGCTCCTGGGATGCATCAAAAAGCTATGTGAAGTGGTCCATAGTACAGGATGCTGACGGAAACGGCTTCCTGGCCTTAAAACCTGTACCCGCTAATGTACCCCTTGATAATACCGAGTACTGGGTAGCAATAGCAAACTATGATGCCCTGTATGCCGCTTTCGGCGAGCGCCTTGATGCTGTTGAATCTACTCTTGATGACATATCTGAAAATGTTGAATTGCTTTCAAACCGCAGGTATGTCTTCTTCCTGGACAGTTACGGCCTTGTTCGTAATGGTGTAACACCATTCATTGAGAAGCTCAGGCCGAAACTTGAAACCCTGGACAACTTCTATACCTTTGCCGTAGGCGGCGCCGGATGGGTAACTGAAGGCAGCGCAGGCATACATGCAATAGAGATCATTCAGAACAACTATGCATCTGTACCGGACCGCGATACAATTACAGATGTATTCATGAATTTTGGTATCAATGACTTAAATGAAACCGACTATACATCAATAGGTAATGAAATGGTATCATGTAATAATGCAATTGCTACATATTTTCCTAACGCTAAAGTATGGTGGGGCTTTATGGGCAATAAGCGCAGTAAATCATCTACCGAGCTGACAAACTACCTGACACTGCTCCGCTTCTGCTATAGCCAGGCTTGTAGCCTCGGCTGGCGAACCTGTGATGGCCTTGAATATGTTATGCATGATATCAGAAATATTGATGCAGGCGATAAAGTACATCCAACAGATACGGGTAGTACAATACTGGCCCGTTTTGTACTTGAGTTCTTAAAAGGCGGCAAGCCTACATACAGAGCTATTTACGAAACAGGTACATTCACAGATAGCTCAGGTACAAGACATCCTATGCAGCAGATAATAGATGGTAGTATGACTACTACTATTATAGATGCCAACGGCCGTATTACCGGCTTTAGTGTTACAACAGGCGGCTGGGTAGAGATGGGCTACCTAAGCGCATCCATCCTTGACTACTCCAGCGGCCATTCATACCCGATATCAATTGCTACAGATGCCGTAGGCAATATGTCAGCTGATATTCAAATTGATACACAAAGAAAAGTATACTTCTTCTATCCAACATTGACACAGCTGACTATATCTGAAATAGGATTCAGGCGCTTTGAATTCCATGAAATGACTTTATTATACTAAACTGAATAAACGCCTTACAGGGCCGTACAGACAACTGTACGGCTCTTTTATTAACTTAACCACCCTGTCAACATCCAGCGAGGGGCGGAGTAGGTATGTTGAACAGGTGGGCCGCTTGTCAGGTAGGTTGAGTCCATCTTGTGAGGCCATGTCCTGCGATCATCTGCATTGAGGAAGTGGCCCCGGCGAGAGGGGCACGGGAGTGGGTA
>JAEIGA010015517.1_pt1 | contig 11593 bp, 10 predicted proteins | sample 9270691 | NCBI WGS metagenome assembly JAEIGA01 (sample SAMN17057246, study PRJNA624740) | gut metagenome | biome: biome; isolation source: fecal sample | host: Bos grunniens | place: China: Xizang | collected 2019
TGTGTATTTGATTACAAAGCTGTAGTTCTTCCAGCCTTCGGCCTTGTTGCGGAACTGGATGTCCGTGATGTCTGCAATACCGTTTGCCGTGCAGGTTTCGTTGAGGTATTCCTGCCACACCCAGGGGCTTGGCGAGCCGTGGCACACTATGTCGACTGTCGTAAGGTTGTCATACTCCTTGCGAAGGAATCTCTTGAGTCCCGCAATTTGGCAGGGTGTGCCGCTGAAAAGGACCTCGCGTCCCTCTTTCAGGAACTTTTCGGCAATGCGGTAGCTGTCCCCGATGCGGCTCTGTACATATTTGCTGCCGCGCAGCTTGCTTATGTCGTTTGTACTCTCGACAAAGGTGTGTTCAACCTCCCATTTGCTGTTGAAGGCGGCTCCAAAGACTACACCTCCGTTGTTTATTGTCTGCTGGGCCAACAGGGTGAAGATGCCGCCCGATGAACTGGTCTCCCTGATGGCTTGGTTGCTGTTGGTTGCCGCATAGGTGGCAATGGGCTGCCGTGCCGGCTGCTGGTTGATGACAGGGCACACCTTCTCACACAATCCGCAGCCGGTGCATTGCGCGGTGTCAACGACGGGGTAGGCAAAGCCTTCCTTGTCGCTTTGCATCGTAATGCATTGCTGTGGGCATCTTTGTGCGCAGGCGCCACATCCGCAACAGGCCTTTTTGTCGACAATCTCAATCATATGCTCGGGTGCTGTTCTCTTTTTTTGGCGGGTGCTGTCCCGCTGTGTGGGTTATTTGAGTGTGATGCGTGCCAGGTAGTCGTAGTGCTCGCCATCGATGCATTTCTCGCAAATGAATCCGTGTTCCTCGGCATACATTGACAGGGTGTCAAAATCTATGTACAGCCAGTCGAATGGCTCGCCTGTGATGTTCTTGTAGCGCATCTTGTAGTCGATTTCTCCATAATATCCGGCAGCAAGGTCTATGTCCATACCACCATCGTCGTCCATAAAGACATATCTGATGTCCGAGGAGTCGAGCAGTACCTGTCCACCGGGTGCCAAAAGGCGCTTGATGCTGCGGAAGAAATCGGGCAGGCGCTCTATCTTGCCGACAATGCCTATGCCGTTCATTGCAAAGAGGATGGTGTCGAACTTCTCGGTGAAGGTGCCGTCAAAGAAGTTGATGTTACGGGCATCGATGTCCCTGGCCTTCATTACCTCGACCGACAGTTCCGATATGTCGATGGCTACGGTTTCGAGCCCACGCTCCTTGAGAATGATGCTGTGGCATCCGCTGCCGGCTCCCACATCGAGCACTTTGCCGCGGCTCAGCTCAATGGCTTTCTGCTCCTGTACGGGCATTTCGGCGAAACTGCGGAACAGCGTGGCAACAGGTATCTCGTCCTCGTAGAACATTGACGAGAAAACTCTAAGCTTGCCGGCTTTCTTTGTGTGGAAGTAGTCGGAAATGGCTCTCCCCATAGGGTCTTTTTCCTTGTTGGTGGTTGTTTGCATAGTTTATGGTTCTTTATGCTGTGTTGTTCTGTCTATTATTCTTTCGGCTATGGTCTCTGGGGCTATCTCCATACAACGGTAGTCGCCAAAGCGGCAGGGTTTGTTGCCGAATATTGAACAGGGGCGGCACTCCAGTTGCAGCCCTATGCAGTCCTCCTTGCGCTGTCCCCATCCCAGGAAACCAGCAAGGGGTGATGTGGCTCCCCAAATGGAGATTGCCGGCGTGCCGGTGAGTGAGGCCATATGCATATTGGCGGAGTCCATACATACCATTGCATCGAGGTGGCTGATGAGGCGTAGCTCGCCATTGAAGTTGCTTTTGCCTACAAAGGAGATGGTATTGGGGTATCTGCTGCACCAACGGTTGATGACCTCCTCCTCTGCGGGGCCGTTGCCAAAGAAGAATAACTTGGTGTTCCCGTGCATTGAGAGTAGTTTCACCACCTTCTCCATCTTTGCCTGCGGGTAGATTTTTCCGCTGTGGCGCGCAAAGGGGGCTATGCCAATCCATCGGTCGTTGCCTTTGGGCGGTATTGTTGCCGCAAGGTCGTCGATGCAGCCTTTTTCTGCGCCGAAAAGTGATGTAAATTCGGGAGTGAAGGGCAATCCAAGGCTGGTAAAGACATCGCGGTAGCGCTCAAAGGTGCTTTTCAGTTCCCTCTTGTTGGTGTTGCCGGGCTTGACGAGCTCCCTCTTTTCCCTGCGTCCTTTGTCTATGCTTGCTACCTTGATGCCTCCTGCCACCCTGAAGAATATCCTTAGGATTTTTGTCCTCAGGACATCGTGCAGGTCGGCAAACATATCGGGCCTATGCGCCGACAGTTTGCGGTAGAGCCTGCATAGACCGTGCAGGCCTTTGTATTTTGCAGGGTCTATTCCTGTGAAATCAAGGTTCTGTGGCTTGTTGATGAGGAACTGCCCAAATCGCTCGCGGCTGACGAAGATGAAGCGGTAGTCGGGGTAGGTCGCGCAAAGCGAGTAGAGCAACGGTATTGTCATTGCTATGTCGCCGACGGCCGAAAAGCGTGTTATCAGTATTGTCTTTGTATTATTTTTTTGCACCATAGAGGACTGGGTTGAGCGCAGGGTCGTTGTACATCTTCATCTGACGGTAAACCTTCATATATTTGCGTCCGGCGGCAATGTCATCGAGCAGCTGCCCTATGGAGGTTGTCATATCCTTGTACTGCTCGTTGAGAATGTCCAACTTGGCTTGGCATTTGGCACGGTGCTCTGCATCGACATCGGTGCGGTTCACCTCCTCCTGCATATGGTATATCTTGAGCGAGAGAATAGAGTAACGGTCGACGGCCCAGGCTGGGCTTTCGGTGTTTATTGTCGCGCCTTCGAGTGGCGTGACATCCTTGTACAGGTCGAGGAAGTAGCTGTCGATGAGCTCTACAAGGTCGGTGCGGTCCTGGTTCGACTTGTCGATGCGGCGTTTCAGGGTAAGGGCTTCAACGGGGTCAATGCCGGGGTCGCGGATGATATCCTCGAAATGCCATTGTACGGTGTCTATCCAGCATTTCAGATAGAGGTAGTATTCGATGCTCCTTGCAGGGTATGGGTTGTTGATGGGAGTATCTACGTTGTCTGTCCTGTGGTAGTCGGCGATGGCCTTGTTGAAGATTGGCCAGCTCAGCTCGGTGAATCGTTCCATAATAACCTGTTTGTTTTCCGTTTCTATACTATTACATTTGGTATGGCGGTAATGTTCTGCCATTGATATGCAAAGCTAACGATTTTAATTATATCTGCCAAATTTGTCGTGAAACTCGTTCCAACTTGTTATCTTTGTGTCTTGAACAATAATGCTTGGAGATATGAAGGTTGTTATTGATGAGAAGATTCCATATTTGCGCGATGCGTTGCTTGCAATGGGATTTGATGTTGTGGCTTTGCCGGGAAATGCCATTGCCAATGGCGATGTGTCCGATGCCTATGCGTTGTTCGTGCGCACCCGTACAAGGTGCGATGCTGCATTGTTGGCAAACAGTGCAGTGCGTTTCATTGGTACTGCCACCATAGGGTTTGACCACATTGACACGGAGTATTGTGACAGGAATGGTATTGTGTGGACAAACGCTGCCGGATGCAATGCCGGGGCGGTGTTGCAGTATGTGCAGGCTGTGCTCTGCTCCTGGGCGCGTGATACGGGTTCTTCCCTTGCCGGGCTCACGCTGGGCGTCGTGGGGTTGGGCGAGATTGGCTCGCGCGTTGCAGCCTGGGCCGAGGGTGTGGGGATGAAAGTACTTGCCAATGACCCTCCAAAGGCCGATGCCGGCACCCGTGGGCTTGTTCCTTTGGAGAGGATTGCCCGGGAGTGTGATGTAATAACGTTCCACCCATCGCTGAATGTCGATGGTGTGTACAGGAGTGTGCATCTTGCCGATGCGGATTTCTTTGCATCGCTCTGCCGTTGCAAATTGCTGATAAATGCTTCGCGCGGTGCCGTGGTGGACAACGAGGCGCTGTTGGCGGCTCTTGGGAATGGCAAGGTGCAGTGTGCTGCTGTCGATGTGTGGGAGGGTGAACCGGATATCAATCTCTCGCTTTTGGAGAAGGCGTATATTGCCACGCCACACATTGCCGGTTATTCGGCCGAGGGTAAGATTAATGCAACGGCAATGGTGCTGAATGAGTTCGCGCGCAATATTAAATATGTGGGCGATGTCCCTGTGCTGCGGCTTGCCGACCCCGAGGAGCCTGTCGTGAGGGCTGCGGATGAACAGGAGGCACTCCTTATGATATATTCGCCGCTTGCCGACACTATGGCATTGAAGATGGCACCGGGTGATTTTGAGGCTCTGCGCAACAATTACAGGCTGCGCCGTGAACCATCGGCCTATAAAATTGATATAATATAAAATGTGGCTGCATTGTAAATAAAGTCTGGTTTTTGCACATTTTGCGCAATTTGTGCAATGGGCTTTACGTTTTTTTTCCAGATTTCTTTGCAGTTCTTAATTTTTATCTTACTTTTGCGCCAAAGATAATTTATTAAATCTTTAAAATTTACAGTTATGTCAGAAATTGAATCAAGAGTAAAAGCTATTATCATTGAGAAGTTCGGTGTGTCAGAGTCTGAGGTTACATCAGAGGCTAACTTTACAAACGACTTGAGCGCTGACTCATTGGATAGAGTAGAGCTTATTATGGAGATTGAGGACGAGTTCGGTATCTCAATTCCAGAGGATCAGGCTGAGAAGATTGCGACAGTAGGTGATGCTGTCAAGTATGTAGAGGAGAAGGTTGCCGAGAAGTAAAATTCTCTCTCCCTACTGTACTCTAACTATTCTATATGAAGCTTAGAAGAGTTGTTGTAACAGGTCTTGGTGCCGTTTCGCCCATTGGTAATGACGTCCCCACTTTGTGGGAGAATGCAATCAATGGAGTGAGTGGCGCAGGACCTATTACTCGTTTTGATGCCTACCTGTTCAAGACCCAGTTTGCTTGTGAGGTGAAGAATTTTGACCCCACAGTGGCAATGGATCGCCGTGACCTGCGCAAAGCCGACATAGATACCCATTATGGTGTGGCGGCTGCGGTTGAGGCCATCAAGGACAGTGGCATTGATTTTGAGAAGGTTGATTGCAACAGGGTAGGAGTTATTTTTGGTGAGGGTATTGGCGGTTTGTGCTCACTTGAGGACGAGACACGTGCCTTTGTCCTTAACCAGGAGAGCGGTCCACGTTTCTCTCCATTCACGATAACAAAGATGATATCGGATATGACAACCGGTATCATTTCGATACGTTATGGTCTGAAAGGCCCCAACTATGTGACTACATCGGCGTGTGCTTCGTCATCCAACGCCATTATTGATGCCTATGACCAGATTCGTATAGGCAGGGCAGATGTGGTTGTATCCGGTGGTGCCGAGGCTGCGATATGCAATGTGGGTGTTGGCGCATTCAATGCAATGCACGCATTGTCGGTTCGCAACGATGACCCCAAGGGTGCGTCGCGTCCGTTCAGCAAGAGCCGTGACGGTTTTGTGATAGCCGAGGGTGCTGCTTCGCTCGTTCTTGAGGAGTATGAGCACGCGGTTGCGCGTGGCGCAAAGATATATGCCGAAATCGTGGGCACCGGCCTCACTGCCGATGCCTATCACATAACAGCCCCACACCCCGAGGGTGAGGGCGCAAGCCGTGTTATGAAGGCTGCACTTGACGAGGCAGGCCTTTTGCCCCAGGATGTAGACTACATCAATGTACACGGAACATCTACCCCCGCAGGTGACATTGCCGAGGTGAAGGCAATAAAGAACCTTTTTGGCGAACACGCCTATAAATTGAATATCAGTTCGACAAAGTCTATGACCGGCCACTTGCTTGGCGGTGCAGGAGCGTTGGAGGCAGTGCTGACGGTGCTTTCTATAAAGCACGGTATTGTTCCGCCGACAATAAACCACGAGGAGGGTGATGAAGACCCCGAAATAGACTATCGTTTGAACTTTACCTTTAACAAGGCCCAAAAGAGGGATGTGAAAGTTGCTTTGTCAAACACATTCGGCTTTGGTGGCCACAATGCAAGTGTTGCTTTTAAGAAAATTGAAGGCTGATAGACTATTCAAGAAGGTTATTGATAAGATAAGACTCCTGTCCCGAAAGGACAGGGAGTCTTATTTGTTGTTGTACTCAATTCTGGGATATGTTCCCCGCAATGTCAAGCTGTATGAGATGGCGATGACGCACAGCTCGACATCGGGTGCTGCAAAACTCTCCTGCAATGAACGCCTTGAATTTCTTGGTGACGCTGTGCTTAGCTCTGTCACGGCCGATTATCTCTATTCGAAGTTCAGCCGCGAGCGCGAGGGCTTCCTTACAAAATCGCGCAGTAATCTTGTGTGCCGCGAGAGGCTGAATGAACTGGCCCTTCAGATTGGGCTCGACAAATATGTCCACGCCTGTGGAGTGGCGCAACAGCATAACAATTATATATATGGCAATGCTCTTGAGGCTCTTGTGGGTGCCATATATATCGATAAGGGCTATAAGCAGTGCCGCCGTTTTCTGCTCGACAGGGTTTTCTCGCGTCTCACTGATATAGAATCCGTTGTCAAGTCGGACAAGAACTACAAGAGCCGTCTCATTGAATGGGGACAGAAGAAGCACATTGATGTGGAGTTCCGCATTGTCACCGAGGAGCTGCGCAAGGAGGGGGTCTACTTTGTGAGCGAAGTGCTTGTTGCCGGTGAGGTGTGTGGCATTGGTGACGGCTTTTCAAAACGCGAGAGCCAGCAGAAGGCTGCGCGTCAGGCTCTGGCAAAGCTCAATAAATAGTTCTCTGTCCTATCTTCTGCTCGAAAGTGTAACGGCTGCTTTGAGCCTGTCGCCACCCATAGGAGGGGTGTCCTTGCACAGGGTTATCCTTATGGCTGTTACCTGATGGAATTCATTGTAAATCTTTTCTGAAATTCTGCGGCATACGTGCTCTAACAGGTTCGACGGGTGCTGCATCTCTGTGTGCAGTATTGCATATACATCGGCATAGCTTACGGTGCCGTCTATCGAGTCGCTCTGCGAACAGGTGCAATCGTTTATCTCAAGTTCTATGTCTATGGTGAACCAGGCGCCTATTTCGCGCTCCTGCTGCATCACACCGTGGTGTGCAAAGAGGTGTACATCGCGCAATTCAATTGTGTATTTGTCTATATGCATAAGGTTGCTGTTTGACCATAAAGAGCCTTTAAAAGGCTCTTTATGGTTGCTTGTTGTCCTGTTTAATTCTTATCCGCACTTTGAGTATCCGCACCCGGGGCAGTGCAGGCAACCCTCCTCGAAGATTAGCTGTTGCTTGCAGTTGGGGCATTTCTCGGCTGTCGAAGTGCCGTCCTTTATGTATCGCTTCAAGGCTCGCTCGACACCGTTTTTCCAGGTGTTGATGTTGTCCGAGGCAAGCTGTAGTGACGAGATGAGCTTGATGACCTGCTCTATCGGCATTTTATAGCGTAGCACGCCCGAGATGAGCTTTGCATAGTTCCAGAATTCGGGGTTGAAGCGCTCGGACAGTCCCTCGATGGTGGTTTTGTAGCCAATCTTGTTCTCGAACTGGAAATCGTAGCGTTTTGTTCCGTCCTCATTGGTGTGCTTTATGATTATTCCGTGTGTCACATTCTTTGGCAATGGTATGCCGTCCTCGTCGTCCTGTTGTCCGGTGAAGATTTCGTAGGGTTCTCCATTGAGTAGGCCAATGAAGGCTACCCATTTCTCCTTGTTGTTTTGGAAGCGTACGACATCGGCCTCGAGGATTGTGGGGCGCACCTCGGTGATGAATGGTTTCAACTCCTCGTTCTCCTTCTTCTCTTTCTTGTTGTCGGTAGAGACGAGCACGCCGGCGCGTGAACCGTCACGGTACACGGTGCATCCTTTACAGCCGCATCTCCAGGCTGTAATGTAGAGCTCGTTGACCAGTTTCTCGTCGACATTGTTGGGTAGGTTGATGGTTACGCTGATAGAGTGGTCCACCCATTTCTGTATGCGTCCCTGCATCTCTACCTTTGCAACCCAATCGATGTCGTTTGAGGTGGCCTTGCTGTATGGTGAACGTGCCACGATGTTGTCTATCTCCACCTGTGAGTAGCGCTTTGTGGTGTCGATACCGCTCTTTTTCATCCACTCCACAAATTTGTGGTGGTAGACGATGTACTCCTCGAAGGAGTCGCCGTTCTCGTCGGTGAAGTCTATGTGTACATCGCTGTCGTTGGGGTTTACCTTTCTGCGTCGTTTGTAAACCGGCATAAACACCGGCTCAATGCCCGATGTTGTCTGTGTCATAATGCTCACTGTGCCGGTTGGGGCAATGGTGAGACAGGCGATGTTGCGGCGTCCATATTTTGCCATATCCTCGTATAGGCCCGGGCAAGCCTTCTTCAGACGGTTGATGAAGGGGTTTCCCGCCTCGCGTTCGATGTCGAAGATGCCGAATGCGCCACGCTCCTTGGCAAGGTTTACCGATGATGAGTAAACGGCAATTGCCAATGTCTTGTGTACCTCCTCGGCAAATGCTGTTGCCTCGGGCGTTCCGTAGCGCAGTCCCATAGCGGCCAGCATATCGCCTTCGGCGGTGATGCCGACACCGGTGCGGCGGCCGGTGCTGCTCTTGCGGTATATCTTTTCCCAGAGTTTTCTCTCGGCTCCCTTCACTTCTTCGCTCTCAGGGTCACTTTCGATTTTCGCCATAATGGCTTCAATCTTTTCAAGTTCAAGATCGATGATGTCGTCCATTATGCGTTGTGTCTTTGTTGCGTGCTCCTTGAACAGTTCGTAATCGAAGTATGCCTCGGTGGTAAATGGATTTACGACATATGAGAACAGGTTGATGGCTATGAGGCGGCACGAGTCATAGGGACACAGGGGGATTTCGCCGCAGGGGTTAGTCGACACGGTCTCGAATCCCTGGTCGGCATAGCAGTCGGGGATTGATTCGCGCTTGATTGTGTCCCAGAAGAGCACGCCGGGTTCTGCCGATTTCCAGGCGTTGTGGATAATCTTCTCCCACAGTTTTGCTGCATCGATGTCCTTTGTATATGTAGGCGTTTCCGAGTTGATAGGGTATTGTTGCCTGTATAGTGTGGCTGTTGTCACCGCCTTCATAAACTCGTCGTCAATCTTTACCGATACGTTTGCGCCTGTGACTTTGCCTTCGGTCATCTTGGCATCGATGAAGGCTTCGGAGTCGGGGTGCTTTATCGACACGCTGAGCATCAATGCTCCACGACGGCCGTCCTGTGCCACTTCGCGCGTCGAGTTCGAGTATCGCTCCATAAAAGGTACAAGCCCGGTGGATGTGAGCGCCGAGTTCTTCACCGGTGAGCCTTTCGGGCGTATGTGCGAGAGGTCGTGTCCCACACCGCCGCGTCGTTTCATCAGCTGCACCTGTTCTTCGTCAATGCGTATGATTGCGCCATAGGAGTCCGCTTTGCCGTCAAGGCCTATCACAAAGCAGTTGGAAAGGGATGCTATCTGGAAGTCGTTGCCGATGCCCGACATTGGACTGCCCGAGGGTACTACATACTTGAATTTGTCCAGCAGGTCAAAAACCTCCTGTGCGCTCATCGGGTTCTGGTACTTTTCTTCGATTCTTGCAATTTCGTTGGCAATTCGCCAATGCATATCGGTCGGTGATTTTTCATATATGTTGCCGAAAGAGTCTTTCAGCGCATATTTGTTCAGCCATACTCTGGCAGCCAGTTCGTCTCCGCCGAAGTATTCGAGTGACGCTTTCAGCGCTTCGTCCTGTGTGTATTTTTGTCGTTCCACGTTTGTTGGTTTTATGGTTATAAGTTCTGGAAATGTTTTCGGAATTATTGAACACAAAGTTAAAAATCATTTTATATAAATGCCAATAAAAAATCTCTTTTAACTTTTGTTTAGGGCAAAGTTTTCCAAAAATATTTTTAATTATTTTATAATCAATAGTATAAATTTTATAGTTGTCTTTAAAGTTTTCCAAAAAGAAAATTATTTCAAATGGGTTTTTATTTTTCTTGCTTCTTTGGATTGTCGTGTGCCAGGTGCGCTGTTTTCCAAAAGACATCAGCGGCCACATCAATTGATGCGGCCGCTGATGTTCGTTATTCAGATAGTATTATGCGCTAAGGAGTGAATTGTCAATTTCTTCAAGTTCTATGCGGAACTGCTTGTCTGTGTCGGCAAGGTTGGCAATGGTCTTGCAGGCGTGGAGCACTGTCGCGTGGTCGCGGTCGCCAATGTATTTGCCAATCTTTGAAGTTGACATATCGAGGTGTTTCTTTGCAAGGTACATTGCCACCTGGCGCACAAGCACAACTTCGCGTTTGCGTGAGCGGGTGTTTATTGCGTTTACTTCAACACCGTAGAAGTCTGAAACCGTCTTTATGATATCGTCAATTGTGATGGTCTTCTTTTCATAATCCGAGAAGTCACCGATGATTCTGCGGGCAAGGTTGATGTCAATGTCGGCATTGTTTATGGTTGAATGAGCCATAATTGATACTACAATGCCTTCAAGGTCACGGATACTTGCGTTGACATTTTCTGCGATGTATGAGATTACCTCTTCGGGGAATTTCAGGCCGTCCCTGTATATCTTATTACGCAGAATGTTCTTGCGCAACTCAAAGTCGGGTTTCTCTATTTCGGCGGTCATACCCCATTTGAAACGTGTTATTAAACGCTCTTCCATACCCTGCAATTGTGCCGGTGAGCGGTCCGATGTCATAATCAGCTGCTTGCCGTTCAGATGCAGGTGGTTAAATATATGGAAGAAAGCGTTCTGGGTCTTTTGAAGACCGGCAAACTCCTGAATGTCATCAATGATAAGGACATCAATGCTTTGATAGAATCTCATAAAATCATTGAAGTTTTTCTGGAGTATAGAATCGGTGTACTGCACCTGGAAAAGATGGGCCGATACATAGAGCACACGCAGTTCGGGGTGCAATTCCTTTATTTTTATACCTATGGCGTTTATCAGGTGGGTTTTGCCTACACCCGATGAACCGTGGATGAACAATGGGTTGAATGCCCTGCCCGGCTTGTCGGCAACGCTGATGGCTACAGAACGTGACAGACGGTTGCTTATACCTTCCACATAGTTGTCGAATGTATAGCGGTTGATGAGCATTGAGTCCAACTCCTGAACGGCCTCTTGCTTGGCTGTTGGGGCATTATTGCCGCTGTTTGCGGTTCTGCTACCGGTGTAGGCGTTGTTTTCTGTACCAACTTCCACGCTAAGGTTATTGTCCTTGTCGGTGAGCACGCTGTATATAAGCTGGGTACCGTTGCCCATTACCTTGAACAGGGTTGAACGTAACAGGTCGACGAAATTCTCCTCAAGGAACTCATATACAAAATTGCTCTTGACCTGAATGGTAAGAGTGTTACCCTCATACTTGAGCGGCTTGATATCCGCAAACCAAGTCTTGAAGATTGTTTCGGAGACATTGTCACGAATGATCTCCAAACATTTGTTCCATTTTGTATCGAGATTGAGTGTCATCGACTCTTTGTGTTTTTTTGTTCTTTATAATAAAATAAGGGGGGTAATCGGAAGGATAGAATCAAATCTTGGAATACGCTTTCCGTTTAAATCCAATGCAAATATCTGCAAATAAAAATGAAATTGCAAGCATTGAAAA